>TARA_R100000353_G_scaffold9360_6_pt1 | contig 10940 bp, 4 predicted proteins | sample TARA_R100000353 | Tara Oceans TARA_R100000353 (sample SAMEA2620663) | marine metagenome | biome: marine biome (ENVO:00000447); feature: surface water layer (ENVO:00002042); material: "saline water (ENVO:00002010), including plankton (ENVO:xxxxxxxx)" | depth 5 m | reverse complement strand
TTTCGGTCCTCCAATTCCTCCAGACGTTCGGGTAGATGGTCCTGTTTTCGGTCCTAATTTTACGCCTACAGAAGACAGTCAAATTAGCCGATATAGAGATGCAATAAAAACCGCCGAAACAACTGGCACCGAAGAGAAAGGATCTGCCTCCGGTAAAATACTGGCTCCTATTGAAGGGAGCACTATAGAGGAAATCGCAAATAATATTTATAGCTATAGGCAGCCTGTAATTCAGAGCCGCAGAGGCTCGAAGCCAGATGACAGATATGAAAGTCGTGAGGAACTTTTCCTTCGTGTCTTTGGTGAAGATGCCCCCGGCGATGCCCTTGATGCCGCTAGGTCGGCTTATAACTTAAAGCTCCAACGAGCGCCTAGTCCTAGATTCACGGACTACGCTCTTAGCTCAAACGCTCTTGACCAGTATTTAGTTACAGCCGATAAGAAAGAAGCTGGTGAAACTGCTGTTGCTGATGGTTCTGTAGTAGCTACTGATGGTCGTGATGCTGGTCTTGTAGGAGGCGCTGATGCTGGCGTAGGCGGGAGCATCAACAACGAGCTTCTCCAAAGATTAATCAGAGGTGGAACTGCTGTTGACGGCGGTGCCACTGTTGACCAAATTGATAGTGACTCAGCGGATCAAGTTTCTTTCGAGCTTGATAACAATTTTATTACTGGTGGAGGTAGCGAAAGTTATCAAACATTAATTAGTGATGTAGAGCGACGTAGAAAAGAGTTGGCTGAAAGAGTAAGAAACCAGCAAGCTCCAAGCTTGGATTATTCTGGTCTAATTTCTGAGTCTCAAGCTAGGCTGGATCAACAGCTTGAAGCTATTAAATCCGAAAAAGGTGCTCAAGCACTTATAGCCTTGGGTGCAGGAATTGCAAGAGGTGACTTGGGCGCTGGTTTATCTGACGCAGGTAAAGCTGTTGCCGCAAGCAACGCGCAAAAACGAGCGTTGCAGGCAAGACAGCAAGCCTTAGAGGCAGGACTGAAGAAATCTCAAGTTGACGCTGTGTTCCAGCAAGCAATTCGACAAGAGGAAAACCAGATCAAGGCTGAGGGAATGATGATTGATGCGCTAGAAGCAGCCGGTGCGAGAAAGCGCGATGCAGAAAAGTTTGCAATGAATTATGGCTTGCAATTGCGAACGCTAGATAATCAGTTGAAGCGATGGACTAGTTTGGATGAACAATCTAAGCAGCGAACGATAACAGCAATCCTCAGTTTTGCTGAATCAAGCCTGAAGAACGTGATAGGGCTTAAACCAGAAGATCTGGAAAAAGCAAGAGACGCTGCGATAAGGCAAGCGGCAATAATGTATGGTCTAAGCCCAGAAGAGCTTGGGCTTGATTCTGCTGAAACTGCTGACACTGGTGGGAGTGAAAAACGATTTGGGGTAACGGAAGTCCCTGATAAGGGTGCTACCTAGTGCCCACTTATAGAGTTAAAGACTCTGTCACCGGAGTAACGCTGGACCTTACAGGTGACTCTCCTCCCACAGAGGCAGAGTTAACTAAAATCTTTGCGAGTTATGAGGATCAGCAAAATAATCAAGCAGCTATTGCTGACTCACTTGCTGATGAGCGCACGTTTCTAGGTCAAGCAGGGGAAACGCTCAAGGCCATCCCGCGTGGATTTGCTAATAGCTTTCTTTCTGCTGGCGAAGGCGTGGCAGAGCTTTCTGATGCAGCGACAAATGTTGTTGGGTTAGAGGATGCAATAGCTAGTGGCGATGACAATGCTCTAGTTTCTGCCTCCCGCGAGGGAAGAAAGTTAGTTGACGAGTACATGGGTGCTGACGAGGCATACCGAGATACATGGATGACTAAGTTTGGTGAAGGTATTGGTTCCTTCGCCAGTTTCTTTACTCCAGCGACTGTTTTCCGCGCTGCCGGTATAGCCGGGAAAGGTATTAAAGCATTTGGCGGTATGGGTTCTAGGGAAGCCGCAGCAACCGGAGTCCTAGCTGCTGGGCAGATGAGCGGTGATCAAGCTCAAAGGATACAAGCAGCAAGAGACGCCGGGATTACTGTTAGCGAGAACCAAGAAGACGCCGCAATTGTAATGTCAGGCTTTGTGGGTCTTTCGGAAATGGTCCTGCCTGCCATGTTGTTGAAAAGACTCGCGCCAGACGCCTTAACCAAGCTACCGGGAAACACAATGGAGATGCTTGGATCTGCTTTAAGGTCTGGTTCTGTTGAGGGCGTTCAAGAGGTTGTAGCAGGCATTGCTCAAAACGCGATTGAGCGTGGGGTCTATAACGAACAAGCGGAGCTGGTTGGTCCTACACTTTATGATGACTTTACTATCGGTGGCGCTGTTGGTGCTGGCGCTGACTTGGTGCTCAATGCGATAGCTGGTAGAAGAAACAAGAATTCATTTGAAAGCGCGGCTGAGGCTGAGGGTAAAGCGCGAGAAGATTACGAGGATCAAATAGAGCTTAGATCTCAGCTTCTTACTAGAGACCTAGAAATACAAGAACGGCAAGATCAAGAGGCAGCTCTTCTCGAAAGCCGTAGAGAGTCAGACATTCTGCTTGCGGGTCAGCAAGATATAGATTCATCTCAAATACAGCCTCCCGAAGGCAGGGCGGTGAGCGACAAACTGAGAACGCCGTCAAGGGTGGTTAATGTTGTTGATGAAACAGGTCAGTCCTTCCAGGCGGAAGAAAAGACTAAGGTTCGTAACAAGGGTAAAAATACTGAAACAACGGTAACGTACATCGAGGTGCCAGGTGGTGGCGAGATCGTTACCTCTACCAAGCGGTTAAACCAGCCAGCGGTTGCAGAAGATACAGGTTTACAGATAACAACTTTGTCGGAGGGCGGAGGTTCTTTAGAGAGGCGTTACCCCAAACATCCGATGGAGGCTTACGCGCATCATATACGTCGCGTGATGGGAGACAACTTTCCTTCTGCCGACAACAGCTTCAGTGTAAATCTACCAAAGGGTTTCGAGGGCAGGGATCGGTTCGGTCAAAGGATTTACAGAGCAGAAGAAACCACCACACAGTTAGAAGAGGGCGCACCTGTCTTTACGGTTGTTGACAGTATAGGTCAGCAGTTTGGTGTTCCGCTGGAAAACGCAAATGATGCTTTTGCTCTTGCCTCTTATCTCAACAATGAGATTATCAACGATAATGTATTCTCTGGCGGGGAGGCGATTATTGCTTCTTCCCCAGAATCCTACGATGAACAGCAAAGAAAGACGCTTCAGTTTTATAACTTTGCCGTTAACTCTCCAGACGCAAACACCTATACATCCGTGGCGGTCAACAGTGCAGCGGAGACAACACAAGACCGAGGTTTTGATGAGGTCGCTGATGTAAGGAAGCTATTGGATGATGGGGTTGACCTGTCAGACATGACAGCATCACAACGCATAAACGCAAAACGCTTGCGTAAAGGTCTGCCAGTAACAAACAAGTTTACGATTGAGGAAGTAAGAGATGTCCTCAACAACGATCAGTTGTACAACCTGTCTGATACTAGAGTAAACGGTTTACCCGAAACAGAGACTTACAAGGCTGGGTTCAGCAAAAAAGGTAATCCAGTTGTAAGAAGCAGTGCTGGTGAAACGTTGCGGGGTAGGCCGCTCACAATAGCCGAGAAAGAATCTGCGCTAGAAGCTAACCCCAAGAAGAAGCCGCCTAAGATCATAAAGTTTAAGACGGAGGCTGACGCTAGGGCATACGCAAACCAGCTCAACAATACCACCAATCAAGCCGCTGTTGATAAAGGTGTCATGCGTAATGTTGACGCTAACTATCAAGAGATGGAGAACCTTCTTAGGGCCAAGAACATAACGTCAGAGGTTAATTCTCCAGAGATAAAGTATCTAGCCGGTAGAATCTTAGGAAGGAAGAAGCTGACATCTAGGGGTTCTTGGTCCTACGCAAACGATTTATCGGTAGCTGACGCAAGATTGCTTTATGAAAAGCTTCGCCAGTTACCAAGGTTCGACAAGCCAACGAAGCTACCCTTCTTTGAGTTACCTAAGTATACGGGTGCCCAGTTTCGAGCGGCTGTTAAAGAGCTGCGTAATAATCCTGACGCAAACAAATATACCTTAGCCAGCGCAACCAAGATCAACATTGCGACTGAGGAAGGAGATCAGGCTCTTTCAGATTTACGAAAAGCAATATCTGATCAAGGCATTTTATCTTCGCAGCCAGAACCGATACAGGCACCTGAACCCATTGAGCCAGGTAAGGAGATTGTTCCTTTTGAGCAGAAGCCTATCGCAAACATTGAAAGGTTACGTGCATCCATAGCTAAAGTTATGAAAGGCTTTGGCCTTTCTGATGTGGCAGTCAACCTTGATTTTGCTTTGAACACCGCAGCCAGAACCGCTGATGGCAATTTGGTTTATGGAGTCAGACGGCGCAGGGAAGGCGACATAGACTCAATGGTGATAGGTGGAGAAGAGGGATCTCAGCTTTTTGTTAAGGCAGATGACATAGACCCAGAGGGTAGGGCTGAGGCTTATTACGACGATACGCTTAATACTATATTTTTATCAATTGATAAGGTCGCAGCAGATAACTCTCTTACAGAGGAACAAATAGAAGCCAATCTGCTTAGTGTCTTGGATCACGAAATGATCCATGCAATGCGTAAGCTGGATCTGTTTACCAACAATGAGTTTAATCTTTTAACAAGAGCGGCTTCCAAAAAGTTACACCCAACAGATCGTGATAGGAACGGAAACCCACAAACCTTTTTGTCGTGGGCTACAGCCAATTACGGCCAAGACTTTGACCGTGCTCGTGTTATTGAAGAGTCTGTGGCTGAACTTGTTAGGCAGGCAAAGGCAGATCCAAGTCTTTTACAAGGCAAGCCACGGTCGCTAGTACAACGTATTGCAAGATTTTTCAGAAACATGGTCGCCTCACTAAGAGGAGAGCAGTTCAATACGTTCAGCGAGGTCATGGCAGGCATCGAGTCTGGTGAGATCGGAGGTAGATCTCGTGGTGAAATTAGAACTATGTACCGGACTGAGCGTGATGGGAGGCCAGCTCAAGCCCCACAAGGAGCTGCTCAACCAACAGTAATAACTACTGGAGAGGAAGAGCGTGGCCGTGTTGGGCAGCCTCGCATGGCAGATTTCTCAAGAAGACCTCAGCTTAGTCCTCTTGGACAAGCTGCCTCTAGAGGTATGACAAACATCGATCTGATGCCAACCCCAGAAGAGTTGGTGCAGATGAAGAACAACACCTACAAGCCTGAACAAAAGCGAACGCTTGTTGAGGCTGTACAGCTCTTACAAGACCGCTGGCAACGTGCTACGGGCCGCACAGAGCCTTTTGAGTACACCACAGAAAACATAGACATAATCTCTGACATGCTCGCTACAGAAGCCTTGTCGGCGTTAGAGAATGACTCAAACGCCATTGGCTGGTATGACAGTAAGCTCAAAGCAGCAAAAGCTGTGATGCAATTGGTTGAGCCACGCATCGGGCAATCGCCTGATACAGACGCGCTGTTTGATTTTGGTCTTGCGGTCACGTCGAACGGACAGGCTGTTGTAGATAATTTTAAGATGGCGACAGATATCTTCAGATTCCACATGAAGAAGGGTCGTTTCCCAGAAACCAAGAAAGAGTTTGATAAGGGTGGTGAACGCAACGCCGCCATGCTGGAAGCATTTAAGTTTCACAATGCGTACAGCAAGAGCGGTCAGAACCAACTCATCAGGGAATTTTTGGATGAGGACTTTACTGTCAGGGATCTTGGAAAGTTTGCCAGTGATTTCAATGCAGAAGTTGGTTTCGATGCAATCAATGTTCCCGGCGCAGAGGGTGCTGATGTAGTTGTGAAAGGCAGCTACATTCTTGGCCCAAAGATAGGCCAAGGCTTTTATCAGAACATCCGAGGCAACTACGATCCGTTGACTATGGATATCTGGTGGATGCGTATGTGGAATAGAGCCATCGGTAGGCCGTTCACGGATGGCTTGGGCGATGAGGCAAGGGTAGAGCGGCGAAATGAACTAAAGACTCTGGTAAAGAAGACTGGTGGGCTGCCTCGCAAGTTGATTAATGAAGTTCTCAAGGGCAACGATCAAACACGCACTGAGGTTTATCAAGACCCCCAGTTATTCGATGAGTTTATACGGGATGTCGAGCGCCGATACCAAAGGTTCTACAAGGAATACAAAGCTGAAAAGGGCGTAAATCACGTCAAGCCAGAGATCTTCAAGAAAACTGGAACTTATGTGAAGAACATGGCACCTCAACTACAAGCAACCCCAAGGGGTGTTGTAGAAAGAGCTTACATGCGCGAGGTTGTCGATGCTGCAAAAGAAAGGTTGTCGGAAGCAGGATACGATATAAACACCGCCGACTTTCAGGCGTTGATGTGGTATCCTGAAAAGCAGTTGTTCAGGGCGCTAGGTGTTCAGCCTGGTCGCGGATCTGACAATGATTATCTTGACGCAGCAGAGATTCTCGCAGAGAAGGAAGGAGTTCCCCGTGGAAGAATTGAAAAAGCACTCAGGGACGCAGACAGAAAGCGAACCGACGATGGTGAGCCAAGTGCCAGAAGGCAAGATGGACTTGTTCGTAGAGATGCTGCAAGAGCTGATGGTCAAGAAGAAGGCCCAGCGTTTAGCAGAAGAGCGCCAAGACTAGAACCAAAGCGCATACCCGACAGTCAGGTCGAGGAGGCGGTAGATCAACACATCGTCACTGCCGATCAATCTTTAGCTGGGTTCATTCCAAGATTCAATCCGGGCGTAGATCCCTACGTTCAAGCCGTTGCTGCTGACCCAAGCAAAGGGGCAGTACTTTCTCCAGAAGACAGGGCGATGTTTTCTCGCGCTAACAGTCCCGAGAGGCCAGAGAAAGTGCAGTCAGCAATGGATTCTATGCTTGTCGCAAATCCAGAGGATGAAACCCCAGGCGACACCTACCTCAATGTTCTTGATCAAGGACCGATAGGCGAGCTACTGACAAGAGTGAAGCAGGGCGCGGTGTTTCAGTATGCCCAGATCGAGGCGTATGAAAATAAGTTCGACCGAGAAGTGTTGGCTAGTTCAGCAGCTATTCCTGCATTGATGGCAGCGGATAGATCGAACGCGATAACAGCGCAAAGCATTGCTAACGGTGTTGTCGTTTACAAAGACGGGCTTACCAAGGTTGAGGATTTTGAGCATACATTTACAGAGGGTTCTGACAGGGCCGGGGAGACAGTTAGTTTCCGTGGATTAATTGATGTCATGGGAATGTTGTTTAGCAAAGAGCATGGTTCTTTGGAGCAAGATGCACAGGCATATGCGATAGCAAAAAGAGCTGAAGGTCTTAGAGCGAGAGGCATTGATTCACCGGGCAGCAAAGAAGAGCACCAGTTGGTGATAAGAAATGCAGAGGCATATCTTGATGAGAATGGTAACTCGATCATCAAGGACTGGTACGACGCATGGCAGGGTTACAACAGCTACACCATTAAATTTCTGCGTGACACAGGTGTTCTCACGGAAGAGATGGCCGATATTTGGGCGGCACAGTCAGATTATGTCCCGTTCTACAGGCAAGCTATGGGCGAGGACTTAACAACCATCCCCAACATGTTTAACAACCTCACGTCAAAATCCACCTTCAAGCCAATCAAGGGCAGCGAAAAGCAATTAAACGTTCCGCTGCTTGACGCCATTGTGATGAACCTCAGTGCTGCCATTGATATGGGCATGAAGAATGTCGCGCAGCAGCGCGTTGTCAGGAACATGGTTCGATACGGTCTTAGTAAAGAAATCCAACCTGGGGAGCCGGTAGATGGTAGAGCAACCGTCAGCTTCAGGGTTGATGGCAAAGATCGCAAGTTCACCATAGAAGACCCGCTTGTCTATCAATCATTGCAGCCGTTAGCTGGTGGTAATGGTTTCGATATCTTGGAGACAGTGCTTGGCAAGCCAGCGAATCTTCTGAGAGAGATGGTGACAAGGGAACCCGGCTTTGTCTTGGCGAATATGATGAGGGACACCCTGTCTGCTTATGTGACCTCTGGTGCAAACTTTGTCCCGATCTTTGACACCGTGGCAGGTTTTACCAAAAACATGGAGGATCTTGAGAGGACAGGCGTTGTCGGTGGTTATGACTATTCCAAAGACCCGAAAGACATTGGTAAGTATTTGAACAATCTCTTGCAGGAGCGTGGTTTTACGGAGAACACAACGTTAGGTGTTGCGCGTCCGTTTATAGGTCTTTGGAACTTTTTAGGTAACGTCACCACTCGATCTGACTTTGCCACCAGAAAGGCAGTCTATGACGATGTGTTGGCTCGTACAGGTGATGAGGCTGAAGCTGTTTTCCAAGCTAAAGAAGTGATGAACTTTGGCCGTCGAGGGAGTCATCCCGTGATGCGCTTGCTGACAACAGCGATCCCTTTCCTGAACGCAAGGCTCCAAGGTCTGGACCTGTTGCTGAACGCTGCTCGTGGAAAGCGCAACGCCAACAAAGAGCTAGACAGGGGCCAAGCAGCACGTTCGTTCATCATGCGTGGTGCGACAATAGCAGCAGTTACCGCCATGTATTACATGATGGTCAGTGATGAAGAGCAGTACAAAGAACAGACAGAAGAAATAAAAGACAACTTCTGGATTGTTCCTGGCCCTGACGGCATAGCCTTTAGATATCCCATTCCGTTTGAGGTGGGCTTATTGTTCAAGACCGTACCAGAACGAATACTGCGGTACGCAACTGATGATGCGACAGCGAGGGAGACAGCAGCTTCCCTTGGCCGTGGCGTGGTGAGCACATTAGAACTCAACCCATTCGGCGTCCAAGCCGTAGCGCCCTTGGTAGAAGTGCTTGCCAACTACAGTGCATACAGGGGAAGACCAATCACTCCTGTGTTTGTTGATCAAGCAGAGGCTGCGGAGTTTCAAGAAACTGTTGGCACAAGTGAGCTTGCAAAGCTCGTAGGTCAGACGCTCAATGTCAGCCCCATCAAGGCAGACTATCTAGTAAGAGGATATACCGGAACACTTGGATCGTACTTATTAGATATGAGCGATTTTGTTTTGCGTAGTGAAGAGTTAAAAGGGGACAACAGATCAGTGATGCCAACTCTCAAGCTCAGAGAGTACCCCGTGCTCAAGAGATTCTTTACACGAGAGTTTGGCGGTGCAGAGAAAGAACGATTTTATGAGATGAGCAACTACATCAATCGCTTTTACAACACCTACAGAACCCTCTACCGGGAGGGAAGGACAGAGGAGCTGCAACGTTTCTCTGCTGGAAGAGAGCACCTGTTGGCGCTGAGGCGAGATACAGAAATCATCCGTAGAAATCTATCTGCATTGAGAAGAGAAAGAGCGGCTATCCTTCGCCTCGATATTTCACCGGAAGAGAAAAATAGCCTTGTTCGAGAGATCAACCTGCGCGAACGCTATCTCTTAGAGGTGGTGCCAGATTTGTACAAGATGGCAGAGCTTCCAACAATAGACGTTGGTTCGAGGTTGAGGGCTGTCGGAGAATAACCTTACCCGACTGACTTCTTGTCGAAATGTCTGGGTGACAGTTCTGGCAGCTCCGTCGCTGGCCTGTCTACGCTCTTCAGCTCTCGCGTTCTAAAGAACCCATCATACTGCGGGTACATTCGCATGAACCGTCGAGCGTAGAAGGCGCGATAGTTGTTGTTCAATTTGAATTGATTCACACCATCGCCGCCCTCATCCTTCTCCCACCGGATGCGCTCGAATATCGCGTTGACGCTATAGTTCGGGTAGCCTTTGCGGATCATCGTCTGAGTGAAATGCACGAACAGTTGCCACACCTCCGGGTGCTCGTTGTGAAACCTTTGGCACTGATCACGCATCTCCTCATGGCGATTATCGGCTTGCCGACTAGAAGGGGATATCATCATCGAAATCCTGTTGAGGCGGCACTGGCTGCGCTTGCACAGGAGTCTGCTTCTCCTCTGCTGGCATCACCTCAACATTGAGAGAAACATACGTCCCTTTGTCGTTAGCTTGCTTCCAACCAGCCATGCGAACGTTCATCTCATCCAAGCTGGGATCAGCCTTAAAGGTTTGAGCGATCAGCTTCGCCTGTTCCCTCGACACGTTGACGAAACCCCGGTAATGCGGGTGGGTGTCTTTCTGTCGGTTCTGTTCAGGGTAGAGGGCACCTCTACTTTTGATGGCTTTTGAATAATCTGGCATTTTAATCTCCTGCGTTTTTTTCGATGTGTGCCTTGCGGCGGTTATAAACTGCCTTGATCTGGTCAAAGATCTGGGGCTGATGTTCTTGGATCGTGGCGATCTTGCCTTGGTTGTTGCGGTAGGTGCTCTGCAAACCAGGCATACTGGTCTCTAGTTCAACAACGTACGTATACAATTTGAGGAAGGCCGTTGCTCCCTCCTCGCCTTGGTAGAACTCAGCCTCTTCCGGCAGATCGGATCGCGGTGCTGGTTTCTTTTCCGGTGGTGGAGATGACTTCTTCTTTGCTTTCGGCGCAGATGGTGGCTGCTCTACCTCTGCCGCCTCACCATCGTCATCCTCATCTGCCGCGACACCGCAAGCCATCGCAAGGCTGTACCGCTTCGCATATGTCATCGCACTCCCATAGCCTTGTGCGGTAATTTTCTGCGCGGGGACAGGCACTGCCCCAGTCGTGATCTCTTCACCGTGACCATACAGCACTGTCTCAATGGATATCCCGTTTTCCATAGGGATGGACCGCTGAATAAAGGCAATGCCATTTTTGTTGAGCGCAGGTTTTACTGCATCGATAACGGACCTCAGTGATGCGAACTTCGATTGGAACTGCGGGTTCACTTGGTCGAGCACCGCGTGTGTCATCTCCGATTGCGCCTTCACTAAGGCGTCCACTAATGTTTTTTCAGCCATAAATCCTCCTATTATTTTTGACTTGAAAACGGATTCTTACGATATCCAGATAGGTCTACCCTGAATTGCTGCGGGTTGACGTTATACCGCT
>TARA_R100000353_G_scaffold48356_2_pt1 | contig 11138 bp, 19 predicted proteins | sample TARA_R100000353 | Tara Oceans TARA_R100000353 (sample SAMEA2620663) | marine metagenome | biome: marine biome (ENVO:00000447); feature: surface water layer (ENVO:00002042); material: "saline water (ENVO:00002010), including plankton (ENVO:xxxxxxxx)" | depth 5 m | reverse complement strand
TTTTACTTTACCTGTCACAGCAGTTTTTAATTTAGAACCAGGATTTTCTCGTCTATAACGAGCGACACCTGCTTTAGTCATTCCCGCCCCACTTTTGGTGGAGCGGAAATATTTTTTTGTTTTAGGTGGTTGCTTATCTTTAGCCATTACTAAAAATACAGGTTAATGAAGTAATGTTTGTTAATGTAGCATGGATTTTTGTCTGAAATCTAATACCGCTATCACCTATGTAAGTTTCAACCATTTGAGTTGCACTTGCAGGTGTATCAATATCAAATCTAGTTTCCCCACCACTAGCATCTTTAAGCACAATGCTTCCTGCGGTTCCTCCACAAACAGCATGTACTGCTATTAATCGTGCAGGTCCACTAGTCACATCACCTGTTGCAGTCACCTTTGATGTTTTATATCCAAACATAACTTACTCCTATTGGGTATCAAAAGGTGTTGCGATAGATCCTGAACCAACAAGTTCACCTGATACATAATATAGGTTTGCTGCAATAGCAGTAAACTTAATGTAAGAACCTTTCAAACCACCTGTAGTAGCGACAGAAGCTCCTGCCTCTCCATTAAGATTTACTTCATTGTTTGCTGTAGCGGGAATAAACTGTTTACCTGCTACTGATGCATCAATACCAATAGTTACACCACCAACAAATTTATCATCTGTGGATGCTGTTTTTATTGTTCCTGTAAAATCATCAATGAATAAAATCTCAAAAGTTGTTCCGATTGTATTCGGATTGTTTGGATCACTGCCTGGACCTGCTATAGCACTATCTGCTGTTGAATTAATTGCAGGTATTGTTATTGCTGTAGGTGTTCCTACAGGATCCATTGTTACTAATCTACCTGCATGATCAGCAACTGTTAAATCTGTTGCTGCTGTTAAAGCAGGAACTGCATCTGGACCTAAATTAATAAAACCGTTTTTCGATCTTACTGGTCCGTCAAAAGTTGTATTTGCCATAATAAACCTCCTTGGTTATATAGACCATAATCACACAATCTCTATATCGTCTGTCTAGCCAGTTTGTGTAATTTGTATGCTAGAAATTTAAATATGACATAAAAAAAGGGCGGAGTCAAAGACAACCGCCCTTAAAAGGAGGAAATAGATATGAATATCTATGTGTTCACTAGGAACCTTGTGAGCCGTATACACAACGAGGATCTGAAAAGCCGAAGCTGTATCTTTCTCTCGCTTTGTATCTTACATTACCTGTATCGAAGTCACCTTCCATAGCTGTTGATAATGGAGTTCTTACAAAGTGCTTAAAGCCATTTGGTGCATCAGTTTTAATGAAATAACCGTCTGTGTCTGTTAAATAGTGATTTACTACATAACTCTCAGGAATCATGTTCATGTTTCTTAATGCATTAATGTCATTGTCAGCAGTTCCTGTTCTTCCTGGTGAGTTTAAGATTCTGTCAGCAACAAATTGTAATTGTACAGGAATAATTAATTTTCTTCCTCTTGTTGCAATCAATAATCCTCTTTCATCAATGAACTGTGAAATATCAATAAGAGCCTGTTCTAATGAAGTTTCATTAAGGTCAGCGTCTGTTGAATTTCTGTTTGAGAAAGTTCCACCGAGAGATGTTGGGTGAGCTGCGTTTACAAGTGAAACACCGTCACCACCAGGATTTGTACCTGCTGCACCTGATGCTGCAAAAGCATTGTTTAACACGTCAGCAGCTTTAATCTGCTTTGTGTAAGCCATTGATCTTGCTAAGGCACGTGTATATCTTGCAGAAAGTCTGTCATAAAGATTATCTTCAACAGCTTCTTCAGTAATAGCAAATGCTAAAGCAATAGTTTCGTGTGAATAACGAGAAGTAAAGCTTTCCTGAGCTTGATCAAAAGTGACCGCTGCTCCTTCAGCTTTTGTTCTTGCATTACCGAAACCAACTAGCATTACTTCTTCTTCAAAAGCTCTCTCTGATGTTTCTTGATCAAAGATTTCTGCATGTTCATTTTCGTATTTATCATACTCCAGGCCGAATAAAGCGTTCAAACCTGGCTCTAGTTCTTTGACTAGCTGTTGTCTTGATATAGCCATAATTTAACCTCCTTATACGCCTGTTGTATCAGTAAAAGAGTGTTTATTAATCTTCACAATGATTGAAGCATTTGCTGAACTATAATCATTGTTATCTACATCAGTAGATAAAGATACTACTCTAAAGTTTGCTGCATTTGATGTAGCGAATGAACCGCCATCAATTGCAACATTTGATACACCATCTTTTGTTGAACCCGCAGAGTAAGTTGCAATGTTTGCATTACTTCCTACTTGCGCTTGACCCGCATTTGTATCATCCACTTTCACTTCAAAAAGTGCGTTTGGATCATCAATTACGTTAGCCACTATATCGTCTGCCACTATTGCACCTGGATAGTAATTTGAATAGGTTGGTTTTTGTGTCGTTGGATCAGTATAAAAACAACCGTTGAAAATCCCTATCAACTCAGCACCCTTAGTGGAACCTACAGAGATTGAACCGTTTGCATTAAGCACAACTGGATCACCCTGAAATATTGCGTTGGTTTCGTTACTTGCAATTACATACTCGTTTTGTGCAGAAGCATTATATCCCGCACCGAGTTTCTTGACTGAACGAAAACCAAACAAGCTATTTATATTTGCCATCTTGGACTCCTTATGTCTAAGTTGTTAATAAACGACTTAAGGAAACTATTTTTTTCCGCCTCCAAAAGTCACCTTACTTTGCCTATCCGCATGGATTGGCATACTAGGGTGTTCGTCACGAAATAAATCATTCTCTACCGAATCATTTTGTCCTTGAGTTTGTTGACGGAAATATTCATCCCGATCCTGTTTAACTTCCATAGGACATCTCATCAGTATTAAACCACCAACTCCTATTACACCTTTGTATTTACCATCTTCATATTTTGGTAAATCAAATCTGTCTGGATATTCATCTGCCCTAACAAATTCATATCCTGAACGTAGTCTACCCATGATGTTTTTATCATCAGACATACCACGCATTTCAGCACGTACCCACCGATGGTGAAAGCCCTCAGGTGGCTCGGGTGCTTGAAGTGATGATGGAGGGACCCAACCTCTTTTACGAACTATTGTATTTTCACGGGTTTCTTTCGAGCGTGAAGTCTTAGTATTTGTTTGTCTTTGTTTTTCCATTTATGCCTCCTTCACGTATTTAGCATATTGTTCAAGTGTTACTCCTAATCTCTTTGCCATTGCGGCTTGAGAAGGGGACAACTTGACTGTCCTACGCCCAGATGCTTTGTTTGTGCGTGTTGCAGAGGCTACAGGTTGAGCGACTTTTGCCACCTCTGGACTTCCCCCTTGATTAAATTTTTGTGGGAAGTATTCACGAATTTTCTTATCGAGCTCATCATAGTATAAATCTGATGATGGATCAATCTTTTCTTGCAATACAAGATTTTTATGAATTGCTTTAGCTGCTTCAGTCATCACAGGATCTTCTCCAAACCAATCATTTTTTTCTGCCCACTCCACTGCTTTAGGATCAGCTTTCGCTTTTGGCACTTGTTGGTTTACTTGATTTTCTACCTGATTTTGTACATTTTCCTCAGGTTTTTTCTGATCTTGTAATTGTTTCGAATATTTAATTCGTTCAGCATCAATCGTTAATCTAGCTATTTCTTCATTAGCTTCAATTTGTTGATCAACATTTCTTGTTGCAATAGCATTTTTTAATTTATTTTTTGCTAAATCTAATTGGTTGTTAACTCTAGATCCAAATTCATCTATATAATTTTTATCTAATGTTTCATATTTAGACTTTATGTCGTTGGCCTCTTTTTGAACACCTTGAGCATATTGTAAGGCAGATTCTTCACGTCTTTCTGCTTCACGAAGTCTTTTTGTTAATTTATCAATTCTCTTTTTTACAGAAGCCGAGTATTCCTGAGTTTCATCTTCAACTTTTGGTTTTTCCTCTTTGGTAGGTGTTTCAGTCACCTCCACATCAGGCTCTTGTTGTGTAGTTTGAATTGCTTTGTTTGTTTCATCAACTGTTACTTCAACAGTTTCTTCGACATTTTGATCTGGCATGGTTTCTTGTTGTTGCATGTCTGCCTCCTTACATGGTTAGGAAATCTTCGGGATTATCAATAACACCTAAAATTTCATCATCATTCATTAATCTAACTTCACCATCTGTAATTTTAATTCTTGATCCTGCATACTTACCAAAAATTACCCAATCTTTTTCTTTACACCAAGCTCCGTTTGGAAATTTTTCTTTTTCTTTGTATGCATCAGGTCCAACTTTTAAAACAAGACCAATACTACTTGCTACTTGTGATTCCTCTAAAGATTGATCAGTTAGAATTATACCGCCTTTAGTTTTCTCTTTTCTTTTGTAGGGGAGAATTAATAGCCTCCAACCTGTTGGTTTAGGAAGTTTCTCAATCAATGAGTCCTTCATCGTCGTGCTCCATTCTTTTTAGCAACGAATTTAGTTCACCTAAAATTTCGTTGTATGCATGATATTTACCTACCATGTGTTTATATTCTTCCCAATCTTTAACACCTGAAGTTAAATATAAACTAATGTCGTTTTGTTTAACTTTCAAGACCTTTCTTAGATGATCTGCTAATTTAATTATGTCCATTTTGCAGAAGCAACAATCTTTGCAAGTGACTCACATCTGTTTTTTGTTTGTTTGTGCCAACGTGAATCCTTCATGTGCATGGCTGCCATTTCTCCATCTTTCTCTTTTAAACTAGCCCACATGTTGCGGAACTGTTTGACACCTGTAGCCCCCAATTGAAACACCATCTCGACCAAGACTTCTTGGATTGATTGAGGCAAATCATCATGACTACCTATTTTTTTTAAAATTAAATCATCTGCACCTGCGGCAGCTCTATTTAAATCAATATCAAACAACTCATCTGCTTCTTCTTGTGTTATTTTTACACCTTCTTGAAATCTTTTTCTTTCATGTGCTTGTACGAGATGCCCAATGCCCACAGTTAATTTTCCCAAACTATCAAGGTAAGGCTCCAGAACGCAGCCTTCATGGATACGTACTCTTTCTCGAAGTGAATCTGTAATTTTAATCATATTCCCCAGTTCTCCTTTTCTTCATGTTCATCTTTTTTAGGTTTATCTAAACCTAGCAGTTTTCTTAGCAATGTTTTTAGGTTGTTTAACAAATTGTTTTCCTTTCTTGTTACCTTTTGCTTTCGCTCTGTTGGTTGCAGCTTTTTCTCCCGCAGTAAGTGACTTCCAAGCTGCATCAGGAAGATACCTTCTTTTTCCTTTTGATGGTTTACCAGAAGATGTACGCCATTTCTGCTTTCCCCAATCTTTTAAACTTTGTTGTGATTTTTTCAAAGCCATTAGTTTTTATAGCCGCCACCTTTTTTCTTATATTCAGAGGCTAATAATTGAGCTTTTCTTGCACTCCATTGTCCAGGCTTTCCACCTTTTGAACCTGCCTTAATTCTACTAAATAATCTTTTTCTCATAGAAGGTTTCGTGTAATTACCTGCCTTATTTACTGTAGATTTCTTTTTTGTCATCTGCCCTGTCCTCTATACTTTTTATAACTTCTTCGTTTATGTTTATTCATCGTAGATGTGCTTATACGACCATTTCCTATTGTAGTCTTTTTGACTACATGTTCAATAGCATTACCCTGAGTTTGTTTTCTCATGCGCTCATTTAGTGAGCTTTTTACTTTTTTCCCAAGAGCGGAGCCCGGACATTCCGAGTAAAGCTGTGACGAGCGGGAATAAAGTCGACATATCAAGCTCTGGAAGCGGGTTATGTTGAATACTGAAAGCAGCTAAAATAAAAACTATAAATTGTTTTAATACGAATTCCCACAATATCGCTAGGGCACAGGACATCCCGATGAGGGGGCGCCACGACCGCTGCATCATACCACCAAAGCCTGTGGCTGTAGACTTAGCGTCAGCTAAATTAATATCCATTTGTTTGGAATTGATTTCGTTTTCTAGTTCTTTGAGTTTATTTCTTGCGGCGAGTTTTTCTTCTTCTGAGGTGTGGACACTGTCAATAACTTTACCGACAGTGTCTACTAAAGATCCGCCTAATAATTTTGATAACATTGATTAGATGAATTGTGCAGCAGCCCAACCGATAACTATACCGATTACGAGCCATTTTTTCTTTGGGTGGTCGTGCCACATCTTTATGATCATGTCTTTCATTAGAATACCCCCTTAAAAGGAACTTTCTTTACCTGAACAGAATACTGTCCTTGTGTTTTAGACTTTGCAGGATCAGTAGGTGCTAATTTAAAAGGCACTTTAGACTTATCAGTCATCTGAAACTGTCCTTTGTCTATGCTTTTTTCTTTCATCATAATTACCTCTTAATGTACTGTAGGTTTCTGATACTGTACCTTGCTTCCCCCTAATGTGTCAATTAAATTAATTGCGATATCAGCCCCATAATTTTCTTCATACACAATCCTTGTTGTATAAAGCATCGCAGTAGCTAAAATTATTCTATCTTCATCAGTAAGAGAGGGTCTACGCATGAAAGAGTCTAAATCTGTCATGTATTTTTGTAATTTTTTGTCTGACATTAGCTTTTTTTTGATATTCCTGCTTCTGATAGCGCTATTGCTATGGCTTGTTTTCTGTTTTTCACTTTTTTTTTTGATTTTCCTATATTTAACTTTTTATTTTTGAATTCTTTCATAACTTTTTTCACTTTTTTTTGTTTTTTATCCATTTTTATGCTTTTTTTGTATTAGCTAACACATTTTTTATCATTTTTGCTCGTAAGTTTTTGTCTAAAGCTGTTCCTTTATTGCCTTTTTTAAGTTTTGAAAATTTTTTCATCAAAGATGACCTTGATGGTGCTTTATATCTTCTAACTTTACCTGATGTATTAAGAACTTTTTTCTCTTTGGTATCTAATTTTGGTATTTTAATTGACATATCATGAGCCTAACATGTTTTTTGCAATGTTAATAGCATTTCTCTCCCTAGAAACTTCAATTTTTTCTTTATCAATTTCATCTTTTTGAGCTAATCTTGCAATTTCCATTGTTGAATCATTCTGATCATCTTGTGTCCTTCTAATTAAATCAGCTTTTCTTATATTTAGTTCTTCTTCTTTTAAATTTACCAATGGATCTTTACCCGCATCAGGCATCATCTGTTTTTCCTCCTCGACTAACTGTTGAGTTAGTTCTACAATTCTTTTAGCGATAGCATTTTGTGATTCAACTTGTATTGCTTGTGTTTCTTCAGGACTTAATTGAACACCTTGTTGTTGTGCCTCTTGTAATTTTTGTTGTGCACTTGCTTGTATTTCCTCATTTGCCATTGCTGAGATATGATCTTGTATGTGTGCCTGTAAAACCATTAACACGGCCATATTATTTTTTACTAAATTAGAACTCATATAAATTTGATGTGCTTTGATGTGTGCCATATGTTCTTGTCCAGGAAAAACTTGTAAAGGTAAATTTCTCATTGAGTTTGCATTTTCCATACCTGGATCCATTGGCTGTGGTTGCGGTGGATCTGGTAAAATTTGTTCTATGTTAGGAATCCTTAATGCAACATACATTCTTCTATAAGCTTCTCTTAAGTTATGTAATTCAGGTGCTGTTTGTGCCATTTGTAATTGAGTCTGTGCCATTGCAATTCGCTGTGACATTGAAAACATACTTGGATCACTAACAGGCATGATGTCAATTCTGTCATCAAAATCTTGTTGCTTGATTGCAGGATTTACATTGCCCACGCTATATGGATAGGTCGGTGGTAAAAATAATTGGAATGTTTTTGCTAATAATTGAAATTCTTGTTTTTGAGAATTGTGTAATCTCTTGTGAATAGAACTCATGACCATTGTGCCACGTTCCATAAGAGCTACAGTTGTTCCAACAGGAGCGTTTTGATTAATTTGTGCATCTCCTATCTTTGAGTCAGCAACTGATACAAATCGTTTTGCTGCATCAACACAAAAACCAAGCAGAGCAAATAATGTTTGATCAGGACCTTTGTAAGGTAAATTAATTAAAGAACCTTGTATTGTGCCACTCGGTGCATCCACATCTCTAAATTCACCTGGTTGTAAAGGTTGATCATCATCTCTTATGCGTATGCCTCTAGCTTTAAAACCTGCGGGAAGATTGCTTAGGGTACCTGCATCTAATAATTGACGCAGAGCTACTGTGGCAGTTCTTGACAAACCACCTATCATATGAATAAGACCAAAACCATAAAACCCTAAGCCAGGAAGGAATTTGTAATGCACGAAATATGCTTTCTTCTTTCTTAAAGGATCTCCTTGTTCGTAGTTTCTATAAATAGATAAAACTTTATTACTACTCTCATCAACGGTAACGATGTATGGTAATTTTTGCCCATCAGGATCTTCGTATCCTGGTAAATCTAAATAACAATGACTCTCATATAGGGTGTACATATCAGAGGTATACCCTTTTGATTTAACACCTTCGATTGAATCATACTTATCTTGCACTTGATCATCTTCGTTAAAAGGTCTGACATCAACATCTCGATACATTCCAAATATTTGTTTTTTCTTAAGCTCAATCTCATTCATCTTAATGATATGAGTCACTCTTTCAGCGTCATCTAAATAACTTGCACCGTATGGTACAACCAAATCCTCAGCAGGTACAAATTGTGAACGAGCTTTTTCTTCTGTTGAATCATAAAATATTTTTCTAAAAGCTGATCCTGCTAAGGGTAAATAGAAAAGCATTTGATCAGTCTCGGTTTCATAATCTTTCATTACATAAGTAATTTGATAATTCATATAATCTCTTACACGTTGAGCTTGTTCCTCAAGTTGTTCATTTGACTGACCAATGATGGATGTTTTTACAGGACCATTTGCAGGTAATAATTCTTTGTATGCTTGTGATTGAAACTGTACCGCCGCTTCTGAGAGCACAGGGTGTGTGACAGCAGAAGCACCTCTAAATGGTCTGGTGCGTTCCTCATATTTGAAACCTAATAAATCTAAACCTTTTGTGTATTGTGTTTCCCAATCTTGTCTTGAACTTTTATCTTCCTCAATAGCTGTCATTAATTCTATAGAGATAGAATCTAAATCTTCATCAGATAAATATAATGCTAAATTGGAATCGTGTCCTTCCTCGGGATTTGCATTATCTACAAAAGGTTGCATATTACCTTGTGCATCTTCTACAAATTCTCTCACTTCTTCTTCTGATCCTGGTTGAATAATTTCTAATGGATCACCCTCTACTTCAATTTTATCTTCATTGTAATTTATATCTGTAGTAATTCTGTTATCAACTGCCATCATACATCCTTGTCTTTGGTCTTTTATTCGGTTTCATTAATTCAAAGCCACGTGGTCGTACTATTCTAACGGGCTTTTTCTTTTTTACGACTACTTTTTTCATAAGGAATCAATACCAAATTTTTGTTTAACTAATAATTCACCACGCTCTTTAGGTGTCATAAATTCTGCTGCTTGAGCTTCATTAGGAAATAGTACTTCTAATCCTGCTCCTATACCTGTACCAAGTGCAGCTTTAGAACCTAAGCTTAATAGCTCTGATGCTCCACCAGATTTTGCAAGACTAACAATCGCTGTTGTGAAAGCAGCTAATTTTTTTGGTGCGATTGTTTTAAATTTATTCTCAGCTATTTTTTCTGCATTTACAGCAGAGGTGCTACCTCTCATGCTATCATAAACACTATTAATAATATCTGGAGTCACTTGAGTATTGTAATATTGAGCTACAGCAAACTTAAGTCTGTTTGCAACAAGAGTTTTAATTTTTTCTCTAGTGTAGGGTTTATTTGTAGAGGGATCTATAGAATTTCTTAGATCAACAGCAAACTTATCATAATCAGATTGTGCAAAATTTTTAACTAAGTCATCAATGTAAGGATCAATTGAATCTGCAACAGTCAAATAACCTTTATTATTTTCTAACAGTTCAGTAATAATTTTTTTAACACCTTTGTTTTTGGGATCAGGAATTTTTAATCCTCTTTGTATTTCTCCTTCTAAGTCAAAAGGTATGGTGCCCTCATTTATCAATTCTAAAAGTTTTGGTCCTGCTTTGAATTCTGGATACCTTAATTGAAATTGTTTTGCAGATTCATTCATCAATGCCACCATAGAAGTTCCGCTTGGAAACATATCTTTTACTCTTTTGTAATAAACATCAAAAGTTTCATCCGCTTTTGGTTTTGGAAAAGTTGTACCTGCGGGTAAACTTGCCTCAATGTAATCTCGACTTTGTGTGATGGCATTTTTTAATTCAGGATATTGATTTAATGTTTCAACATCAATAACCATACCTGGTTCAAAGCCTAACTTCTTTGCAATTTTTACAGCTTCTTTTGTATTAGCTAAACCAAGAAAGGTTCCACCCTTTTTCAAAGCTTCAACCCCTGTTTCTTTTATTCTAAATTTACCAACAGGGAATTGTTCATCAGGAACATTTACTGATCTTGAAGAAGGTAATAGACCTTCTGTTGCCTCAACATTAGTTCCGAACAAATCATCAACAGTGCCTACTGCATCTTTAAAAGGTTCTACAGGTATCCCTGCTTCTTTTGTCAGTTTCCCAATAAATTTTTCAAGTTGTTTAGTCATCAGTTATAATACTCATACTCTCTATATTCCCTAGAGTCATCAATATAATCATCATCTAACTCTACAAAATTACCTGCACGATATCGCATCAATGCCTGTGTCGTGCTATCCACATAGTCATCGTGCTCCCCAAAAGGGAACGCTGCACACTCTTCAATCAACTCATGTGCCCACTCATAATCAGGAAAAAATACCTTGCCTGATTCAAATATAGGAGCGATAGAGTTCACCCTTGTCAACTTATCATTACCCCTACTGGGTGTAAAGTTAGATATTGGGATACCTAATCTATTCAATTCTTGTGTCAATGGCATACCAGAAGCTTTTGCTTCAATGATGACAGTATCAGGATCCCAGTATTTATATTTTTCTAATGCGATCTTTTTTAATTCAGGAAAGTCCCATCTACCCTTATCTGCATCGAGAAGCAAGACTCCCGTTCCGAGCATCCCTTCGTGTTGAAACACACCCCATGTCGTAATAGCAGAATAGTCTGCTGACTCCTTTGC
>TARA_R100000353_G_scaffold54375_6_pt1 | contig 11158 bp, 9 predicted proteins | sample TARA_R100000353 | Tara Oceans TARA_R100000353 (sample SAMEA2620663) | marine metagenome | biome: marine biome (ENVO:00000447); feature: surface water layer (ENVO:00002042); material: "saline water (ENVO:00002010), including plankton (ENVO:xxxxxxxx)" | depth 5 m | reverse complement strand
CATATTATCTGCACCAGATATAGATGATAATATTTCATTGACTTCAAAAAACTCTTTAGTATTATCTAAAGATGACTTAATAATATTTCTAGCATCTGCATAGTTTTCCAAGTCTATATTGCCATAATTATTTACTATAGCATTTAAACCTTCAGCATCTGCACCAAATGTTTTCATACTACCTACAATTTTTCTTAATTGACTAGCTTTACTATTAAAGTAATTATCTATATTGCCTGTTTCAAATACATTTTTAAATCCTTGAGATCCTATATCTGCATGAAAACTATGAGGTCTTCTTGTAAAAAATGCAGCAGTAAATATATTAGCTGCTATTTCTTCTGGTGTTCCTCCTAAAGCTATCTTTGCATTTTCTAGCGATGCTCCATTTCTATAAAAATTTTCTAACAATCTAGGAGTATTCATCGCTACTATACCAGCTGCCATTCTAGGAGCAGATTTCATAACATCAGTTCCAAATTCACCAATCCAATATTTAGGTGCTTGCATAACAAATTTGCTTCTTATTTCAGAAAGCATTTCTCTCATTATTTGTGTATCTTCATCAGATGTTGCATCTTTAAACCATTGCTTTCCACCGCTTATAGTTTTTCCTCTATATTTACCACTTAATTGACTTGTTAAATAGCCATCAGACAACTCATCCATAGCAGTTAGCTGCATTCTTAATTCTTTATTAGTATATTTATTTAATGGTTTCCAATAAGATTTAAATGAGTTTTTAAACAAAGAGCCTAATCTACCAATATGACTAGCTTGTGTACCACCCTTTAAGAATGATACTGGTCCCATCATAGAATAATAAAAGCTTTCTTTTACAGCTTCATCCCACCATCTATTATAAGTACTACCTATATTAATATCGTAGTTTCCTGTATATACAGGTTCTCTATACTCATTATAATCAACACCCATTGTTTTCTTTTGAGCTATTTGAGCACCAACTCTTATAGTTCCTAATCCAAATCCAATAGCTGCATCATATGCTGCCGCACCAATTATAGCTCCTGCCGCAGGTCCAGCTCCTGGTACTTTTCTACCTAACATAGTTAGTAATGAAAAAGCATCATTAGGATTATTCTTACTTACTATTTCAACAGTTTCTTTAGATATAGCTTCTAATATTTCATCATCAGCTATTTGTAATGTCTTCCCTATATTTTCTTTTATTTGGCTTTTAAATACATCTTGATATACATCTTTAGTAACATTATTTTCTATAGCATTTATTATATTAGAGTCATTTTTAACATTATATGCATCATCTATAATCTTACTAGCTTTACCACCTTTTAAGCTCTCTGCTACATCTTTAATACCTTTTTTAAATGGCAAATTATCAGCAGCTTTAATAAGGTCATCAGTAGACATTTTTGTAGCTAATTTGGCTGCTCCTAGAAGCTTTCCACCAGCTCTAATACTACCGCCTGCAATTCTAACTGCTGGTATTAATGCTGGTAAATTACCTAGCATACCACCAACTATAGCTCCTGCTTTACCAGATGGAGATAATTGATCCCAATTTCCTGCCGCTCCACCAGCTAACATTTCTTCCCAAGTTTCTTCACCAGGTTCAACTTTTTCTAAAAAAGCATCTCTTGCTCCTAATGTTCCAAACGAAGCTTGGTCTAGTGTGTTCCATAGAGCTTGTCCAGCAAAGTCATATAAAGCGCTTCCTGTAGTTCCTATGTTTACATTTGGTTCATCTACCCACTCACCTCTATTTTTTTTCTCTTCAATGAGCAGTCTTGTTAAATAATCTAAGTTGTCTGTATTTGCCATTTATTTATTTTCTTCTAATAATTGTATTAATTCTGGTAATGTTGTGTACTTATTTTCTATCAAAGGTGTAATATTTGCATTGCTCAATATACCTCTTTGTTCATCTCTAAACCTTACGATATCATCTGCTTCTTCTTCTATTTCATTAAGAGGCGCTAATATAGCTTTTAAAGAATCTCTTTCTGCATAAGCATCAGACAATCTATCTTGTGTAGCACCAATAGTATTGCCAGTACCAATTCTTTTATTAACTGGATCCCAATTTAGCTTTCTGTTTTCTACTTTTTCCATGCCTTTTTTAGTTCCTAAGTACTTAGAGTCAAAAATTCCTGCTGGTACTTGCATAGCTAGCTTAGTTAAGGCTGGTATGGCTGCTGAAAAGAAAGGTATAGCTGTCTCATCTTTATCCCAACCAGTTACCTTAGAAACTGTTGTAGGATTTACTAATCCTAATGTTAATGCTTGAGCAGCAGGTAAAAAAGGTGATAGAATTTGATCTACTTTATACAATGGATTATCTTTATCCCACCCTACTAATGTAGATCTTTCGTCAAAACTTTTTCTTTCTGATGATATAACATTCTGTAAATTTAATATTCTTTTGTCAACAATATCAATATCATCTTCTAATCCTTCTTGCTTTATTCTATGTTGTTTTATTCCTTCATCTATATCTTTGCCAAATAATTCTTCATCTTGCATTACAGATTTTTCAATATTTTTAATAGCATTTAATATGACTTCATTACTATAATCTTTAGAAAACATATATTGATTGCTTTCAGGATTGCCTTTTTCTTGAATCATAGTTTGCATCATAGTAGTGTTGATTTGTTCTCTTATCCCTAAAGCATCTACAACATCTGATACAGGCGCTGATATTGTAGCTCCTTCTATAAACCCTGATGTTAGATATTTATTTTTATCTTCAAAAGTAGGCATGCTATTTAATTCATTCATTATTATATCTGTCAACTGCATATCTATTTTATTCCTAATTTTTTAAGTTGATTATCTATATCCACACCAGTATTTAAATTATCTAAATCGCTAAGCTCTATTTGATCATTTTCTGTAAAACCACCTAACATATCATTGCCTTGTATTTTTTTAATTTGTGTAGCAAAATCATCAAAAGATCCGCTAAACCCAAAAAAATCTTGAGCTACTTCTTCTATTTTATCAGCTATAAGCTTTTGATTAGCATTTTTCTTATTAAGTTTAGCATAATTCTTATAAGCTTCGTCTATTAGATTATAAAAAGCTGAATAGTCAGGTTGTATATATGTATCGCCTTCTTTTACGCCTTTTGCAAGTTGAAGCATTTCAGTATAGTCATTCCAAAATGGTAAGTCTAAACTAATTTTTTGTTGCATTAGAGTAGATAAGCTTGCTTCTATATTAACTTTTATTTCATCTGCTTTTTGTGCCGAAGCAGTTCTTTGATCTTCAGGTAAAGTTTCATCATTGGCCATTCTACTAAGCGTAATAAAGTTATTGTACCCGCTTTTTATTCTTGCATTCTCAACAAACCTTCCTGTTTGTCCTGTTTCACTTAACTTTCCTTTGTCTGTATATAACCTAAGCTTTTCTTGTTGTAAATCTACTGCTAATTTTCGCTTGTTTAATTCATCTATAATAGCGCCCATAGAGCCTTTATGTTTAGCTTGTATTCCTTCAAAAAAAGCTTCTTGACTAACTCCTTTTAATTCAGGTCTTGAGTTTATGTATTCTTTAAACTTTTTATCAGAAAAATCTCCTACATCCCAAAGCTCTGAATCTATACCACCTTCATAAGAATGAGCCATTCCTGTATAAAAGTCTTTAATTAAACCTACTTGTTGAATCTTTGATTTTAAATCTTCATTCATTGATCTATATCCAGCTAGTTGTTCTTTTTTAGCTTTTGCTATTTTAGTATAATCAGTTACAGTATTGCCTGTTAAACTATCAAGAACACTTAAAACATTATTACTTTGTTCTGAGTCATTTAATTTATAAATAGTATTAGTAGCATCTTCGTAAAACTTTATATTTTGATTAATTTCATTTTGTATTTTAGCAGACTCTCCTTCAGTGTATTTAATTACACTATCTAATACTTTTAAATTATTAGCATCTCTTGCTTGTTGACTAGCTAGCTCTATTTCTTTAGTCTTTGCGCTTGCAGCAAATCCTGCTTGTGCAATATCTGATAACATAGCTAATGCTTGTAGTGCTTCTGAGTTTCCCATTATACATCTCCTTCATAATTCTGCAACCAACTATCAAAAGGATTAGCCATAGAGTCTGCAGGTTTTCCTGTAGCCGAAGTGTAATCCATAAATAACTGAGTTCTTTCTTTTCTTGCTTGATCAAGTAAAGCTTGTTCTTGTTGTTTTTTACCAAATTCTATTCTTTCTAAAGAAGTTTCATAATCTTGCTGCATCCTTTTCATATTGTCCCTGCTTAGATTATTAGCTGTTCCTGAAAATGCTAAATTAGATTGGCTTATAGCTTGATCTGTAGATGTTCTTAAATCTTGATAGTTTCTTCTAAAATCAGTTGTTTGATCATCTATTTGAAATTGTGTTTCTTGTTCTAATTCTCCACCTGGCCCTAAAACTCTTTGTGCTCTTCGTGCTAAATCAGCAGTACCTGTTTGTAAAAGACCTTCAGCTTGTCTTTCCAATCGAGTTTCATCACTATCTCCTGAAGTAAACCAGCCAGATCCATGCAAAGGCAATACATGTCCAGCAACAGAATTTTCTCCAAACCAAAAATCAGCAGCATCATCATCCCAAGTCGAAGATAAAATAGGAGGAGTACCCCCTGGAAGATTGCCACCAAATATTGTATCAACAGAATCATAAATATCTTGTAAGCCTTCAACAATACTGCTATGATGAGCTGGATGACCTGCTGGCCAATGAGATTTTTTCCATCCTCCAATAGCACTTCCATGATATTCTTTTAATCCTGTACTAGGATTTGTAGTGCCTGCTCCCATTGATTTAATTATAGGAGTAGCTAAACTCTTTCCCAATCTATCATATAGAGATGCTTCCATATTATTAACATGAGCAGGACTGCCATCTATATTCCTTATCTTTGTATCGCCAAATCTTCCTTTGTTTGCTAATTTATTCATAATTCTCCTTAATCAAATATAGCATCTAATCCTGTCAATGCTAAAGATCCTATACCTCCTATAACGTTTAATCCAGGAATTAAGCTCATGCCTGCTAATGCTGTTTTTCCTACTGATAATCCTTTATCTACTTCAGATTTTTTATCAAAGTTTTGATACATATCGTATAAACTTGCTCCAAAGCCTAAAGCTCCTGTTGCTTGTCCAAAAGTCATACCACCTAATCCTGCTTTACTAGTAGTTGTTGTAGTTAGCTCAGGCATTCCTGCACCTACAACTTTAGAAGCGCTTGTAGTTTCTTGTCCAGGCATAATAGGATTAGACATAAAATTATCTATTTTAGAGTAAGAATTTGCAACATTACTTTCATTAGATATTAATGATTTAGCTTTAGTAAGCTCAGGACTACCTTCTTTTAACAAAGAATTAACCACTACTCTTTCACTAGCAGGAGTAAAAAATCTTTCAAACATCCCTGCTTGCATATATTCAGGGTTTAAATCAAATAAGCCAGTAGCCATCAATTCTTTAGTTTTTAAATTCTGAGTTCCAGAATATATATCTATTAAATTCTTGCCTATTGTTAATCCAGCTTGCTTCTTTTTAGCTTTGCCCATTTCTAGCTCTTCTAACTCATCTCTCAATAATTTAAATTGATATTGATAATCTGGATTTGATCCTAAAGTTGCCATGTCTTCCTTTCTTGTGCGTTACTGCGCATTAATCCAATCTACTATTTCATTTATTTTATCTATTAGCTCTGATATTATTAAACTATTTTCATCATCACCTAATAAATCATTATTTGTATCTAATTTATCCAAATGTAGCCTCCAGTGAAAAAACACTATACCAAAAATAATAACTAGATGTATTAGTTGTAGTTCTTCTAAGCATAGGTATTAATATATCCCCTGCTGATAGTGATACACTCAATCCAGTTTCTTCTAATTTTTCATACACTGAAGCTGTTTTAGATCCTGATTGTGTAGATCCTACTTGTGACAGTGTATGATTACCATTAGTTCCCCAATTAGGAGATGCTTTCAATAATTTAAATTCATAAGTTGCTGATCCTGTTGGCCTTCCTTGCAAAGTATATCTGCTTAATGTACAATTTTTAGGAACTACTATTACAGGATTATAAGTATCTAACCAACTAGCTAACAAGCCATCTCCATTATCTTTGTTCCAATTATAATATGCAGCTCCATAGGTTGTAGATGGACTAAACCAGTTATCATATCTAGTATAATATCTTTGAGACCATTGTGGAGTCCAATAAGCTGAACCACCCCCACCTCCTGCTAAGCTAGAACCATTAGTTATTTGAACATCATTGCCTGCATCATTAGTAAAATACAAATTATTAGGAGTATCATTTTTAACCCAAACCTGACCATATGAAGAAGAATCAGATACAGCGCTTGCAGACTCTTTAATTTTAACAGGCAAATCACTTCTTAGCTCAGCATCTTTAATAAACAATACATCGCTATCATCTTTCATAAATATTAAATCAGTACCATCAGAGTATATTTTATCATTATTATCGTAAGTATTAAATACTATAGCATTTTGTGTTGTAAGGCTTATATCAAAAGATGTAGAAACTCTACTATTAGCCTCATCTAATGTAAGCATTTTGTCACCACCAACATACATATCTAATACATCATCAGAAGATTCTTGTATATAAGTATGGCCACCACCTGCAGCATTATCAAAAAAAAGCTTAGATGTAGCTCTTAAAGCTGCATTTCCTGTTCCATGTATTCCTAATATATCTGTATATGAATTAGCCGTAGAATTAGACGATCCACCTGCTAATGTAGTTCTTAAATATATACTGCCACCTACTGCTGTACCTGTACCTTGACCACCCTCTAATACTAATCTGTATCCTGATAAATCAGTGCCTGTTCTAGGATCTACAGTAACATATGAATGTGATCCATCAAAGCTTAAAGTATTATTATTTAAACTAATTGTTCCATCTGCTATTAATTCACCTAATAAAGTAATTACAGCATTTGTATCATTGCCTATACTAAAATTGCCTGATATAGTAGATAGTTGCGATACAATACTAGAAGAGTCTAAAGCTACACTTACTTTACCCCGCCTATTATTAACAGTTAAACCGCTTAAATCTAATATTTTAACACCTCTTATTTTAGCCATTATGATATAATTGTAATTCCTTCCATATCAGATCCTTTTATCATTTCTCTTTTGTATAAAGATCCATTATAGACTGTATAAATAAATAAACCTTCATTTGTATGTCTAAGAGTTAATACTCCTTCTTTCAATTCGCTTGGGATAGGCTCTCCTCTTTTTACAGAAATTGTTTCTTGCTTTTTATGTATTAAGTTTCTAGCATTTCTATCCATTATTTAATTCCTTTTTGTCTATAAATAATAGTAATATCATTAATTCTAAATTTACTAGGGACAGTTCCATCTGTAGTAAATTGAAGCGCAAATGAATATATATTATTTGCTGTACTAGAAGTACTAGGCTTTAAAGTAGCTCTTTGCCATCCTATGGCTGCAGATAATTCATTACTTACTAAATTAGTTCCATCTTGAAATGTTTGATTGTAAGACTTACTACCATTAGTAGAATATTTAACTTGCACATTTGTAGTAGTGCCACTTTCTGCTCCTGGATCAGTACTAGTATATGTAATATATACTTTATATATTTTCTTTCTAATACCTGGAGAGCCAAAGTCTATATCTTTAGTTGTATATATAAATCCAGAAGAATCTTTAGGATTTACTGACCATTCTAAAACATTAGCTCCATTATTATATGCATAAATTAATTTATTATTATGGTCTAAAACTGAATTAGTTCTAGACTTATCAAGTATTCTACTAGTATCATTATTGCTTAAATAAGACCAAGCCTGATTTTTAACATCATATAATAAAGCTGATTTATTTACTCTACTATTATTTATATCTCCTAATTCAGCTATTACTAATATACTATTTACTTTTGGTAAGTAATGTATAGTTGGAGTAGCTTGAGTAGCAGCACTAGTATATGTACCTCCTAAAGAAGTAAAATTAGCCCAATCAACACTGCTAATTAATTTTTTATCAGCTTTGTGTAATAAGTTTGTTATATCAGTACCGTTATAAAGATATACTCCATTTTTATTAACCCATACAATTCCCAAATCAGTTAACTTAGCTGCTTCAGGATGTGTTATCCCTTGATTAGATATTGTTTGTTCTAAAAACTCTATTTCTTGAGATATGTTTATTATAAATATATTATTTTCTTTAAACTGAAATATTCTATCTGCGTATGATAATAATTTTACAATAGGAGATCCATCGTTTACAGCTACATCTATAGCATTATCTTGTGGGAATATATCAAAAGCATTAACAGGACTTTTAATCATTCTGTCTGACATAACAACTTCTTCTCCATCACTATTAACAGATTTAATATTTCCTATATAATGCCTTCTATTTGCTATAACTGAAGTTGACCATCTTGCATTTAAAGATGTCTCTGTTGATCTATAAGAGTTTAAACTTTCATAAGTATATACACCAGAATTGATAACATAACCTCCTGCTGTTGCAGATATATATCCTGATGCGTTTCTAGTGCTAATAGATACTCCTTGATAATATCCACCTATACTGCTGTATGGAATAACAGAAGATCCTTTTGCAAAATTTAATTCTTGAGCAAAAAACCATTCTGATTCACTATCTTTAATTCTATAATAAGCTCTAGCGCCTGTTATTCTAGGATTAAAAGGAGCTCTAAATTGCCAAGTTATCATTATAGGGCCTGTATCAGTATTTTTGTCAATATATCCACCTAATTTAAAGGGTAAAGATTCTTGTATTCCATCATATATAAAAGTTGTAGCCCATTCATAGTCGTTTCCACCATCAAATAAGCCATCTTCTTGACCACCAGACCCTAATTGATTTATACGCAAATTGAATCCTGTACCTACTGGAGGAGCAATCATTATTTCATCATCTTCGTGAAATCCATTTCTTGAGCCTCCAGTTATTCCTCCTGGTATAGAAAGAATATCATCACTAGTCTTTGCAGTTATTTCTCCCCAACTCCCAGTAGTAGAATTAATAGCTGAATATCCTTTACCATCTATTTCATCTGTAGTAAATCTTTCAAAAGTAGCAGCATTACCAACTGCATCTGTGTTTTGTAAGGAAGTAGCGCTAGAATTGTCATTGTCTAACTTAAAACTAATAGTATCACCTTCTGCAAAATCTGTATATCTACTACCTACTAATCCTCTTGTAGGAGCGCTTATTTCTTGATCTGCTAAAACCCATCCATTATAAACTTCTTCTGTCATAGCGCCAACATTTCCATATTTAACATATTGATCTGTTACTGGATTTGGATTATAATAATTAGTTCTTGTAGGCCATAACTGTCTATCTATAAATCCATACCATTTATTTTTATTAGTATTATTAAATTCTGAATCACATATTCTGATATTACCATCTACTATAGTAAAGACTTCTTTTCTTTTTCCACCAGTATTATCTGTTAATCCAGTTATAGGAGTAGCCCAAGAGTCACTATTAGCGCTATATATAGATATTGTGCCCCCTGTATCTGTATCAGAAAGCATTAAATAATCATCTCCAGTATCTTGAGGATTAAAAGCTTCTAACTTTAAATTATCTATGACAATAGTAGATGTATTTGAAGTTATATTAAATAATTGAATTGCAAAAGATTGAGAACTAGCATTAGAGTTTGATACAAATGTTTTTGTATGAGTTCCTTCTGTTAAGTCTGCTGCTTCTAAATTTACTGCAGATGCAGAAAATGTATTTGATATTTGTCCAGTATGATGTCCACTATTAGAACTGCCTGAACTATCTGTTGTATTTTGATTTTCTAATACAGTATAAGTAAATTTATAATTACAATCATTAGCTCCTTTTAAAGCTCTGTCACCTGCAGTTTGGCTTAGAGTTGTTAAACTGGTAGCGCTTGCCTTACTTTCTTTAAAAGCTTTTTTAGTTACTGTTATATTATTTAAATTCCAACTCTCAGTATTAGCTGTTGAATTATCTATAATCAATCCTTGGTCTGGATTATATAAAGCTTCAGTTATAGTTAAATTAGCTGTATATGTTGTTCCACTACTTTCAGCGCTTACAGCAAAGCCAGCACTACTAACTCCTGCTAATTGTATATGAAAAACATTTCCAAGACTAGGATCAGATCCATCATCCCACCATATTTCTGCAGTTATAGTATAGGCACCACCAATAACAATATCTTGAACAAATGAATCTGAAGGCACTAATTGCACTCCTTGAAATCCACTATCTGATGTAGGTGCTATAGTTAACTCTCCATTAGCTTTAGTTATTGAAGGAGCTACATTAGCACCAAAAGGTTCCCATTCACAATTAGCGCCAGCAAAAGACGTTCTATTGTCTGCATGTGATATTTGCTCAAAGTCAGGAAAAGAAGCACTACTAGTAGCAGTACTAGCTGTCCATTTACTTGTAGTATTATTAAGTTGTCCATCTGTAAAATGCTCTAAGCCACCAACACTTGCTCCAATCCTATCATGAGAAAAAGCAAACAAACCATAACCATCATTTGTTGTACATGTAAGTCCAGTAGTATCAGAAGAATGAGCTTCTGTACCTATTGGAAGATTTAATTCTCTGCCTTTTGTTAACCCTATATCAAAAGCATTGTCTGATTCATTTATTTCTATATCTCTTGAATCAGAATCAGTATTTAATCCTCCGTCAAATCTTTCTATTTTATATTCTTGTTTAGGCATTCTTTTTTCTTTAATATTATACTGGATGGAGTGTATTTAGCAATGATAGACCCACACGAAACAAAAGGAGTAGTGAACGTTGGAAGCTCAGTACACACTCCATACCAGTAATGTTTATATTTACTTGAGGATGACACCTTTAACTACAGCCTCAACTGATTCGTAAATAGCTTCTATTATTTTACCTTCAGTTTCTTCATTGATAATAGGTATATTTACATTATCGTTTAACTCTTTAACAATTTTAGCTTTCATTTCATCATTAAAGATGTAGTTTGCTATCATTTCCTTCATGTCCATTTAACTTCTCCTGTTATTTATTTAACCACTCTTGCCACTTTATCTTGACAGCTATATAGCACATCCATATTGGTATCGATATAAATATACTCTTT
>TARA_R100000353_G_scaffold40321_1_pt1 | contig 11215 bp, 13 predicted proteins | sample TARA_R100000353 | Tara Oceans TARA_R100000353 (sample SAMEA2620663) | marine metagenome | biome: marine biome (ENVO:00000447); feature: surface water layer (ENVO:00002042); material: "saline water (ENVO:00002010), including plankton (ENVO:xxxxxxxx)" | depth 5 m | reverse complement strand
TTAGGTAAAAAATTGATTAGTACAAAACCTGGAGCACGTATTTGTAATGTGCTTCCAAGAGGTTTTGGAAAATCAGTATTAATGAAAGCAGCTATAATGCATAAGCTTTGTTTTACACCTAAAGACCAAGCACAGTTTATGGCTTGGGTAGCAGAGGAACAAGGTCAGGCTATTGACCATTTAAAATATATACGTTCACATTTAGAAAACAATGATGCTATTAGATATTACTTTGGTAATCTATGTGGTGGTGATGAAAAACTACGTTGGACTGAAAAAGATTTAGTTACAACTAAAGGACATAGAATAATAGCTAAAGGTACATCACAAAGACTAAGAGGTCGTTCTGAAGTAGATTCTAGATATACTGGTATTATACTTGATGACTTTGAGTCAGAACTAAATACTAAAACAGCAGATAGACGTGATGAGATTAAACAATGGATTGTATCTACAGTATACCCAGCATTAGAAGAATCACCAGGTAAAGAAGGTTGGATATGGTTGTCAGGTACTATTGTACACTATGACGCTTTCTTACAAAATGTACACGACGGTTTTTTAGATGCACAAAAGAATAATAAAAAATATCCTTGGGACGTTACATTTATTAGAGCTATAGAAAATGGTAAAGCAGTATGGAAAGAACAGTTTCCATTAAGTAAACTAGACCAAAAAAGAAAAGAATTTATTGAAGCAGGTAAGATAGATAAGTTTGCACAAGAGTATTTAAATGATGCTAGAGATGTAGAAAGTGCTACATTTAAAATGGAAAACATACAATATCATAACTATAAATATATAAACAATAATGGTTTTGGTTGTTTAAAAAGAGATGACAGGTTAATACCTGTACATTTATATATGGGTGTTGACTTAGCACATACAGCATCAAAAACATCTGACTATCAAGTAATTATGATTATGGCTATAGATGCACATAAAAATAGATATGTTTTAGATTATTACCACGCAAAGATACCAGCATTTGATATGCCTAAAAAAATTATGGAATATGCAAAAAAATATATGCCAGTTAAAAGATGTGCAGTAGAAACAGTTGGTGCTCAAGAAATGGTAAGAGATATGGTAGAACGTATGGCGACATCAGAAAAAAGATTACTACCAGGTATTAATAAAGGTGTAAGACCACCACACGGTATTAAAAAAGAAGATAGACTAGAAATGTCTTTAGGTAGTATAGTAAATAGTAAGAAACTATTTATTAAAAAAGAACATACTGAATTAGTAGATGAATTATTTCAGTTTCCAAAAGGTAGACACGACGACTTACTTGACGGTTTATATTATGCAGACTTCTATGCTAAACCACCCAGAAGTAGAAGTATGAATTTAGAAAGTGTAAATGAAACTGATTTTATAGGACAAACAAAAAAACAAATAAATTGGGTGACAGGACTTAAAATATGAGATTTCGGGTAATAAAAGGTATTAACTTTTTCAGGGCTATGTATAGTTTAAACGAATACATTGACTACTTAAAAAGGGTAGAAGGGTATGATAATAAAGTAGGGGATAAGTTTTATCCATATGATTCACCAGAAGGTGGATTAAAAACTATAGGATATGGATATAAAATAAAAACATTAGAAGAACAGAATACTTTGGAAAAGACAGGACTTTCCTCAACGGAAGTTGATGACTTATTATTAGAGGAAGCAGAACACTCATACCAAAAAGCCAAAAAATTTTGTGAGCAAAAAAATTATAATTGGGAAGCTACAGAACTTAGACTACGATTTGCTTTAGCAGATATATGTTTTAATGTAGGTAGTTTGAAAGATTTTCCAACAACAACAAAATCATTAGTAACTAATAATGTTCAAGGTGCTATAGCAGATGACCCAGGTAGAACTGGTTTTAAACATTATGAAAGAACTTTTAGAGATAAACACGGTGTTAGAAGAACATTAGCACGTAATAAAATATTTTATAAAGAGTTCTTAAAACCATACGTAGAGGAATAATGGCAATACGAGAAGATAAAAAGGCAAATGAAAATAGAACTATTTTTAGAAAATATGCCGACGCAAGAAAAGATTGGGACATAAACGCAAGAGAAGCAATAGATTTTACATTAGGTAATCATTACACTCAAGACGAATCAGAAGCACTACAATCAATAGGACAAGCAGATTTTACCATAGATAGAATATATGCAGCGATAGATAAATTAAAATCATTAATGACATCTAGACCTGTGCGATACGGGATTACAGCAAGAGAAGATTCAGATACTAAATTAGCAAATGTATGGAAAACACTTCTTGAATATATATTCGATATATCAGACGGGCAGCATCATTTTAAACAAGCTGTGCACGATTACGCAACTACAGGGTTAGGATATTTTTATGCGTATATAGAGCCAGAAGCTGACTATGGACGAGGCGAAGTTATGTTTACACATCTAAATCCTTTTAGAGTATATGTAGACCCAGCCTCTAGAGATAGATATTTTCAAGATGCTGCTAGTATTATTCTTTCAACAATACTTACAGAAGAACAAGTATTAAATTTATATCCAGACGTTGAGCCTTTTTTAAAAGATATAGAAACATATAGTGTTCAAGACCAGTATGATGACTTTCCTAATTCTGCTAATAAAAATACAAATAAAGTTTTTACACCAGCAGAAGTAGATTCTAAAGATTATGATATGTCTATAACAAGAAGATATAGAATATTAGAAAGATTTAGTAAAGTTAAAGTTCCTTTCTTTAGGGTAGCAGATACTGTAGAAGAATCAGAACAAATTATGGACGCAGAAACATTTGCAGTATTTTTAGAAAACAATGCAGAAAAAATTGAATCTAACATATATACATATGTTGAAATACCACAAACAAGAATTAAACTTACAGCATCATTAGGTCAAGTATTATTATATGAAACAATATTAGATACTGATACATACCCTATTGTACCAATACCAAATATTTGGACTAATACACCTTACCCTAAATCAGATGTAAATAAAGTAAAAGATATGCAAAGACTATTAAATAAATTATTTAGTCTTGCTTTAGCACACGCACAAACAGCTGCTGGTTTAAAACTTATGATACCACAAGGTAGTGTAGAAGATATATCACAGATAGAAAAAGATTGGGCTAATCCTAATGCAGTTATAGAATATGACCCAACTTATGGTGAGCCACATTTAGCACAACCACAACCTTTGTCTGGAGAGTTTTATGCATTGATAAATCAAGTAGAAAGATATATTGATTTAAATTTTGGTGTACCAGAACTATTACAAGGTTTTAAACAAGGAGCACCTAATAGTGTTAGAGGTACTATGTTATTAGCACAAATGGGTGAAGGTAGAGGTGCAAGTAAATTAAGAGATATAGAAATGTCTTTACAACAGTTAGGTAAAGTATTATATCAAATGTCTAGAGGACATTACACATTTGAAAAAAGTTTTAGAATAGTACAACCTAACAATGATATTACAGAGTTTACTGTAAACAATAGACTTTATGATGATAAATCAAATGAATTAATAAAAATTAAAAACGATATTACATCTGGACAATTTGATGTAAGAATCGTAGCTGGCTCTACAATGCCTAATAATAAATATGCTGAGTATCAAATGTATATGGAAGCATATCAATTAGGATTGATTGACAAAGTAGAAGCACTCAAGAAAACAGAAATATATGATAAAGAAGGAGTGTTATCTAGAACTGGAGAGGTACAACAATTACAAGGTATCATACAACAGTTACAAGAGCAAGTGAAGACTTTAAGCGGCGATTTACAAACTGCTCAAAGAGAATCTGTATCAGATAGAAAACGTGTTGAGGTTGAGAAGTTTAAAAGCAAACTTACCACAAGTAAATCAGGTATTGAATCTCAGTTAAAGATTGACGCTGAAAAGGTAAAACAACAACAACAGGTGCAGCCCACAATAGAATCGTTTACATCACCATTGATAGACGAGGATTAGGGACATCGATAGGAGTTAAAAATGGCAGACGTGCAAGAAAACGTAATGGAAGAAACTTTAGAAAGTTCTGAAACTTCTGAAAATAATAGTTTAAGTGAGCCCAGTGTCACACCAGATTCGAGTTCTGACGCAGATGAAGTGCGTAAATTCCAGTCTATGTATGACAAAGCTGAGGCTGAGTTAGGCAAATTAAGACCAGTAGCAAAGCTATTTCAGGACAATCCTGAATTGGTTGACGTTGTTAGAAACCACTTAACAGGGGGTAAAGGACAAGATAAAGAACAAATAACAATGAAACAAGAGGAGTTTAATCCTTGGGACGCATATACAAATCCTAATTCTGATTCTTATAAAGTAAGACAGAGAGAGATTGATAATGCTGTTAGTTCAAAAATGCAAGCATATATGGGTAGATTAGAGCAACAAAGAGAAGTTGATAAATTAACTTTTCAAGTTCAAAATGATTTTAAATTGAACAACTCTGAAGCTGCCGAGTTTGTAGATTTTGTAACTAAACCTAAAGATAATATTCCTCTAGAAACACTTTTTCAAGTATGGAAAGGTAATACTCCAAGTAGAGTATCTGCTAATGTTGAGAGTGTAAAAAAGACTCAACAAAATCCAAAGTCAGCAGGTTTATTACAAGGTGGTGAGCCACCTAAACCAGATGCAGACCAGGATATGTGGAAACGTATACTTGCTGTAGGTAATACACGCCGCTTGAAAAAATAATCCTTTAGGAGGGATAATAAAATGGCAATTACAAAAGGAACTATGAACGCTATACCAGTGGCAAGTGAGTCATTGGGTAGTTTCAACAACCAAGTAACTGCTGCAGATTACGGGTCAAGACCAGACCAAAGACGAATTTATAACTTCGGTGATAGAATTGCAGAATTAGCACCAGAAGAAAGTCCGTTTTTTGTTTACTTGTCTCAAACAGCTAAACTTCCTACTGATGATAGTTTGTTCCGTTATCTTGAAGATAGAACAAAAATTGATTTCACTAGTAGAGAGTTCCTAATTGACGGAACAGCTGTTTCAAATGCAACAGTTAATTCAACTCACAGTCTTACTGTAGATACAAGAGACGGTGCAGCGGTTAACTTCTTAGTAAAAGGTATGGTTATTGCTATACAAACAGACTATGATGCTAACGGTTACGCTAATATTATTGTAAGAGTTGAAGATGACCCTGTAGTTAATGCTGCAGATACATCATTTACTGCTAAAGTAATTAGTATCTCAACAGCAGCTTCAGGCTCAGATGAAGATGACATCGCAGACGGCGATGTATGTCAAATCATCGGCTCAGCATATGCTGAAGGCTCTGGGTCACCAGACGTTTTTTCAGACAGCTTTGATGATAATTATGGGTACACCCAGATTTTCAAAACAGCAGCTGAGATTACAAACACAGCTCTAGCTATTAATATGAGAGGTGTAGCAAATGAATTTGAAAGAGTGTTAGCTCAAAAAATGAGAGAGCACAAAATTGATATTGAAAGAGCTATGCTATTTAATCATAAAGCTAGAGATAATGCTGGTATTCAGTACACCGAAGGTCTAGTTGGACATATCTTGAAAAACAGTACATTTGTAGACGGAGCAAGTTCTCTATCTTATAATGCACAACAAGCTTATGCTAAAACATACCAACAGTCCGAGCTAACTTATGATGCTTTATTAGGAGACTTTGAAGTATTATTTGACCCAGCAAGAGGTGGCTCTGATGAAAGACTAGCACTTTGTTCTTTACCAGTTATCACATTTTTTAACAAAATGGGTGACGGTGCTTTCCTTGATAAATCAACTGAAAGTACACAGTACAGATTAAATATGAACGAAGCCAATGGTGCTTTCGGTCATCAACTTATGGAAGTTAATACTATCCACGGGTCTGTATATATGGTAAAAGAGCCGTTGTTTAGAGGACACTCAAAGAGCTTAATGTTAATGGCAGATATGAGTAAATTATACTACAGACCATTAGTAGGTAATGGAGTTAACCGTGATACTGTTGTTATGGACAACGTACAAGGTGCTGACGAAGACCTACGTAAGGATATGATTCTTACAGAAGCAGGTCTTGAAGTATGTTTACCAGAATCTCACTACTTAATTAACTTGGAGGGTATATCATAATGGCTAAGACAAATAGACTAGAAGTTAATAGTGGAAAGTTTGGTACTTTTCCACAGGAGTTTAGAGTATTACCTGATGCAGATGCTTCATTATCAAAAGCCGATTCTGGCAAATTGATGATTATTGAAGATGTATCAGCAGATAGAGTATACTCTTTACCTACAAGTGCATTAGAACGTGGTTTAAACTACAAGTTCTGGTACGTAGGTGATGATGCAGACGGTCACGACTTTTCAGTTGATACTGGCTCAACATCAAACTTCATTAAAGGTGGGGTAGTTTTCTTAGATTCAGATGCAAGTGGCGACAATGTTGAACTTGTTGAATCAGACGGAGACTCAAACCGTATTCTGAAAGTGGATACACCAGGAGCAGGAACTGAATTTACAATGGTTTGTGACGGTACTAAATGGTACTTAAACGGACAAGTTGTATCAGTAACAACACCTGCTTTTAGCGACAGCTAAACAATAGTAAATGGCTACTGGGGGTGCTCACTGCACCCCGAAAGCCATAAAGAATTTTAAATAATAGGAGAATAAAATGGCAAATTTTAATACAAGCACTAAAGTTATTATTAATGATGTAAGTGTAAAAGATGATTCAGTAGCTGGCTCTTTAGCAAAAGAGATAAATGACTATATTGAAACTATTGATGATGCTAAACTTGTAGATATAAAAGCAGTAATGTTAGATAGAACTAGAGTTGCTGTAATTATAATTACTAAAGATTAATGGCTAAGTGTCAACATTGTAGTACACCAAATCCAGAAGGTATGTTTCTTTGCCCTTGTTGTGGTAAAAGAGCACACCCTCCAAAATGGTCTACTAATATGATTGCTAGAGATACTCCTATGGCAAGTGCTATAAGGAAAGACTTAATAGACTTTAATACAGTACCTATGTCTGACCATTTAGCAAAAACAAAAAAGAAAAACGAACAAAGAAACCACGATAAGTGGCAAAAACTAGTGAGGAAATAATATGTACGGTAGTATGAAAAAAAAGAAAAAAATGAAAATGCCTAAAAGACCAGCGAGAAAACGTGTGGTTAAAAAGAAAAAGAGATGATTAAATCTGTTTCATTAAACGGCAAGAGACGAAAGTATAATTTTAATGGCAAGAAAAAAAAGAAAAGCAAAAAGAAGCTCAGGAAAAAAACCCGTTCCTACAAATAAAGCACTGTATTCTAGAGTTAAATCAGCTGCTAAACGTAAGTTTGATGTATATCCTTCTGCGTATGCTAATGCTTGGTTAGTAAGAGAATACAAAAAACGTGGTGGTAGGTATAGATAATGGCTTACAAAGGTGGCTTAACCAAATGGTTTAGTGAAAATTGGGTAGATATTGGTGCTCCAAAAAAAGGTGGAGGCTTTAAAAAATGTGGAAGGTCCAAACTAAAAGCGGATAAAAAAAGAAAATATCCAAAGTGTGTACCTGCTGCTAAAGCTGCTCGTATGACTAAGTCACAAATAAGAAGTGCTGTTAGTAGAAAAAGAGCTAAAAAACAAGGTGTAGGTGGTAAACCTACAAATGTAAAAACATTTGCAAAAAAAAGAAATGGTAAGAAAAGAAGATAATGGCTAGACCTTCTTTTGGTAGACAAGTTAGAAATACTAACGGTAAGAAAAAAACAAGACAAGGGAAAGGTCGTCATACAAAGTACGGTACAAAAAATAGTAAAAAGTATTATAAGAAAAGATATAGAGGACAAGGATAATGGCAACATTTGGAACACAAGTAGAAGACTTAACAGGTAGTTTGAACGATAATACAGCAATCGGTCAGTGGCTAACTGACGGTGCTCGTTTGGTGCTCGATAATTTACCTACAGATAAACTTGAAAGAGTTACTGAAGAAGTACAGTTTACTAATACAACTACTTCTAAAGGTAAACGTATTTTTGAAGTATTAAGAAAAAATGCTTCTAATAGTAATAAATTAATGGTTTGTAGAAAATTACCTACAAAGTCTTTAGGTAGAGTAGAAGACTCAGATTATATGGAATTTGCTACTGCAAGTGACCCTGCTTATATAGTACACGACAATCAAATACAAACATTTCCTTCTAGTTCTGCATCTAATGATAGTGTTGTATTGTTTATAGATACAACTATTACGGTAGCAGACAACGATAGTCCTGGTGGTATAGACGATATACCACAAGAAGCTGAATCAGTTATTGTATTGTATGCAGCTAGAAATGGTTTAGAAAGATTAGTTAGTAACGCTAACGCAGATGAAGACCCAGAATTAGTAAGCTCTTTAGTAGCACAATATCAATTAGTAGATAGACAATATAAAGAAGGTTTACAGATATTGGGTATAGATAAATTATATGTAGAAAAAGATTTACCAGATAGACGATGAGTATAAAAACTAGTTGGACAAAAGTATCAGAAAGTGCTAGAAAAAGTACATCTTGGAGTGGAGTATTATCTTCTGTAGCAACAACTTGGTCAGAAATTGATATTGCACCGTCGTCTATTTTTTCAGAAGTACTAGAATTTTTTAGTTTTTGGAACGACGGAAATGTATTTTGGCAAGATGTAAATAGTAATTGGGAGGATTTATAGTGGCAGCTATAGAATTTAATGGAAAAAAAATATACTCAAGGGTACTGCAAGCAGTTCCTGATGTGTCTGAAACTTATGTAAAAAGTTTAATTAATGAGGCATTAGTTGATTTAAGTCAGTATGATTTAAAAACTGAGTATGCAAAAACAGATTTAATAACAAATCAAATGTGGTATGGTTTAGCTGACGATAGAGCAGTAACAATAAATAAAGTTTATAGATGTAGTATTCTTACAGATGAAGGAGAATATGTTAGAATACCTAGACTTTTACAACAAGATATTAAAGTAACGGATACGGAGTAAGTAATGAGTTCATTTAAAAACCCTGATGAAACTTTTGTTTGGTGGATAGAAGGAGATAAGATAGCTGTAGCAACTACAGACGGTGATAATAATACACGTAATACTAAAGAAGGACATTTGAAAGCACCTATTATTGGAGCTACAGAATCTGTACAAGCAGACGGTAGCACACGTAATTTATTAAATGGAAGTATTAATGCATCGGTTACTACAGTTACTGTAGACTATGGTGCTGCTTTTGCAGTAGGTGATATTTTATTAATAGATTCAGAAAAAATGTTAATTACAGCTATATCAAGTAACGACTTAACCGTAACTAGAGGACATAAAAATACTACTGCTGCAGCACACGATGACGATGCACCTTTGTCTACTACTGATGTTTTAACAGCTGGTATGTTATTATCATACTATGCAGAAGCAGATGAGTATACAGATATGACACAAGAAATAGATATAGATAATACTTTTCACCCTGCTATTATTTGTTTTGTAAAAGCAAAAGCTTTAATGGATAAAGCAGCAGCAACTAACAATCCACAATTAGCACAACTAAAACTACAAAGTGCACAACTATTAATGGCAGAATACAGAGAGTATGTCAAAAAATTTGGAGCTAAAAAACGAGATAAAACTGGTGGTACTAGAGCTATAGTACCAGCTAATATGAGGTAACAATGTCAGACTTTACAAACAGAAAAGTATCAGATACATATAAAGATTTACTACAAATACCTAATGGTAATACTGGTATTACATCTACTTTAACTTCTATTACAGACGGAGAAGGAACATCTAGTATTTTACAATTAAGTGCAACAGCTGTAAATATTACAGGAGCAGGAACATTACAGTATGGCGGCACTGCTATTACTGCTACTGCAGCTGAGTTAAATATATTAGACGGTGTTACTGCTACTGCGACAGAGTTAAATTTATTAGACGGTGTAACTGCTACAACAACAGAAATAAATTATCTTGACGGTGTTACATCTAATATACAAACACAAATAGATGCTGTATCACCATTGACAACAGAACAAGTTCAAGATATAGTAGGTGCTATGTTTACTAGTAATACAGAGACTAGAATATCAGCTTCATACGAGGACAGTGACGGCACTATAGATTTAGTAGTGGACGATATGACAGCTCACCCAAGTATATCAGCAGCTAGTTCTTCTGATAACAGTGGCAGAACATATATACAAGATATAACATTAGATTCTAACGGTCACGTAACTGGAATAGCTACAGCAACAGAAACAGTGACTGATACAAATTTAAGCACCGAAGCAGTACAAGACATAGTAGGAGCTATGTTTACTTCAAACACAGAAACACGTATTGCTGTTGAATACCAAGATGCTGACGGTACTATTGACTTGGTGGTTGACGATATGACAGCAGACACTAATACGTTTAGAACTGTAACTGCAGGTGGTAATACTTTAGGTGCTACAGAAACATTAGCTTTTACAGAAGGCTCAAACATAACTATAAGTGAATCTGGTGGTGCTGTTACGATAGCAGCTACAGATACTAACACACAACTATCTACCGAAGAAGTACAAGATATTGCTGGACCTCTTGTTGCAACTGGAGGTACAAAGACTGGTATAACAATAACTTATGATGATAGTAATAACAATATGGACTTTGTTGTTGACCACGATGCTGCTAATAATTTTGTAAGTGATGAACACGTAAACCACACATCAGTAAGTATTGCTTCAGGAACTGGATTATCTGGTGGAGGAGATATTAGTTCAACAAGAACTTTAAGTGTAGATGCAGCACAGACAGGTATAACTTCTATAGTAAATACTGGTTTAGAAATAGGTCGTGATGCTGATAATAGAATTAAGTTTGGCACAGACAACCAAATAATTTTTGAAGTAGACGGTGGAGATAATGTAATATTCAAAACTAGCGGAGAAATAGAGGCTAGTTCATTAGACATATCTGGAGATGCAGATATAGACGGAACACTAGAGGCAGACGCTATTACTGTTGGTGGTACTGCATTGAATACAGTTATAGCAGGAGTTACAGTATCAAATGCAACATTAGCTGCTACAGTAACGGTATCAGATAGCACAGCAAATACAAACTTTCCTGTTGTATTTCACGATGAATCAAATGCACTATTAGATGACACTGCAGCATTAAGATATAATCCAAGTACAGGAACATTATTAGCTCCTAAT
>TARA_R100000353_G_scaffold52540_1_pt1 | contig 11220 bp, 16 predicted proteins | sample TARA_R100000353 | Tara Oceans TARA_R100000353 (sample SAMEA2620663) | marine metagenome | biome: marine biome (ENVO:00000447); feature: surface water layer (ENVO:00002042); material: "saline water (ENVO:00002010), including plankton (ENVO:xxxxxxxx)" | depth 5 m | reverse complement strand
TTCGAACAGATGACCCGCCGCAACACCCTAGAGGAAGCAGTGAAGCGAATACGCGACGCAGTGAAAACCTGCGGACGAGTCGACGAAATGCCGCTCGAGGAAGGAGTTGCAAATGTATAGCCGCGACCAGCCCGAAATCGAGAACCACACGTTCTCAAATCCAGCCGGATTCATCGATTCGCTCGAGTTCGTATTGACGACGATCCAAGCCGGATTATCGACTTGCCGCCGCCAACGCCGACAGATAGCCCGCGACGGATTGAAAGCCGCTTGCCTTTGGGGAAAAAAGGCGGCCGGGTTGAAATACGGACGCGAACACGCAAAGCGACTTTTGCCGGAATTTGAGCGACTAAGAAGCCGCGACGCCACCGAGGAAGCCGTAACGCTTGCGACCTCGATTCCATGTCTTGGATTGCCGAAGGCTGGCTTTCTATGCCAGCTAATGGGATTTGACGTCGCCTGCCTCGACGTGCACAACCTACGACGCGAGAACCTGCCGCCAACATTCGTAAAGTTGAACAAGAAGGCGAAACCCGCCACACAGCGAAAGCACGTTGACCGCTATGTTGAATACTGCCAGCGCGACGGAACGCGGAAATGGTGGGACAGTTGGTGTGAACATGTAGCCGGAAACCGCCAGAACAGGAAGCTACCGACCGCGGACGCAGTGAGCCGATTCCACGTTGACGTCGTGAAATGGGAGGCGGAACAATGAGACGGACACCGGAGGAAGAAACCGCCGCCGCGCTGATTGTAGGCCTTTGCTTACTATTGGCGCCAATCCTTTTTCTGATTCTGTTGTTACTAGGATACTAGCGACGACGGACACGATCGGAAACACAGCCGCCGCCGTAAATGGTTGCGGCTTTTTTGTGTCACAACCCGCCCGCGAATCATCCCCCAACCAAAGAGCAAATTGACCACCCACGCGCGACCCGTTCAAAATCCATGCCAACTATAAATCGACTCAAAAATTGTCTCCTCGCTACGCTCGTCGCTAGATTGTCACCGCTGCCGCTGGCAGCAGAGGGGGGAGGGGATGCTACTTATGACTGGGGTTGTACTACTACTCATAAACTGCCCCTCAAAAAATTGTTGACTCCAATGCCCCATTTTGATATTCTCCCATCGTGGAGGACGATAAAGCAGCGATAAAGCACGAATTGTTAGCATCCATTGAAGACGAACTCCGTCGAGCTGAGGCTGCTGCTCCTCCACACGTCAAGCTGTTGGAGCGATACGATCCTCAGAAGGCTGCCCACATTCTATTCCTGCATTCTCAAGGGAAGTCCCAAACCTGCTTGGTCAAGAAGTACAAGTATGACCGGGCGACGGTGATACGCATCATCTCCACCTATGCTGACCAGTTGGGTAAATGGCGTGAACTCGGGGGCAGGCTAGCCTCCTACTCCTACCTCAACATCACCAGCCTGGAGGAGGACATGATTGAGAGTGTGCGTGATGGCATGGATAGTGGTGAACTAAAACCCACCTTCAAGGACATCAAGGATATCTCCATAGCTAAGGCCAACAGTAGCCGCGAAGCTATGCTGGCCCGAGGAGAGGCAACTAGTATCAGCCGCGAGGAGAAGGTGTGGACGGACGACGATTACAAAAAGCTTATGGAGCAAGCTCGTAGCCAGATGGCTAATGAGGCTATACCTGCGGAGGTGGTTGATGAACGGTAAGGGTAACAAAGACAGAACCACCGATCGGGATGCATACAATCGGGGCTGGGAACGTATTTTTGGGGGTGAAACAGATTCGACGAAAGTGGGTGTCACAGTGTCACCTGTCACAGTGTCACCACATTCGGACGTGGGTGCAACTCCCACTGCCTCCACCATTGAGCGTAGCCCATTCAGGGTTCCTCCAATCAGACATGGGATAAGAAGGATCATTGAGTAACATGAACAAAAACATGCAGCTTGTTGAGAAGTCCTTGGACACCATTGTCCCAGAATGGGAAACGGTGATGGTGGCGTCCATCACAGACCATGGGTTTGAATACGACATCTTTAACAAGGTGGATAATGATCATTTCCAAGAAAACCTAGCTGTGTTGTTAGCCCTTGTTGCGAAGAAATCTCAACAGGAGTTGCAGAACATCGATTGGATAGATGATTAGTTTTACTGAGCATCCATTTCTGGAAGCCCCAACAGCGGAGGAAATAGTTTGGCTGTATGACAACAACCTTCCCCTGCTAAAACAGCTTCACAAGGCACATGAGGGTCGGATAGAGGCAAGTGTCAGCGATCCCATTCGTTATGGGTTTGATCTGCCGGGTTGGGAACGCATCCGCGAGGGGTTGCAAAGCTATAATGAGTGTTTGGCTCTCGGGGGGAACAGGTCTGGTAAGACCACTGGTTTCGCAAAGATAGTGATGGAGGCTGTGACGGAGAGTCGGGATGGCCATGTGGTATGCTTCAGCCAGAACGAGGACACCTCAATTAAGGTGCAGCAAGCTGCGATATGGGAAATGATGCCCCGGGAGATGAAGAAGAAGACAAAAAGCATGGATGGTTACATCAACTTTTCCATGCAAAATGGCTTCACTGGTAAAAGCTTCATCTTCCCCGACACCCGTACGCGAGTCGATTTCAAGACATACACTCAGTTTAGTAACAACCAAACCATCCTTGAAGGGTTCGAATATGGGTTTCCGGATCCTTATGGCATCAATATTGGTGCTTGGTTGGATGAATATTTGGGTGATGCTACGCTGGTAAACACGTTGAGGTTTCGTTTAGCCACCCGAGATGCGGTGATGGGTGTTGGATTTACACCCATAGATGGCTACACACCTTTCATCTCTGATTACCTCAAGAACGTCGAAACATTGGAAACTAGGGATGCGTCCCTCATCAAGGGTCGGGAAGTCCCTGTGCGGCAGTACAGCCCCTCTAGGGATGCTTCTGTGGTCTACCTTCATTCCGACGAGAACCCATTCGGGGGGTACGATCGTATAGCAAAAGATTTGAGGGGCAGACCGCAAGAGGAAATACTTGTCCGTGCATATGGTGTTCCGGTCAAAAGCATGACATCTCTCCTTCCTCTTTTCAACACTGAGGTGAATGTTTTGAGTGATGATAAGGAGAACAAGTATGGGATGAAGTTTCCCGATGTGTCCAACAAGGCTAGGTATACAGTTTATCAGGTGGTAGACCCTGCGGGTGCTAGAAACTACGTCTCAATATGGGCTGCTGTGGATGAGAAGGATAATGTTTACATCTGCCGGGAGTGGCCCGATTGGGACACCTATGGGGAATGGGCTGATTTTGGGGATCCTAAATGGAGGTATGGTCCTGCTTCCAAGAAGATAGGGCTAAGTGTCCATGGATATTGTGAGTTGTTTGACGAGGTGGAGGATGAGCTTGGTGTAGAGGTTTTTGAGCGAATCGGCGACTCTAGGTTCTTTGCAAAGGAAAATGAAAACAACGAGGACCTGTTTATGTCCTTCGAGGAGTATGGATTTACATTCGTTCCATCCGATGGCCGGATGGAGGAGGTGGGATTGTCTGCATTGGATGAGTGGTTCAATTATAACCCAAATGAGCCGATTGATGCTGCCAACCGCCCGAGGTGCTACATTCACGAGAGCTGTCGCAATTTGATTGATAGCCTCATCAACTACAACTCAAAGGGGAAAATGGACGAACCCCTGAAGGATTTCTTTGATGTCATCCGCTATTTGAGAATGGCGAATGGTGGAGAAGGTCCTGTCCACGTAACTGCTCTCGACCTGGCCGTCACTCGTCGAGCTATGGGAGGATATTAAATGAAGATAAGACTAAGCGAATTAGCCCGGCAGGGGCATTATCAGTGGGATGAACTATTGGCATTGGCCAAGGAAAAACTGTCCGATGATATGATAACTGGTGTGGGTAAGAACACCTGGATTAGTGAGGAAGGCCAAGACATCCTAGCGGATGCTATTGATGTCCCAGAAGCCACTCCTACCCATTATAAGGGACAGGTTATTAAGGTGGCTCCAAATAAGAATTATGTATATGCTTACATTAGGGAGAAAACCATGAAGGTTCCAGTCCTTGTGCCAAGGAAGTTGGCTCAAAAGCTAGTGGGCAAAACTATTTTGATAGAGGCTATACGGGATGTCATTGGAACGTCTTACAGATACCGAAGAGCGTAGGCTGGATTCGTTGGTTCTATGCCGTAGCTGGCAGTCTGAACAAATCGATCGATTGCTTGGATGGGAGGTCTGGAGGACTTTCGCAACAGGAAATTGGCATGCTGTTATGGATCCCATTGATTTTTGTGATAGAATAGGCGTTAATAAAAATTACACCCAGGTAGTCGTGGATAGAGTCTGCGAGAAAATGAAACACATTTAACATGGAAACAGACTATTCCAAAGCTATTACATATGTTGCAAAGGAGCCGGACATAGAGGCTTTGCGTCAAGCATACCAAACTACCGACACTGAGCTTGAGTCTTATTACCACTTGTGCCGCACGTCCTACGACGATCGCCGCAACTGGTGGCCCGGCAAGAGCCGCGATTTGCGTAAACATGGTGCCGATGCGTTTCCTTGGGATGGTGCATCCGACCTAGAAAGCCATGTCATTGATGAGCGTGTTACTCGTCTAGTATCTTTGTTTATGTCTGCACTCAACCGGGCGAACATCCAAGCTTTCCCTGTTGAGGTGGCCGATGTCCCGAGGGCGAAGGTGGTTAGCAACTTCTTGAAGTGGATGACTACCTCCGGCTATATCCCACGCTTCAAGCGTGAAGCGGAGCTAGCAGCCAACTACTTTTTGGAGCGTGGTGTGATGATCACCTATTGTGGGTGGTTAATGGAAGACCGCACCTTCAAGCAAAAATTTGACATGCAGCGTATAGCTGCTGCTGACCCCAACCTAGCCCAAATGATATTGGATGGCACTCAAGATGATGAGGTGGTCATTCAAATGCAAGCGGTAATCAAGGTGACAAAGGAAAATGCCCGTAAAGCCCTGAAGGACTTGAGGGAGTTTGGAATGGCCGAAGTACCTACGGTGAGGAGGCAGATCAATGCACCTGAAGTAAAGACATTGGCTCCCGATGGTGATTTCATTTTCCCTGCATATGTCACAGATCCCCAACGTGCACCATATTGTTTCTGGCGTACTTACTACACCGCACAAGAGTTGCAAAACAAGGTGATCACAGACGGGTGGGATGAGAATTTCGTGGAACACATAGTCTCTAACTTCTCTGGAGTAAACATAAACTCCTTGGAGAGGGAACAGGAGGGAAGGCGTAGCACATCACTAACTGACGATGCTTACGAGGCCGAGGAACTAGTCGAAATAATACACGGATACCAGAGATTGATCGATGAGGCCGACGGGTCAGAAGGGATCTATGAGACAGTGTTCCACGAATCTTTTTCGGGCGATAAGGGCTTGGGCATACCCGGTTATGCTAAGTTTGAATTGCTCAATGGCTATGAGGACTATCCAGTGGTAGTCACACGTTTTAGCGAAGATACTAAGCGTTTATATGACACCATGAGTGTTCCATCGCTTTTGCGAGGAATACAAAGCCAGGTGAAGGTCGAACGTGATAGTCGGATAGACAGCAACAGCTTGTCCACCCTTCCTGCCGTTACACACCCGAAGGGACGCAAGCCCGAGGAGATAGGTCCAGGACGATTTATCCCTGAGGTGAGAGCTGGTGAAATAAGGTTTATGCAAGGACCTGGATTCAATTCTGGATCTGTTGAGATGGAGAACAACCTCCAGAGTCAAGCCGATCGCATGGTTGGACTTGATGAACAATCTCCACTGTCTGGTATAAGGCGTCAGTTTCTTGTAGACAAATATTTACAGCACATGGCCGAGGTTATAGCATTGTGCTATCGCAACTTCCAACGCTTTGGGCAGGATAGAATATTCTTTAATGTTACCGGAGTTCCTGACCCTCAAATGTTTAGCAAGGGAAACCCTGACGAAAACTTTGATGTTACCATTAGTTTTGACGTTCTCAATGCCGATGGCGAAAAGCAGGAAGCTAAAATGAATCAACTACTTTCCTTAGTCCAAATGGACAGGAATGGCCGCATAGATATGGACAAACTCCTATCTGCAATAGCTTCTTCCATCGATCCGGTTTTAGCGGATGGTGTGATGAGGCCAGTAGAAGCGGCACAAGACCAAATGTTAAAAGACATCACAGATGACCTATCTAAAATTTATGCAGGTATCGAAGTTCCAGCAAGGCCGAATGGCTCTCAAGCGGCTATTCAAATTATTCAACAATATACGCAGCAACCGGATGTCCAAGAGCGTTTGCAGCAAGATGAAGCGTTTGCTGCCCGTCTTCAAAAGTATGCTGGCCAATATCAATTCGCTATGCAGCAAGCTCAAAACGCCCAAATAGGTCGTATCGGTACACAACCCGCCCAGATGGGGCAGATGCAAACTCAAGGCATGCAGCAGTGATAGCTCTGTTATTTTCTTCTATACTATCTTTTAATATGGCAGACAATCTAAGCACAACAGACTACGGTCGATTTCTTGCGGAAGAAAGACTAATTAAATTGTTCAAAGACACTTTAAGAAGAGAAGAAAGTTTTGAACCTGAGCCGTATAAGCCCAATCCCAAAGAGGAATATTTTACCATAGGGTACGGTCATTATGGACCCGATGTAAAGCTAGGTATGTCCATTGATAAGGATACCGCTGAACGTCTTTTGGACAGAGATGTAAGAACTAGGATTAAAAGTATAAGAAAAGCTCTTCCTAATTTTTCAACTTTTCCGGTGTCTTTGCAGGATGCTATTTTTAGTGAGCATTACAGAGGTTCTATTATGCAAAGTCCCAAGACAAGACGCTTAATAAACGAAGGAAAGTACAGAGAAGCTGCTGATGAGTTTTTGGACAACGATCAGTACAGAACTGCTGAAGCTGACGGAATACCCGGTATTCGTCCTAGGATGGAAAGAGTTTCTGAGGAACTAATTAAATTTGCAAATGCCCGAAGGTAATGATGTAGCTTTTCTTTCGAAGTATGAGCAGTTTGCTCGCTTCATTAACATCATCAAACAACGCCGGGAAGAATCAATATCCCGGCTTCGCGGATCCTCTCCCGATGAGGTGATGCAAATATCTGGGGAGATATCGGCTTACGATGATATCCTCCAAGATTGCAACTACGAAGATCTATTAAAAAAATGGCATGCCCATGTGGAATGAGCTGTTTCGCGTGATATAATCACGGCTCGCCATCGCTAGGCGTAATAAGCGGAAACAGCAAAACACATGAGTGAAGTAGTCGAGGCGATCGCTGATGCCTCTCAAAACACAGCGGAAAACACTAATATATCCGCGTCTGACTTTGAAATTAGACGTGCCAGGCAAATGGAAGAGCGAGCTGCTCCTCCTACACCTGAACCGGAGGCTGAGGAGTCTTCCATTTCTGAGGATGTTGAGAATGAGTCCCAACCCCAGGAGGAAGAAGAAGTCCAAAGCCAGACAAATGTTCTTTCAAATATCGACTTGGATAATTTATCCGAGACGGAAATAAAGCAACTCTCCGAGGCATTGTCCAGCCGGGCGGTTGATCGTTTTGGTCAACTCACTGCAAGGGCTAAAGCTGCCGAAGAGAAGGCAAGAGATCTTGAGGATAGCTTGAAGACCCAGCAAGAGCAGGTTCTTTCGGCCACTTCTGATATCGAGAACAATCCCTACAACGATCTGAAGAGTGTCCAAGACATCCAAAACAAAGCCAAAGAAATCAATGATGTGATTGAATGGGCTGAGGATGTCCTATTTGAGTCTGCCGATTACGGACCTGATGAACAGGTTACCGAATCAAATGGGCAGGCCATGACAAAATCTCAGGTGCGTGAAGCGCTGAAACAAGCCAGGAAGTCTCGTGATAAATACCTACCGGATCAATTCCGCACGGTAAAGAAGGTGGAGGATGCAACTAAGCTACGCAGAGAATATGGTCAGAAAGCAATAAAGGAGTTTAAGTGGCTAGGCGACAAAGAAAGCGAGCAGACAAAACAGTTTGTGCAGCTAGCCAGCCAACCCGCACTCCAGAAGGCTTATGAGCAAAATCCTGATTTGAGCTGGCAGCTGCCTTACCTATTGGCCCATTCGGTTAATAGCATGTATGGCGGTAAGTCCAAGCCATCTACAAATGCACAAGATGCATTCAAGCCATCTCCGCCCAAAAGTCCGTCTCCGGCTGGAGCCAAGTCCGATAAGTCTGAGGACAGTTCGTCCAAAGCACTGAAAGATTTGTCATCACGGTTTAGGGAATCTGGTAACAAAGACGACTTCCAGAAACTAAGAGAAGCACGCTGGTCGCGTGACTTCGTATAACCTAACACCTTACAATGGCACTATCAAATACATACGATACTACTAATCCAGGTTCGGCTGTTTCCAACCGCGAAGATCTTAGCGATGTTCTAACCATCTTGGCACCCGAGGAAACTCCCGTCCTGTCATCACTACCAAAAGTACGTGCTACTGGCACGTTTCACGAATGGACTGTAGATTCTCTTTCAGCTCCCACGACAGCGGGTATTGCTGAAGGAGCCGACGTTACCACTTTCACTGATCAGTTCAGTGGCCGTGCTCGTCTTGGCAACAACACCCAAAAGTTCCGCCGGGACTTCATGGTTAGCGACCTCCAAGAGGCTGTTGATTCTGTTGGACCTGCTAAGATTGCTCAAGCTGAAGCTAAAGCGATTCGTGAACTAAAGCGTGATGTTGAAGCTACTTTGCTTTCAAATAACGACAAAGCCGTAGAAGACGGAGCTGGTACCGTTTATAAGCTACGTGGACTTGGAGATTGGATTGATTCCGCTGGACCGTCTGACGTTCCTTCGGCATTCCGTACTCCAGCCGATAGCATTCACTCTAGTGGTGCATTCACGGAAACTTCGATGAACAATATCATCACCTCCATCTACCGCGTTAGCGGCACGACCAACTCTTTGACGTTGGTTGCTGATACAGCTCTTCGCCGTATCATTAGCGACTTCGCTCGCCTTGACCCAGATGGTTCCGGTGCTGGTACATCTATCCGCAACGTAAACTACAACGGTGACGTTGCTCAGATTAAGCTCTCTGTTGAGCTTTATCAGTCTGACCACGGAATTGTTTCCGTTATCAACATGAACCCTGATTGTGCACCTGACACCACAAATAAGGATACTGGCTATTTTGTCAATCCTGAGTACGCTGGTATCGGAGAGCTAATCCCAATGGGCAGTTCTCGTCTACCTAATCAAGGTGGCGGAGAGCGTGGATTCGTTGATTGCGCGCTTACGCTCGCAGTTTACCATCCCGGTGCACATGGTAAAATCACCGCAATCGCATAAGGAGGTAAACTATAATGGCTATCGAACTAAAAAAAGTACGCAACGCTGAAACATTGGCTCTTGGTTTTAACCACGAAGCTGAAATTGACCTGTCTACACTCGGAACAACTGCTGGCTCTGCCACTGCTGTTGACATCCAAGTTGGTGGAGCTGCGATGGCTGGTGGCGTTTACGCTGCTGCTATTATTGTTGACGAGCTTGTCGTCGGAACCAGCATCACGGATGCCACGATCGCTATTGGCGATGATGGTGACCCTGATGGTTTCGTTGATGAAGTGGACGTTTTCAACGACAGTGGAAACCTCGGCAAGATCTTCACCAACACTGGTGCCTTGCTTGACGATGGATTGCACTTGGTTAGTGCGGTTGACCTCACCTACAACTTTACAGGTGAAGGACCGGACGTAGCTACCGCAGGTAAGATTCGTTTGTTGATGGATTATCATCCAACAGCAGGAGAACTCTACGGAGCGTAACTGAATTAAGTTATCATTTCAAGGGGAGGTCAGGCCAGTTCTGGCCTCCCTTTTTTTTAACCTTTTACATTTTATGAATATTATTAAGTGCCAAGGAGTAAACTGTGATGTTAAGTCATCGTGCTATAGATATTACCCCCTGGGGGTATCTATTGAAGAAGGACAATCATTTATTGTTGTAGCTAAAAGCCTTCACAAATTTTTCAAAAGCTGCTTGTTCTTAAAGAAGAAATGAATATTATTACATCACTTCCAAGGTATAGTGACGGAGAAGTAAATCGAGCGTTTATGCGTGAGATTATGACCGGGCTGAAGTTTGAAAAAGCTACTGAAGAATCCCGGACAAATATTGCTAGGAAGGAGGCTGCTGAACTCAAGGGCAGGGAACATCCAGTTCTTGGAAAGCCAGTAGCAGTTATGCCACACAGAGAGTTCTTTAGGCTGACACAGAAGTACGGGAACGACACAGTGCATTCTAAGGAATTCATACAAGACTATAATAAGAGGTTTAAGGATCTCTCACCCAATAACGCATAATGCAGGACAAAGCTAATAAAGACTTGTATGATTTGATATCCGCCCTGGCGGGTACATCCGATTTTACCACTGCTGAAAATGCTCATCTATTAGCTTTAGCAAATCGCCGGATGTACGAAGCGTACAACCGCACTCCGTACTGGGTAAGGTTTTTAACAACTGGAGAAGAAAGAACTATAACAAATTCAATAGTTCCTTTTACACAAACCAGTAAAACCGATATTGCAGAATTTCTCAGAATACACAGAGAGGAACCTTTCCTCAAAAACTCAACTATTGAGTTTGAATTTTTTGTGGAAAGCGATGGTGCACATGTAATGAACCTCACCACTGCGGATGCTACCAGCGTATACGTTACATACAAAAAACCCATCACCTTGCTAACAAGCTTAGATATTGATGGATCTGGATCTTTGACTCAGGTTCCACAAGAATATTTCTACTTCATGGCCCACTCCACATATGCTGATTTTCTTAGAATGGATGGACAACATCAAAAGGCTGGTTTTGAAGAACAAATCGCCGAAAACTATCTAGGAGAAGTAATGGATAACCCGCAGCAAGTAGCAAACAACAACACCGTAGGAAAGCGTTTTAGAACGCACGTATCACAACAATCACGATAAATGAATAGTTTAGTAACAAACCTATATCCTCGTCCAAATTCAACGATTGCTGGAGAAAACCTATCCTGTGCCACATCAGGATCTGGAGTTTCTTTTGCTGCTTTTGATAGCGACACCAAATACGTCATTATAGATGTACAAGACAATAATGTCATTGTTACGTTTGATGGTAGCACTCCTACCGCATCGAATGGTCATCTCCTACTCAAGGAGAAGGGTCTTATTACACTTAGCTTTCA
>TARA_R100000353_G_scaffold78664_1_pt1 | contig 11263 bp, 24 predicted proteins | sample TARA_R100000353 | Tara Oceans TARA_R100000353 (sample SAMEA2620663) | marine metagenome | biome: marine biome (ENVO:00000447); feature: surface water layer (ENVO:00002042); material: "saline water (ENVO:00002010), including plankton (ENVO:xxxxxxxx)" | depth 5 m | reverse complement strand
GCACAATAATTAAACAATTAATAATTAAAACGTATAAAAATGAAACAATTAATACCAAGTAAATTAAATGGAAAATCAACAAATGTATTATTCAAAAAAGGGATGTGGCTTTCTAATTATGATAATGATGACTTAGAGACAATATTAGAGAAAGTTAATGAAATGTTAGTAATCCCTATACACAATTCTTATAATCTTAGTAAAGAGGAATTAAAGTCATTAGGACAAATTGTAGAGGATGAGTTAAAAAAACGTAAGAAAAGAACATATTCTTTTGATGAGGTATGGGATAATCTTATTTCATATAATATTGCTACTGAAAGCGAGTTAAGATTAGTTACATCTATCAATGGTAGTAATATGGATTCATTAAATTCAGTATTGTATAGCAGAACATCTTATCGAGATTGGGAGCAATATGCAGAAATGATGGGATGGTAAATACTCTGATGAGCCAATGAAATTTTGGCGAAACTACTCGCAAGAGTAGTCAGTATAAATTTAAAAATTAAAATTATGTTTTATCAAGATGATTACCAAAGAGTAAGTATGATATTGAACGATACAAAGGCATACGAAAAAATAGCAAAAGCGTTAAACATTGAGCAAGTGGATAATGATAGCGAAATATTCCACGACATTGAGGAGTTTATTGTAGATAAGTTCCGAGAAATGAAAGAGAAATACTCTGATGAGCAACACTGAAAGGTGGCGAAACTACTCTTAATTGAGTAGTCAGTATTAACTAAAAAACGTAAACAAAAATGGGTTACAACACAGATTGGGAAGGTCGAATTGAATTAAGTAGACCACTATCAAAATCAGAACAACAAGAATGGGATGACATATGCGAACACAGACATGATTCAGAATATGAATATGGAGATGTCAGAAGAGAGTTTCCGAGCATATGGTGTGGATTCGAGGTTACAAAAGTAGAAACGCAATATGGTGATGCCTTCAGCAAAACTATCTTTCGTTGGGATGGGGGTGAAAAGACATATGAAGGTATTGGATGGATTATTTTCTTTGTCGAGAAGTTGAAAGAATGGAGTAAGAGAGAGGAGATATTTGGTTTTGGTACTATGGATTGGAGAGGTGAAGAATGGGGTGATGAAGGTAGAGTAGTGGTTGAATATCATGGAAATGGAAAAAATGGAGCAGACTTTGGGTGGGTACAATCAGTCAAAGTAGAGGACATTGAGTATACCTACAAAACAAAACTACACTACAAAATCTAAATACTCTGATGAGTTTCCTGCAATGGAACGAAACACAAGAGGTGTAAATTCACAGACCACGTTTTGGTAGATGATTACTCTTGTGTCAGTATTAAAAATTTAAATTATGACAGAAAAAAATAAAATAGATCATAAAATAGATCTACCAACAAAAAATTGGAATACATACTATGATATGAGTAAATTCATCGAGGAAGAAATAGCATGGTTTCAACAAAACAAACAAGAGTTTCTTCTGAAATTGTGGGATGAAGATAGAAAGGTTGAGAGTGTAACAGATAAAGAGATTGAAGACTATTTTTATAATGACTACTACATATCCGAAGAGCATTTTTATAAATTCATATACGACTTGAATGATGAGTTTATGGACTATGTAGATGAAAAGGTATCTGTAAAGGGTACTAATATGGGTTGGAGAAATAGAACCGGATACAAGGAGTTTACCTTAAAAAGAGGAGAGGATATATTTAGACAGATAGCTCCTCAATGCGACTTAACATTTCATATTGAAAAAGTGAAAGAAAAGGAATATAAGGCAATAATAAGTCATCATGATAGTCCTATGGGAGAAACGTATAAAATTAAAATTAAATAGATATGAAGGCAATGATTAAAGAAGCTATACTATTTAGTGTGATTGTAGGTTCAATGATATTTGCAATAGGAATCATTATAGCAAAAATTATAGAGACAATTAAATATTATTTGTAGAATATTTGTTTAATTAAAATATATTTATTATTATTAACGACTAAAATTTAGAATATGACAAATCAAGAACATATGTTAAATATGACAAAAATTATTATGGAAAAGAAAGATTATTGTTATTCCTGCGACAAAGAGTATACCAAAATTGATGTTCCAAATGGTTGGGATGATGAGTATTGTGAAGACTGCAATGAGATGTATTCAGAGTATGAATGTAAAAACTGCAAGAATATTGTTGATGAACCGGATACTTTTTGTGGAGAATATTGCTATCAAGAATATTGGATGTGAGTAATTCTGATGAGGATTCATAATCCGAAACAAAGGAAGGTTTTATACGTTCCCCTTCCTTTGTCAATTACTAAACAATAAATTAAAATATTATGGAAGAAACTAAATTAGTGGAGAAAGATGTTGAAGAAAAAATTAATACCTATGTAGATTGGTTCTTTGATGAGTGTGGAGATCCGAGAGATGAGTTAAGATATCTAATGCAATTAATATTAGATAGTGAAGGTAAAGCAAAAGAGGATCTTTTAGATGTACTTTCTTATTATACAATGAAATATTAACTAAAATTAAATAAAATGCCTAATCATGTATATACGAGGATTTCTATTTTCGATCCTTCTAAAAAACAAAAGAAAATATTAGATAAAATAGAGAAAGCCGGTGGGTTGTGTAGATACTACAAGCCATTTCCAAAACAATTTGATGACATTAAAAATGGATGTACAACAATTGATGGTAAGTCAGTTCAAAATTGGAGAACAATAAATGGAAAGGATGTTCCGGTAAGTGAGAAAGAATTAAAAGAATTAAAACAAAAGTATGGTGCTACCAATTGGTATAATTGGTGTAATGATAATTGGGGAACAAAGTGGGGTTGCTATGAGTTTGGAATAGATGATGAAGTGATTGCTTTTACCTCTGCATGGAGTCCGATTGGAGATAATATAATTCAAATGTTTGCTAAAGACTTTCCTTCTTTTATTTATTCATGGGAAGAAGAACAAGGTTATGGATCTGAAATGGAGTTTGAGTGTGGAGAATGTGTAGGACAAAGTGATTATGATTGTCCTGCGTGGGAAGAAATAGAAGAGGTAGATACTAAGGATAATTCATGTTACACAATAACTAAACTACTTGATGAACATCCTAATTTTGAGAATGGAGTAGGTTATTATGCAGATTATTCTAATGATTTTTTAGGAAAAACATTAGAGGAAGCAAAGGAAACATTAAATTTAGATCCTACTATAAAAAGCAGTGTAATATGAAAAAGATATTAATAGACCAAGTTGATGATGGTTTTAACTACTTTAATGGTTACAGATTAGAGGAATTAAAATCAGATGATGTGTATTACATAGAAGCTTTCATGAAGTATATTGAAGTTTTAGAAAGTAAATTAGTTAAATTAAATAAAATAAAAAATGATAGTAAAAATAATTCAAAGATCAGTATATCATAAATATGCTGAGGTAGAGGTAGAAGTTCCTAATGGAATGGAGTGTAATGATATACACGAATACTTAACAGATAATGAGGACTTGTATACAGATAAAATGGATCAAGCTATGAGTAAGGCAGACTATGAATATGGAAGTGGTCTCTATGAATATAGGGGTATGGATGAAGATGTTGATAGTGAATGGAGATTTGAGTATGAGGGTGATGAAGAGGGTGATGGGTATATAGGTGGACATTTGTAAGATGGAAAAACGAAAAACGAAAAGAAAAAGCAGGAGTCCAAAACAATGGGAGATTATGTCTAAAAAAATCATCGAGTATTTTTATAGTCATCCTCATGCTAATAGTCATACTGAGATCAGTGAAAAGTTTGATGTGGACAAGACTCGAATACAAAGAATACTTGCTAAAGAATTAGCAAGAAGATTCGAATATGCAAAAAAAGTAAGAAATCAATAAAATTAAATATTATGAAACAAGATAAATATTTTGATCTTCTGCAATACATTGCAGAGGAAATGGCTCATGCAAAGTTTGAGGATGAGTGTACTGAGTGGAGTGTTGATGAACAAAAGTTTTATTTCACAGACAGAGCAAATAAATATATTCATCATCAAATAAGAGACTTAGATATAGTCTTTGAAACTTATGGAGTAAAACCTAAAGGAAGTTTAATAGATAAAATAAGAAAATTATTATGACTGAATATGAGAAAATAACATTGATGAGTAGAATAAACAAACTACAAACTACAATAGATTGGGATGATTATTTCATTGATTATATCAAAGAGTTCTTTCCCAATATATATAATGATGCATGTGATTTTGCTGATAGAAAAACATGTGATTGTGAAGATGAGTTAAGTGAAGAATAATTAAAATTAAATAAAATGAAAAATATATATAGTTTGATATTGAAAGAAAAACATAAACGATATCCAAACAGAGAATACATACAATTCCTGCAACAATTATTAGATCAAGAAAATATACAACATTTTGTTTCAGAGTATAAACAAAAACTATATTTAGAAAAGTTGTTTAGAGATAATACTATTGAAATGAATGACTATTTCAAAGATAGTGGACAAGAAGAAAAAAGCGTCAAGATAATGCAAAGATGGGTGAATGAGCATAAGATGGTAAATATAATAACAGAACATTTAAACGATAAAAGAAATGAAGAAAACTGATGAGTTAATAAAAGAGGTGGCAAGAGAGGTAGTCATGCTCCTTCTGAAAAAAAATAAAGACTATGGAGATACTGCAAACAAACCTCCACAGATATTTTCAAAACTTTCAGCTAAGGAAGGTATACTTGCAAGAATAGATGACAAATTAAGCAGGATCAAGCAAGTAGGAATCAACGATAAAACAGAGGATACTATATTAGATCTTATTGGATATCTGATATTGTATAAAGTTCAATGTAAAAAAGAAAACAATGATTAGATATATTATTATAATGGTGTTAATTATATCATGTAAAACTACAAAGAAAGAAGAACCGATCCGGTGTTGTGATAAAGAGACTGCTCATGCTCTTTGGGATTGTGGTAATGAAGTAGAATATAAGTATTCTGAATTATTAACTAAAAACTAAAACAAATGAGTTATTACTTTAATGTAGATAAAATCAAGAGCATAGAAAAAGTAGAGGTTTTTACCAATCAAAGAAAAGGATTTAAAAATTTTGTTAGAGTGGATTACATTCCTTTTTCTAAACCTCAAACTATGCAAGTAAGCTTTCATAAAATGCCATTTGATTCACAAAAAGAATTAACATTCATTAAAAATAAGTTAAACAAAATTTGGTGTAGATTTGAAAAAGAATTATCTTTACCGGCTAATCAATTTAATATAATTTAATATGAAAAAACATATCTTTGATAGCTATGCAAATGCTATCGCAAAACAATTTCATTTGACCTTAGATCAGATGTTTTTGAAGTCAAAAAGGAGAGAGATTGTGGATGCAAGACAGATGTTATACTACCTCTGCATGGAAAGACCAATCAGAATCTCTTACATACAAAGATTTATGGAAGAAAATGGGCATAGTATTGCTCATTCCACTATTATTCATGGCTATAAAAAAGCAAAAGAAATGATAGATAATGACAAAGATTACCAACAAGTAGTCAAAGACATACAGAATGTATAAGTTAGATCAGGTCTATGATCAGGCATCAAAAGATGAGGAGGCAATGAAAAGCTATGGTAATGGTTATATAAACTTAGGTGTGAAGATTCAGAAGTTTGATTCTAAAATCGAGATTCTAAATTGTGGAAGAAATGGGGACTACTTCAAAGAATGTTCAGAACGAGAATACAGATACTTTACTACCTATGGATGGGTAGAAGGATGTATTCGACTTGCTCTTTCTAATTATAGAAGGAAGTTGAACATGATTGAAAGAAGAATAAAGACTGAAGTAAACACAAGGAAGAACGATAAACACATACAGAAGTTGAAGGCGAGTAGAAGGACAATAATAAATAAATATTCAAAAAGAAAAAAACAATTAAATAAAATTACAAATGGAAAACAAGAGTGTATTTAAGGATTTATCTTCCGTATCAATAAAAGGTAAAACAGATAAAAAAGGAAAGTTTGATTATCTATCATGGGCAACGGCTTGGAGTTTAATAAAAGAAAAATATCCAAATGCTCAAAGATTAGTATATGAAAGTCCACATACCGGATTAAATTTTTTTACCGATGGTAAAACTGCATATGTAAAAGTAGGAATTACCATTGATAATTTAGAACATATAGATTACCTACCTATTATGGATTATAGAAACAATTCTATATCAGTTGATAAAGTAACCTCTATGGATGTAAACACTGCGATTCAAAGATCTACTGCAAAAGCTATTGCTATGCATGGTTTAGGATTAAGTCTTTGGATTGGAGAAGATACTATTGAACAAGTTACTCCTAAAGCAAAGGCAGTAAGCAAGACTCCTCTACCAAAAAACACTACATTAGAATTAAATGTAGGGGATGAAAATTGGACAAAAGTATTGAAGTACATTGAGTCTAATAAAGATTTAGGATTACCTAAAATTATTAAGAACTTAGAAGTTAAATATAATATCAAAGCATCAGTCAAAAAGGAATTATCTAAACAGATCAAGTAATGGATAAGGACTTAAAATTACTTAAAGAGGATATTCATTACTATGGAAAGTTTGGTAAACAATTCTTATCAAACTCCGACATAATAACTTTATTGAATGATCCTAAAAATTTTAGGATAGATAAACCTATGACAAAAGCAATGCTAATAGGTAGGTATTTTCATACTGCAATGCTTGAACCGGAGAAGGTGGATAGCGTAGAGTATTGGGTTATTGATGCATCAAGTCGAAACACTAAAAGATATAAAGAAGAATTACAACATTACAAAAGACCTTTGATGATGTTAGCTAAAGAGAAAGATGAAATCAATAAAGCAATAGATACAATGAAAACAAATTTAGAGTTTCATGATGCTATTTATGATGAAGGGAATGAGTTTGAAGTTCCAGCAATTAAAGAATTATTTGATTTAAAATGGAAAGGTAAAGCTGATATAGTAGCTAATGATTGTTTGATTGATCTTAAAACTACATCAAACATAAAAGATTTTAAATATAGTGCAAGAAAATATAACTATGATTCACAAGCATATTTATATCAGCAGTTTTTTGATAAACCTTTAGTGTTCTATGTAGTAGATAAATTAACATTTGAGTTAGGAATATTTGAACCTTCAGATAATTTTTTAAACAATGGTAAAGAAAAAGTGGAGAAGGCAATAGAAGTGTATAATAAATTTTTTAGTCAAGATGCTGAAGAAGATATTGAAAATTATATCATTAAAGAATTACTTTAATAAAAAAGAAAAACATGTATGGTTGAAAGTTCCGACCAATTGTACATGTCAAGCTGAAAAAGATCAAATCATTTCAGCAACAATAAATAAGTTGGAGCAAATTTTAAATAATTAATTATGGCAGACGAAAAAATCTATGTAGGAAATGGAGTTTCAAAATTTGATGGAAACATGATTTCTTGTAGTATATGTTTAACAGATCTACCTCAAGAGCATATGTTTGAATACAATGGTAAGAGGTATATCAAAATAAATGTCTCGGCTAAACGAGATGGTGCAGATGAATATGGTAAGACTCATTATCTTGCAGTTGATACATATAAACCTGAACCTAAAAAGGAAGAAGCGGTAGCTGATGACCTTCCATTTTAAATAATGTTTTAGTTAGTGGGAGGGATGAAAGTCTCTCCCTTTTTTTTGTGTCAATATGTCGATTTTAATATGAATTTAAAAAATATAATAACAATATCATTTCTTATTTATTATTTTATATATATTTTATTATTAATTTTTGACATAAAGACATAAAAAGAATATATATATAAGATAATCAATTAGTTAGATAAAATTAAAACGACATAAAAACGACATAAAAACGACACAACAATGGAGATAACTATATTTAAAGACATTAAAGATACTGCTCAACCTTTTTATAGAGATGTATCAGTAATAATAGAAAGGATAAGGGAGGGAGCAACACAAGAAATAGTAAGAGCAATAAGATCAGAGAAAGATAAAGAAGAAAGAAATCGATTAAAGCAGTCATTACCGGCAGTTTGTTTCAGTGGTAAATTTACAAAAAGAAACGATGCATCTATTTTACAACATAGCGGGTTAATATGTTTGGACTTTGATGGATATGAAAATGATAAGCTATTACTTGAGGAAAAAGAAAAGATAACAAAAGATAGATATACCTATGCAGTCTTTATTTCACCAAGTGGATTAGGACTGAAAGTATTGGTAAAGATACCGGCTGAAGTTGAGAATCATAAAAACTTTTTTAATTCATTAGAAAAACATTTTGACTCTCCATACTTTGATAAGACATGTAAGAATGTTTCAAGAGTATGCTATGAGTCGTATGATCCATTGATTTATGTGAATGAACAATCAAGTGTATTCAATCAAATAACAGAACAAGAATATCAAGAAGTTGAAATACATAAAGGTGTACAGACTATACCAATAACAGATGAGAATAAAATAGTAGAGATACTAATGAAATGGTGGGAAAGAAAGTATGGGTTGAAAAGCGGAGAAAGAAACAATAACATTTATATTTTAGCTTCTGCATTTAATGACTTTGGAGTTACTAAAATATTAGCCGAGCATATTATGAATGGATTTTCTTCACAAGACTTTCCATTAGCTGAAGTGAAAAGAACAATTAATTCAGCGTACTCACAAACACAGAACTTTGGAACGAAATACTATGAGGATGAGGATAAGGTAAACAAAGTAAAACAACAATTAAGAAGAGGTGTAAGTAAAAAAATTATCAAAGAAGAGTTGGAAGAGACAAGTACAATATCTGATAGTGTACTTAATTTAGTTGTAGAGAGATTAGAGGAAGAACAATCCAAGCAAAAGTTCTGGAGTAAGAGTGAGAAAGGGGTGATAAAAATAATACACATATCATTTAAAAGATTTTTAGAAGACAATGGGTTTTATAAATTTAATCCTGAAGGTAGTAAGAATTATGTTTTTGTAAAGGTTACAAATAATTTAATAGACCATACATCAGAAAAAGAAATCAAAGACTTTGTTCTTAATTATTTATTAGATGTTGAAGACATAACAGTATATAATTACTTTGCTGAGAATGTAAAATATTTTAGAGAGGAGTTTCTAACTTTACTATCATCTATCAACGTATATTTCATTACAGATACAAAAGATACAGCATATCTTTATTATACGAATTGTGCTGTAAAGGTTACTAAAGATGATATAATACCTATTGATTATTTAGATCTTGGTGGTTACGTTTGGAAAGACCATGTCATTGACAGAGTGTTTGATATTTGTGATGTAAACAATTGTGATTACGAAGTTTTCATAGCAAATATATCAGGAGGAACAGAGCAAAGAATCAGATCAATGCATTCAACTATAGGATATCTTTTACATGGTTGGAAGAACCTATCATACTCTCCTGCTACTATACTAAATGATGAGTTGATATCTGATAATCCGGAAGGTGGTACCGGTAAAGGTTTGTTTATGAATGGTTTGTCCCATATGAAAAAACTTGTAGTCATAGACGGAAAGTCTTTTAATTTTGAAAGATCTTTTGCATATCAGTTAGTTTCTGCGGATACACAAATACTTTGTTTCGATGATGTAAAAAAACATTTTGATTTTGAAAGATTATTTAGTGTAGTTACAGAAGGATTAACATTAGAAAAGAAAAACAAAGATGCTATCAAGATTCCATTTAGTAAGTCTCCCAAGATAGCTATCACCACAAACTATGCAATCAAAGGATCCGGTAGTTCTTTTGAAAGAAGAAAGTGGGAGTTGGAGTTAACACAATACTATACCAAAGAGTTTACTCCTTTAGTTGAGTTTGGTAAACTTATGTTTGGTGAATGGGATGACAATGAGTGGTGTCAGTTTGATAACTTTATGATTCAATGTTTACAAATGTATTTAGATAAAGGATTACTAAAGAGTGAGTTTGTTAATCTTAAAACAAGAAAGTTTTCTGCTGAAACATCTCATGAGTTTATAGAGTGGTGCGGTGCAATAGGTGGCCAATCAAATATGAGATTAGATGTATACAAAAAAATATATAAAAACGATTTGTATATGGATTTCATTGATGAGAATCCAGACTATGCTCCTAAGTCTAAAATGACTGTTAGTCGTAATAGATTTAACAAATGGCTACAAATCTATGCTCAATACAAGCATGAGTGTAAAGCAGTAGAAGGTAGAGATGGTATAGGTAGATGGATAAAATTTGTACATAAAGATTATTACTTAGAACAAAAAACTTTAGTATGATAGAGTTCAGAGATTATCAAACTAAAATAATAAATAAGGGTACAGAGATTATATCCAATAGTAGGTTTTTATATTTAGCTATGGAAGTTAGGACCGGAAAAACCTTAACAAGTTTAGGTATATGTAATAATCTTGATGTAAATAATGTTTTGTTTATTACAAAAAAGAAAGCAATATCCAGTATAGAAAATGACTATGCTTTGTACAAACCTAATTTTAATATGACCACAATAAACTATGAGTCATTACATAAAATAAAACAAACCGGTTGGGATGTTGTTATATGTGATGAAGCTCATGGTATGGGAGCATATCCAAAACCTACGGGTAGATCAAAGAAGGTAAAGAACATAGTGTTCAGGAGTAATCCATATATTATATTACTTAGTGGAACACCAACACCTGAAGCGTACTCTCAAATGTACCATCAAGTATTTTTTATACCAAACAATCCTTTCAATAAATACAAAAACTTTTATCAGTTCGCATCTGATTACATTGGGGTAGTAAGAAAAAAGATCAATGGATTGTACATTAACGACTATTCTAAGGGCAGTAAAAAGATTTTAGATGCTATGGCTCCATATACTATAAACTTTAGCCAAAAGAATGCAGGATTCGTAGTACAGACTAATGAGCATGTATTAGAGATGTCATTAAAAAAAGAGACATATGATCTAATTAAGAAACTTAAAAAGGATTATATAATAGAAGGAGAGACAGAAGTTATATTAGCTGATACACCAGTAAAGCTAATGACTAAAGTTCATCAGTTGTGTAGCGGTACAATTAAGTTTGAAAGCGGAAACTCTATGGTTATTGATACAAGCAAGGTAGAGTTCATCAAAAAATATTTTAAAAATAAAAAGATAGGAATATTCTATAAGTTCAAAGAGGAGTTGAATGCATTGAAAAAAATATATAAAGATAACCT
>TARA_R100000353_G_scaffold89355_2_pt1 | contig 11265 bp, 15 predicted proteins | sample TARA_R100000353 | Tara Oceans TARA_R100000353 (sample SAMEA2620663) | marine metagenome | biome: marine biome (ENVO:00000447); feature: surface water layer (ENVO:00002042); material: "saline water (ENVO:00002010), including plankton (ENVO:xxxxxxxx)" | depth 5 m | reverse complement strand
GGTTAAAAGCCATGCTTAAAGGAGCGATTGCTCGGTAGGTAGCACACTAAGTAAGGGTGCCTGTAGCTTTGATAAAAAAAAACAGGTCGGTTAGTAGTTGTCCGTTTATCACTCTTGCTTAGTGTGGTATCTATAAAAAGATACTGAGACACATGTTCTCATGTGCCTCCTTTCACGGAGGAGGTGGTTGATGTCACTCATACCCTGTTTTATATCAACCACCAAATCCCTTTATGTGTTATGATTTCAAAGAGGAGAAAATGAAATACGATAATCTTTCAATGCCATTAGGAGTGCATGAAATAGCAAAACTTTTAAATGTTAAACCTGATACGGTAAGTTCTTGGCAGTTAAGAAAAATATTCCCAAAGCCAGACGCATACATAAACGACAACAATACAAGAGTGTGGAAACTGCAAACAGTTTTTGATTGGGCTAGAAGTACAGGCAGAAATAACAGAAAATTTAGAAATTATGGAGACGCAGGAGAGTTTATGGTTAAGAGTTCATTGTTTAATGGTCACAATGCTGGCAGCGAAGCTAGGACATCAAACCCTACAAACACAGACGATACACTAAATTATGCCCAAAATATTGGGTCTTATAATGCACAAGAATTAAATTAATCTAAACTTTACATACAGATTTAAATAGTATAAAATAAAGGCGTTAGGAAAGTCCTAACGCCTTTACTTATGGAAAGGGGTTTTTTCAATGACTGAAAAACCTATAAAAAGTATAGCAGAAATAACAGATATAGTTAAAGAAATAGTCGCCCTTAACTACTCTGTTGATGAGGATAGGTTGGAAGATGAGCTGGCAGAGGTGACAGAAGAAAATTTGCCGACAACAAACCTAGAACTTATTGAACTGTTATATAAAGTTAAATCTGTAAAGAGAGCAGTCACAACATTGGAAACAAGAGTAAAGAACACTTTATCCTCAAATATGCAGGGTAAAGCAACAAAAATCGGTAATGATGTTGTAATTGGCAAAGGTACTAATACTTATAAGCCTTATAGTGTTGATAAAGTATTGGAATATTTGGGAGATGATTGGAAAACTGCAGTAAGACCTAGCTTTAGAACTACTGCAATCAAGAAAATCGCTAAGGATAGAGGAGATAATCCTTATGTAATATTTGATAGTTTGTTTGAAACTATTATTACAGGAGATGTTTCTATTGTTCCACAGAGCAAAGCTCCAAAAAAGTATCAATCTTTACAAGATGGAGAGGAAATGAATATATGAGTAATTACTTAGGCAATGCTCATAAGCTAGTTAAGAGACAAATTCACAAGTGTAGAGAACTTATGCAAGACATCTACGGTCAAAAGTATGACGCACCTACGCTTACTTATCGTTTACCTGAATTAAAAAGTGAAAACCAAAGACTTTTTGAAATGGGTATAAACATAGGTTGGATTGAGGGCTTAGAGTTTATGAAAGATTGGCTAGAGGCAGAAATAGAGGAGGTTGTAAGTGCCGAGTGAAGTAGAAAGTATGTTTAGTGCTAGAAAAAGTGCGTGGCATGGTCTTGGTACAGTTACTGCTGACGCTTTAACGTCAAGAGATGCTATTAGACAAGCAGGTCTTGATTGGACAGTAAGTACAAGACCTATGGTTACGTTTGACGCTGAAAATGGACAGGCAGGATTTATTGAAGTTCCTGACCATTATGCAACTGTTAGAGATAGTGACATGAGTGTTCTTGGGGTTGTTGGTCGTAGATATACACCTATACAAAACCTAGAGTGTTTTGAATTTATGGACACAGTAGTTGATGATAGTGACGCAAAGTACGAAACTGCAGGTAGTTTATATAACGGCAGGGTTGTATGGTTGCTTTTAAACTTAAACAAAGATGTTCGTGTAGATGATGACGTAACAAAAAATTATTTGTTGCTGACTAATTCACATGATGGAAGTTCAAGTTTAAAGGGTTTAACTACTCCCATCAGGGTTGTATGTGCTAACACGCTTAGATTGGCTATTAGTGGAAAAACTAATGGGTTTTCTTTTAGACATACAAGTAACTTACAGGGTAAGGTTGCACAAGCTAGAGCAACTTTAGTAAGTGCTTTAGATTATGTTGATGAGTTTCAGGTAGAAATGGAAAGATTGCTTGATACAGAAGTAAGTAACGAGCAGTTTGAAAGCATAATGAATACAGTTATGCCTATTCCTGAGCCAACAAATGAAAATATAAAAGCAGTAACTAGGATTACTAACAATAGACAAACTATTGAAAACTTATTCCAAGCACCTGAGTTCCCAACTCATGTGAATACTGCTTGGTCTTTAGTTAATGCAACGTCTAACTTTGAGCAATGGGTTTCATCTATTAGAGGAAAAGCTAGTAGAGATGAAAAGATTGCACAAAAGACAATAGCAGGAACTGAAAGCCCTATAACTCAAAGAGTTTATAGTTTAGTATGAGTATAGAAAGCAAAATCTTTAGACCAATAATTGAGTTCATATCAATTAATAAAATGGATTTTAATGGCTCAACAATGGTTGAGAGCTATTTAACTGCTATGACTTTAGCAACAATGCCTGATGTTGATTCAGATTTTGTTGATGAATTTAGTCGTAAGCATGCAAAAGTATTGGCTTTAAAGATTAATGCATATCATATGATACCAATGGCAAAAAAGTACAGAGAGGAAGTATTTATAAGAAATGTAAAATTATTTTATGATTACATAACAACAGTACTTATTGCAGAAGTAGGGCAAGAAACATTACCATTGTTTCATGCTTTGAGGAAAATTAGAAATTCTATGGAGGAGGAATAATGAAAGTTGGAACAACTTTAACTGCTTTAGAATTAGAGAAATTACCTACTAAAAGAGGTCGTGTAAAACTTATTAATCAAAATGATTGGTGGTTTGAACAAATGGACAAAGATAAAGGCAAGTGGGTTGTGTTAGAAGTACATAATGCAAGTGCAACAGTTTCTAGTAGGTTGCGTAATAGAGTAACTAATCTTAATAAACAGTTAAGAGAGGAAAAACGTAAGTATGAATTTAGCACTAAGACAACAGGAAATAGCATAATGTTTCTTGGGAGATATTGCTAAGGTTGGTAGTATGATGAATTTTTGGATAATAAGCAATGCTTATAGGGTCTTGTGTTCATTATACTTCGTCTCACCGGTAGGGGAGGTATTAAATGGTTGAACATCTAACCAAGAAACAATGGGTTGAAATTGTTCAATGGATTAATATGCGTTGGTCTAATGCAGACTTGACAGAGGATAAAGTCAAAGAGTTATATCCTGACTTTAAATTCTTTGGAGAGGACGTTGTGTGGAGGTCAATGCAACTAATGTATGACAACGGTAATAAATTTTTTAACGTTGTTGATTTTAGAAAAGTATGTCAAGAACAATATCAAGAACACGTTAGGCAACTAGATAATCAAAAAAGATTAACAATGGGAGATGTTGCAAGTTTAAATGCAGGTGGATTACTTGAATATTTAAAAGCAAATGGATATGAAAGTTTTGCTCATGCAGTTTATGATGTACAACAAAAAAGGGTAAAAGCAGGTAAGCCGTTCTTAAATGAGGACGAATATATTGACGCTGAATTACCTTATGAACAGGCTAAAGATAGTTTCTTACAAACTTTTAAACCTGAACTTAGCATTGCTGAGTTAGAGAAAAAAAGGGAGGAAAGAGAAAATCCTAAGCCAAAAGATATAAAAAGGAGTAGTTTATATGGCTAGTAATAACAACACTATACTTGTTGGGCAAATGATGAAACCTGAAGTTAGGATGACTAAAACAGGCAAAACAGTTGCAAAAGCTCGTATGGTTATTAAAACCTATGGAGATGATACTGATGATATGTGGGTATCAGTCAATATGTGGGAAAATTTAGCACAAAACACAAGCTTTTCGTTCCCTGATGACGCAAAAACCATAAGAGTTATGGTTACAGGTCGTTTGCAGGAGGAAAAATGGACAGGCAAAGACGGACAAGAACGTAAAGAACTTGTAGTTACTGCAGACCAAGTAGCAGTTTGTTTAGATTATCAAACAGTTATGGGTTTACAGTATCAAGCAAAAGACACACCGTCTAGTGCTTATAACAACAATACTGAAATGGCTAAAGATGTATTAGGAGCAGTACAAAAAGCACCTGAGCCTGTAGCTAGAACAGATTATGCAGAAAATGAGGCACCTTTCTAATGAATTTAGAGGGTTTGATGTCGTGGGCAGAAGAAGAAGATGACGTTTCTTCTGCTCAGGCAGACCAAAGTTACACACAAATGGAGACTTTAAAGGGTTTCTTGCTTACCAGACCAGAGGGGATTTGCAACACGGAACTCTTAGAACACTATATTCCAAGAGGTAGTGCGTTGATTTGGACACTTAGGCATGAGGAACAATGGGATATAGACACAGAAACATGTAATTTACATGAACACAAGAACAGACAAGTGAAATATGTCTATAACGGCAGGAGATTTGAATGAAATTAAAAAGAATTAGAATTAGATTATATTTAGTGTATTTACACTTAAAAAAAGCTTTAATAAAATATATGTTAATATTGGTAGCTCGTTCTTGGTTGAGAAAATTATAATGTTAATATCAGTAATATTCTTTATACTTAGCGTATTATGGGCAATATTTGGCACTTTATTAGGTACGAAACCTAAGAGAGTATATAATCCACGCACAAGAAACTTCGAATATTGGTAAGATGTCGCTAGTCGGTTCCAGTTTTCGACTTCCTTGCTGGCAACACTAAACCTTAAAAACATTACATTTATTGCTTTAACCTAGTGTTTATAGGGTTTGATGTTCTGTGCCATCGCCAGCTCGGATTGGACACAATTCCCCCTTAAATTAGACTGTAAGAGTTTTTGTAAAATTTGGGAATTTTTTAATTTTTTTTATTTACTAGCAATTTTGGATATAGGTCTCCGTCTCGCAAAAAAAGATAAATTTTTTTATGGGTATAGAAGTATATTCCAATTCCCATATGGATAGAAGTAAACTCCAATTCCCATATGGACATATACTTTAGGCATCTATACGGAAACCTGCAGAAAACTATGGAAATATACGCAAAAAAAGGTCAAATTTGATTTTCAGTATATAAGTCTCCGGTCTCCCTGACAATACCCGGTTACCTATGTATGAGTAACCAGCAGTGCTCCTAATTTATGTGTAGTTGTGTTACTTACGAGCGACTATTTCTAGTCGCCCATAAGTTTTGCCACACCAATGGCTACTAGCAGAAACACAGGAACACTAAACAGCTGACCCATAAGGTAGCATGTAAAGCATTCCCTAGCTACATCTAGTCCTGGAAAGAACCACCAGGGTGTAGTTGCTAGTGCTGTAGTTACAGCGGTGATTTTATTCATTAGATACCTCCTCTGTGTTTGAGTTATTATCTTCTGTATCAGTGACTTCCCAATCTCTTGATTGGAAACGCTCATTGACTTCTATAAGACCATCAAAGACATGTGAAGAAAACGCTAGGGTAGAACCATTGGCTCGTTTCCATCGCTTCCTTACAAATCTTGCCAAGTCTTCATTGTATCCCTTAGCATTAGGATTCAATATGTAACCCATAAACATATCAGCGTTTTGCAGGAATTGCATAGCTTGAGAATATTTCTCATCTTCTACAAAGTCCATAAGCAAATGAACATATCGCCATGTCATATCGACAAAGGCAAAGTTCTTGATAAGCCTATGTGGTTTCTGTTGTGCTTTGAACAGTCGCAACTCAATGGTGTTACCATGACCATTGAAGTTAACTTGATTACCTCTACCTTGATAATTTCTTCTGTTCTGTACTGCATCCAACAGTTCTTCAACACGATGTCTGCTGTTAAGTCCAGCCCATCGTCCTGGAGTACGTTGACCAATGATGCTTAGGAATGACTTACCATTTGTAGGATGGTTAGTATGTCCCAATGTTTCCATGAGTATCATCCACATGTATAACTCAACATCATTGAACGCAGCTTTTGGCAAGTGAATATGCAAACCAGCAGTTGTGGTATTGAAACCATCAAAATGCTCGTAACCAATATCTTGCCAAGTTGATGCAGCATACTTGGTGAAAGCAGTTCTTGTCATAGGTTGTAGATTGAACTCTACACCATTAGCCAAAGAACCATCACCCTTAGCACTGATAACATTTGTGTAATGGAAGTAATCATTATTCTGCTTCATAGCAAAATTCTTCATACCAATCTGTACACGTTTGTTAATGAGCTTCATTACATCAGCAACTGGTTGATAATCTCTGTAGTAGAGATACTCACCAGAGTCCCTTGTACAATCACCATGACTACAATTGCCGTGGTCATTCTCATAACATTCGTCACAAGAATATTCACAAATGCAACTATCATTGCGATATCGTTCAGGTAGCTCTAGTTCCAGCTCCATACCCATAGGAATACCTTTAGCCCAGTATCTTTTCTGAATCTTCTTTAGAGATTCCATAGTACTGAACCTACCACGATTTCTACCAGCAGGTGCGCCAATAGAATTAGGGTAGATATTCCATATTGTACCAAGACCCCCGTAACTTACGGGAGCCTCAGCAGGTGTGGAATGTAATGCGTGTCTAATAGACTGTGTGTCTCTAGGCATAATTACCTTTCATTGTTTGTGTATGTTGTCCCATCAAGCGTAATGCTTTCTGAGCCGAAGTTGAACGATGTGTTTCTAAACACAGATTCAACCTCAGGTATTTCTACTTGTTCTTCTTGAACAGGTACATTCCAATAACCGATATCAGTTAGTTCGATGTCAGATGATTCTTCTTCCTCACCATCATCAAACAAGAACTCATACAAGTTTGGATAATTGTTTTGTCTATCAAGTACATAGTTGTACAATCTAAACTCGATGTCGTTAGCATACGGAACTAGCTCATGATGAACACCGTCAATCTTGAACTTAGTTGATTGATTACCATACTGTGTGGCAACCTCAATCAAGTCAGATTGTGGCATGTCATTGTCATGATTCCAACCAGTCGTAGATTCTGCATCACGTCTGGTCATTGTATACAGAGCATCTAGGAACTCTAGGTTCTTAAGAACACGAGAGCCTCTCGCATTAGACTTGAAGTATCTAAGCTCTACAGTATTTTCATGCTGTAGGTTGATAGCTTTGTACTTGTCATTGTCTGCACGAGTACGATTCTTAGCAACTTCTGCTACGACGTTGTAAGTATCTCTGTATGTCAACAAGTCCCATCTTGCATATGTTGAATCGTTACGTTGTGCTATCTTACATAGCAGTCCGTTTGGATTCAATTGCAATGCATTGAGCGCTGACAACATTGTGTAAGCATGTGCAAGGTTCATTGAAGCCCATGGGAAGTGGATATGAATACCAACATCCTCAAGACCAAAGGCCTTGTAGTTGGACTCAACCATCTTCCAGAACTTGTCAGGAACTGCATGCCATGCTCTCAATGTCATTGGCTGTGATATGTATTCTACACCAGAGTCACTAGGCAAAGAACCGTCACGCTTGGCATACAACAGCTGTCTGTTGTTACCACTAGTGTGAACCATGTCTTCTAGATTCTCTGGATGGAAGACCTGAATTGTTCTCTCAAACAACTCTAGATAACCAACATCTTGAAGTAGTCTTCTGTCACGTGCAACGAGCTCAAGCTCGAGACCCATGTGAAGACCGGTTTCATAATGCCAGTCAGGTCTTGTAGGATGTGTTTGGTCTTGACCAACACAATGTGTACATCCACAACGATGACCCATCGGTACATTAGTGTGTTGTATATCAACTGAATAGTTGAAGTACTCACCATCTCTGTAGTCGACATAGTAGAAGTCAGGAGCAAAACGATACTCATTCTTAGCAACGTTAAGCTCAAAGCCAATACCTTCTGGCGGACGCCAGTTGTCATCTGCTCTTCTAGTAGAAGCTTGTGAACTACGACTTGTGTAATACCAAACTCTACTGTCATATTGAGTATCAATACGAAGGCTTACAATAACATCCGCTATTGGATTGTCAGATGCGTATACATATACGTTAGGTAGGTGTGCACCTATCTTACGCATGTAGTCAGCACCACTCAATCCATAAGGATATTCATCATTAGGACTTACAGCAACATTATCTCTGTTTTCTTCTGCATAGTCACTATCACCTTCTATCAAGTAATGTTCTTTGATTGTTGGAATGACCTCATTCTTGATGTCACCCTGTACATGCTTGAATGATTTGTACATCCATGTCATATACTTACGAACATCGACAGGCAGAGCTTCACACTCTCGCCATGCTTGTCCATCATTGAACATAACCTCATCTTGATACTCAGGGTCATCAATTACCTTGAACAGGTAATCTCTCGAACCACGAGCAGTAGGCACACTGTCACCATGAATCATGTTTACATAGTAATCATGCTCCATACCACTGTATGCCTCAAGGTTGCCTTGAGTAGCAACTGATGGTACAACAACAAAGCATTTGTCACTTGTGTTGTAAGAGATAGCGTGCACTGCAGCACACTCGAAACATATACGGCTTCTGTTACCATTACCGTATGTGTTAACCTCTCTGTACCAAGTCATGTAATGTGCAGAGTGCATTTTTCTACATACATTACATTCTCTATGTTGTCTACCCCAACGACCATCTCTTTGTAGCCACTTGTCCTGAGCAGAGTCATACCACCACATATGTCCAAACAAGTCATTGTAATAATAGTTACTATGACTAGTTGCTTGGTAGAACCTCAAGGAATCATTACCCCATAGGTAATTCTTCTCTTGAAATTGCTGAGTGTTAGCCTCTTCTTCCAAGTATTGGATGTATGTTTCGCTAGGCAATGGAATCATCAAATATCTCATTGGCATTGTAGCCCAGAACTTAGCTGCTTTCGTAGCCATAAAGATTCTATGCTTTACATAAGACATAGAGTCAATATCTAGTTCAACACCAGTAGGATATTCGTGAACACCTACTCTGAATGTTCTATCCAGAATATTTACAACAGGATGAGCCGAGTCATGACGATAACCATTCGTCCTTACTTGACCAGGGCTCAACTGATGGTGTTCTTCGAACTCCACTTCATCAAGCCAATCTTGCCACAACAAGTACGGGTGATGATTACGTGCCGTGCTCTGTGAAGAGCTATCGTAGTTCTCAAGCACCAAATGATGATACAACTCTGTAATTCTCTTCATGAGATGAACAAAGTTATTCTCATCCTCATTGAATATTGTCATCCAATCGCCATCAGAATGTAAGTCAACAATGATTGACTTGTCATACTGCATGTCAGTTAGATTGTTATCCAACGTGTACTCATCAGAATCATGGCCGTTTGTAGTAAGCCAGTTTCTGTACTCATACGGCATAGCGCCGGCTGAGAATGTGGAGTGATTGTATAACTCATTGTCGGTCTCCCGATAAAGTAGGTTGTAAACATCTTTAGTATTTACAATGCCATACTTCAGTTGAGTTTCTACATCCGTAATGAATTCATTAGGATTCATGTTTCTCCTTTAGTAGTTGTGTATATTTCTTAGTCAAACAGTTTTGTTTGACCAGTGTCATCAGGTGTTACCTCATGACCCACTACTTTTTCTATGTAGTGGTTTTCGATAGCGCGTCTTTCCATCTCATCAAAGAACGCATCATCGTTCGCATAATAAGATTCGCTATCCATTGTGTAATCATAAAAGACACATTCTTCATGACATGTTCTTGCGAACTTATCATCTTTGTCTAGTTGATTACCACAGTCTGGACATATAGGAACGCCATCAATATCAAACTCAAAGTACATACCTTCGGATGCATCTTCAAGTGTTTGATATCCTGATACTTGTAACAGGTTGTCTATCTGTTCGATAAACTCTGAATCGTTCAGGAGATGTGGTTCATACAAGCCTGCATTCATAGCTTGTTCCTCAATTGTTGAAACTACTTCAACACTTGGGTCACGCTGTGCAATCTCGCTGAGTATCTTGTCATCAGCTTTCTTATCAGAATCAAATCGATAGTTGCTGTAAGATACTCGACAATGGTTTTGGTTTGAATACCAAACGCCGTTGTCATATGTACCACGACCAGCATTGACAATGTATGTTTGTCTCTTCATTGCAGGATTTGCATTGAGTACAACAAACTTGTTGCCAAAGCCAATCAACTCTTCGACCATCTCTATTGTGCCAGGCACATCAAGAGCTCGTATATCAAAGTTACTCCAAAAGAGTTCATTGAATCTACGAGTGTCACTGAGTTGTATACCATTGGAATCTGTATCCTTGACAGTGGTTTGAAACACTGTAGGTAAGATACCATTGTGTGCAAATACCATATCGTCACACACTCTGTTGTCTTGCTTGATTGAGAATGGGTGAGTATTCTCAATACAGACATCACCATGTGTTTTGATACGCATATGCATCAATATGTCATTGCCACCATGTGACTTGACAACACTCTTGAATTTCTTCAAGAATGATTTGAGTTTCATAGTCTTGTAGACTACTACTTTCTCATCCTCGATGTAGGCGATACCGCCACCATCAGAGTTTGTGTCCCACATATCTCTGAGAGTTTTCTCATCAATTGTAGAACCAGCAGGTATAGATGCTATTACGCACATATTTCTCCTCTGTAGTTGTGTTTATTTTGTTAATTGAGTACTGTTCCAGTAAATGGAAACGGTACTGCATAACTGATATATTCGTTATTAGTATGAATGTAACCATACATACTCATATCAGTTAATATGAACCATGCATAAGCAAGTAAATCTATTTCTCTAAGTCCAGTAAAGTTACTGTTCTTTCTCAATAGACGTACTGTTTGTAGCACGATATTTATTGCACCAGCTTTGCCTTTAATTGTTCCGCAATCTGCGTCACAAATATCTGCATTAATGATGCATGCAATGTCCACCTTATCGGGAACATGCGTTCTTATATAATCAGCTTGAACTGGATTCAAGCCTTTATATCCATAGTTATCTTTGTTAAGATAAGCCATGACTTTAGTTAGTGTATTTTTGTTTATCATTGTTTCCTCTGATAGTTGTGTTTATTTAATTTCTACCAATAGCGTCTGCCATTGCTAGTGGGTCAAGAAGAGCAGACCTCTCGGTCTCACGTTGCTTTTCTCTATCCATTTTTCTTTTATCAGCTTCAAGACTTACATAGTAACTTGTAAGACCTCTAGCTCGTCGATACTTAGAATTTTTAGTTCTATTTGGTCGGTCTCTAAACTTT
>TARA_R100000353_G_scaffold52607_1_pt1 | contig 11318 bp, 16 predicted proteins | sample TARA_R100000353 | Tara Oceans TARA_R100000353 (sample SAMEA2620663) | marine metagenome | biome: marine biome (ENVO:00000447); feature: surface water layer (ENVO:00002042); material: "saline water (ENVO:00002010), including plankton (ENVO:xxxxxxxx)" | depth 5 m | reverse complement strand
GTATTTGCACAGTTTAACGGAGCTACTTCATTAAGCAACTGTCAAAGAATATTTACTGGTAGGTTAGCTAGTGTTAAATTAAATGATCAAGGTCATGTGACAATGCAAATCAATACACATAGGCCATATGATAATATCACCTTTCCGCAAGACCAAGATGAAGTAAGTAAAATTTATGTACCGACCGTGTATGGAAGTTATACCCCAAATGAAAGCACAGTGGGAACACCAGCGGATTGTGGATTTACTTTGTATCCAGTACCAGTAATTGACACCAATGAAGCTAATATTGTAACGCTCATGCCAAGATCGTATTCGGCTGGCAGCAATGCTCATATTAATTATCATTTAGATAATCTAAAATTTTTACCAGCATCAAATGGATCAGATAATTCTGAAACAGATGCTACAATTTCTCGCGGTGGTAATAACGTGTTAATTACACCAGTATCCAATACATATATTGGTCGAGTACCAGCAACAGAAAACGATCCTACCACATCCAATCAAACTTTTACAGATGCATTTAAAGCGTTTGATCAGGATAGCACAACTGGTGCTAGCTGCGCGTTTAATAATACCTCTTCTTCTGCTACCCTTGGATTTAGTGGCTCTGTAGCTCCATTTTATGCAACTATTTTAAAAAAAATTATTGTTACTTTTAACTATTCAATACAAGGTGGAAGCGTTGATGTAACATTAAATTCAGATGCCTTTAATTCTCCCTTTCAAGATTTAAATGTAAGCACTGGTAACGCATTTTCTTCAGTAACTCTTACAGCAAATGTAGCAACAAATATAGGTTCTATATTTAGCACGTCTAACTTTGCATTAACTTTTCAGCCAAGTTCTGGTCAATCTAACGCTGGTACAATAAACGTTACTTCAGTTATAGCAGAAGTACGAATTACAATTTTTGGTCAAAGTGGAAGCAATACAGACGGTGACCGAGCAGATGCTAAGACCCTTGGAGAGACAAAATATTTTTATTCTGGCGGTGCTGGTCTTACTGCTTTATGGGATAGTAGTGCAATATTGCATGGCCATGACATTCATAGAGATTTGCTTATGAGATTTGCTGGTATATCTTCTACAGAACCAACTGGATATTCTGGCTTAAACGCAGATCGATTTCAAAACGAATGGAAAGCACGTTATTGGCAACTTGAACCAACATCATTAAAAGATAATTTAGATAAATTAGCTTATGAGTTTAGTTTTAATTACAAAATAGATGCAGCTGGCAATCTTAAATATATTAATGTGTTGCAAACTGGTGAGTATAATACATTAAGAAACGCTGGTAGTATATTAAATCTTACTAAGAATGATTTAGCCAATATTACAATAGGCACAACTCCACTTAACGAAGTCGTGTCAAAGATGAAAATAAATACTGAATTAAGTCCAGCAGAAAAAAAATATTTAGTAAGCAAAACAATTACAAATACCACATCGTTAGCAAAATACAATCATGGCGAAAAAGAAGGTTTTCAAGAAATAAATTTGGATTATAACGTAGGTACACCAGCTACAAATTCAAATCCAAATAATAATTTTTATGCATATCAAAATAATTTAATCGGTGAAGTTAGGACCGTAATTAGTTGCGACATTGTGAATTGCGCTAAAGGGTATCAACTTGAAACAGGCGATGTCATTACATTTACAGATATGCCAGTAGATTTATTTGGTGAAACATTTAGCACCAGTATTTATTTTATGATCGTAGAATATAAACGCTCGATAGGAAAAGTGAGCATAACTGCAAGAGAGGTAGGCTAATGGGATATAGTCGTTTTGCTACGCCACGCGCGTATACAGATATTTTAAATTATAATTTAGCTAACGGTTGGAGAGACTTGGATGACTACACTGTGAAGGATGGATCATCGGATGTTTCTTTTATTAGTGGTAACAAAGAAGATTTATTTGATTTAAAACCACACAATTTTGTAACCATTGCAAGCACACAAACATCCTTTGCAGTACAATTTGATACTGGCTTTGGTGGTAATTCATTAAGTCAATACAATTATTTAGCCATTCTTGGACATAATTTTGCAAGTGCAAATGTTGTATTTAATGTTCAAATAAGTGATTCTAGTAATTTTAGTGGTAGCACTACCAATTTAATTGATGGTAATGGGTCAGGAACTGGCTCTGGTAACTTACACACTAAAATAATAAATGCTGCAAGCTATCAATACAATGACACTTACATTGATCCAGCTAATAATGGTTGGACATTATTAACATTCCCAGCACAGACAAATGTAGATAATCAACATTTAAAAATTACTTTCTCATCTTTAAATAGTAGCAATCAAATTAGTACAAGTGAAAATTATGATGCAAACGTGGTCATCGGATCGATATGTTATGGAGAGTTTATTAGCTGGCCCCATCCTATGGACGTCAACGTAACTACTGCATATGATTATGATGGAACAACTTTACATAATTCGGTTGGGGGTAGCACGTATGCAAGCTCACCTCATTATGGTGCGCCTTCATGGGCGGTTACTAATCCTTGGACCAACACAACTACATCCAATCAAAATACATATGGTTTTATGAAACGATACGGTAGAAAAAAACATTCAATGAAATTTAGTCATATGGTAGATACCGATGTATTTAGCGCAGATCAAACCGCAGATCCCGGTTTCTTTACTGGATCAGATTTACACTCACAGTTTTACAATAAAATTATTGGTCAGCATATTCCATTCATGTGGACCTTAGACGAAACAAGCACTACGCCCGGTGACTATAGTTTTTATCGATTAGCTGATTCGTCGTTTACTGCTAGGCAAGTTGGTAGCAGAGTGTTTGATGTAAGTTTAGACTTAATTGAGAGCTGGTAGTGGTTGCAAATGGTTGCAAATACCATTCATTTACATGCATTTTTGTGCATATTTGGTTAAAATACTGTAAAACAAAAAACCCACTAAAATCAGTGGGTTTCTCGTCAAGAAATTGCAAGTAGCGGAGGAGGGACTTGAACCCCCGACACGTGGATTATGATTCCACTAGTTTACCGAGGATAACGCTCCTTTTTGGTTGCAAATGGTTGCAAAGTCTTGGGCGTGTCTTCTGTTGTGTGGTTAATTACGCTACCCCCATCTTACGATTAAACGCATCATCTACACTATTATTAATCCTATCCATTGTAGTGTGTGATACTGGAGCATAATTATTTTTTACTACTGATTTCGTAGTATCGCCAATAGCGTAGCCAGCAAGCTGTATATCGCCGTTTTCTTCTTCAGCCAACTGTGCCTTCAACCTACGTAAATCATGGCACGTAAAATCAATTTCAGTGATACTGCTAATCTCTGCAATCATCTTGTTTAGCTTTTTATATGCGAAGGGTAATGGCCTGTCATTACCTTGATCTTTCCATTTACGCAGTATGTCCATTACAACCGGGTGCTGCTTGGCAAATTTGCGCGATTTCTTACGTTTTGGCAAAACGCTAATAGTGCGCTCATTAAAATCAATATGATGCCACTGTAACTCTTTATCACGGTTTAAATAGTTATATCCAACCAGCTCTGTAGCTCTTGCACCAGTATATAAATATAACCGCAATAAATCATGCTGAAACTCATTAAGATTAGGATGATTAAACAGTGTCAATATTTCTTGATCTTCCCAGACTTTAAATTCTGAATCTGGTGTTTCAGATGCATTGTATTTGTCATTCTTTGTAACCACTTCAAAATTAACCATACCGCGGCCTTGCGCGCCGCCATTGGTTAATGCCCACATAAATATGCAGCGCAAATCACGTAAATAACTGTTAATGCCATTCCGGGTACAGAAGTGATCCCGGTAAGCTTTATAAATCTCCCAGCCTTGTTTACGGCCAGTTTTCATATCTCGATACATACCGCGAATACTTTCTACTGGTGTTTCTGGTGGAAACACTTCTAACGCACTTTTCATTACTGCTCTATATCTATTGCATGTTAGTTCGTTTGTTTTATTTGCTAATACATTGTCTTCGTATGCATTAAACACATGCTGTATGGTAATGACTTCGTCTACTTGATGATACAGTGATTTCCACTGGGGATTACCGTTTTTGCGCCATGTTTCAATCAAGTTCCACTTTTGCTCTGCTTCATCTGCTTTGCTTTGCGCGGAATACGATTCGCTTTTCCAGCTACCGCTTACTGGATCTTTATAGCGAACTACGTATTTATTTTTTTTGCGGTCGTTTCTTTGGTATTGTGATGCCATGTTGTCTTCCTTTACTTGTGGTGAATTAAATTAAGATTTGCCTTCTATATCTCCGTTTACCCAGTAATAGTAGGCGCGGACTACTCCTTCTTCTTTTGAATGATAAGATTCAATATTATACATTTTGTATGCACCATCCTTTGCAGCCCAATATATGTGATTCCATATATTATGTGAAAATGATGGTATTTCTTCTGGTATGCTAGACATAAGTTGCTCCAATGATTTTGGATGATACATTTTCATCCATTCTTCAGTGCTTAAATTGCATAATTCATCTATAGTAAATCCGGTCATTGACACATCACCTTCTATTTTTACATTAGAGTATAAACCAGTATTATGATCATAGTCAGATTTAGACTTAAAATGATAAGCTGGTTTATTTTTTAAAGATTTTTGGGCTTTGACAATGTTTTTTAATTTTTGTATGTCATTGTCTAATCTCTCTATTTTTTCTTCTTGAAGCTTTATAGTTTTGCTTTGAGCTTCAATAGTGTATGATTCCATATCATCTCCTTTACTTGGTTTGTGGTGAATCAAATCAAAGCCGTCAGCGTGCTTTTCAATATCATACCCTAGTTTTGTAGAGACAGCTTGAAATGATTTTTGTTGTACATTTTTGGCATTGCCATTTAACCAGCGATATAGCTGTGAACGAGTAATGCCTGTTATAGATTCTAAATCGGTCATATTGTACCCATACATATCCATTGCTTCTTTTAGTATAAATACAACCGCATCGTGTTTTGTTGTGAATTTTGTCATGTCTATCCTTATTTGACTACACAAATTATGCACAAATATGCATAAATGCAAATTTAATACTTGTAAAAACATTTATAATGATTTTAAGTTAGCTACAGATGGCATACACAAAAGCAACACACAACCAGTGGACAATACCACAACTAATGCAAGAATTTGGTTATAGCTTGCGTGATCTAGAACCACTTACTGGGTATAGTGCCAGTATGTTGTGTCGGTTATTTAAAGGCGAAAGAAGAATTAAAGTAAAGCATAAACAGATACTATCTAAAGTATTTCAAATTGAAGAGAATAATATAATATGGCCAACAATCAAGTAGGCTGGATGACTATACAACAAGCTGCTATTTATCTTGGAGTATCTGAGCGTGGTTTAAAATATGCAGTAAAGCTAAAAAAAGAAAATAGAGCAAATCATAGTCTGATATTAAAAAGCTACGGTAATCGCACACTTATAAAGAAAAAAAGTATTGATGACACTGAAAACATTACAATTACAGCTCCGCAAAACTAGGCGGTTCCTTATCATATACATGTCTATCCTAAAAACATGTCGCTCCAAGGGTGCCGCCTAGTGCTACTTACTGTCATAGTTCCAAACAAGGCAGAGCGTACTTATCTGGCGTGGCAGATAAAAAAAATATTAAAGAATGCAGATTTAGATGTAAACGTGTATACACCTATAAATAAGAGTAGAGCAGATATAGGTATAAAAGCAGAAAATTTATCATTAAAGACTTTGGCTCAAATCGTGGGCCGAATTGAACAAAGTGGGTATAGTATAGACAAGAAAGGCCAAGAAGATCTTGACCTTTCCGTTTCTGCGCTATCACCACAATAACACAGAAGACAACAGGAGAAATTACGTATGGGCGTATTACCATCAAACTACGAAGTTCCTCAAAGTGGTAGTGGCGATTTGTATGTCAAGCTACAACCGGGTGAAAATCGTTTTCGCATATTAGAAGCGCCAACCACCGGGTTTATTGTATGGAAAGACAAGCAGCCTACCAGATATAAAGCAAAAGCAGATGTACCAGCTGGCAGTGAAGATGTAAAACATTTTTGGTTTGTCCCAGTATGGATGGACGATAGGGTTTGCTTTTTAGAAATGGCGCAAAAAACAGTTATTAGTGAACTTGCTTTCTTGGATCAAAATGAAGATTGGGGTTCATTAACTGATTATGATGTACTTGTACATCGTGAAGGCGAACTAAAGGATACCAAGTATCGGGTGCAGCCAGTGCCAAAAAGAGCGTTGAAAAAAGATGCTGTAGAGCAATGGAAATCTATGAAGCCAAATTACAAGCCTGAGAATTTATTTTCAGATGATGGCGTTGTATATGCTACGGAAGCTACTGAAGACGATGGATTGCCATTTTGATTAACGTCGCAAAAAAAGGTTATCGCGGAGAGGTTGAGGTCCTTCAATTGTTTGAGGGTCTTGACATCTCCGCTATGCGGTCATGGGGTAGTGACGGCAGAAGTATGCAGCAAGCAAGTGATGTTGATATTGTCGCAGATGTTGCAGAGGACTTACAATTAAAAATTCAAGTTAAACGACGCAAAAAGCTACCCGCGTATTTACAGTTTAAAAGTTGTGATTTAGTGGCCACACGTCAAGATCGTGGACACTGGGTATATATTTTACAAGAAAGCACATTTAAGAGATTATTAGAAAAATGTGTTTCATAATACATAAAGATTACGCTGGGGAGATAGAGATAGGAATGACAAATGTCTCTAGTGAAAATGGTTTGGTTGACTCCCCAGCAAAACATGCCGACGATGTCGCAGTGCAAAAAGGCGGGACCAGAAATGTAAATAAAAACGGTCAAGGGTCGGCTGGGGTGGTAGCAGCCTTGGTCCCGCAAAATATAGGAGAGTTTATGAGTGCAAAATCAAATTTAGTTCACATTGTTAGTACCAGCGTAGATACTGTGCTAAAACAACACAAAGTCAAAAGTGAAGAAAAGCGTATTGAAATAGCGATGGATGTTGTTGATGAAGTGTTACGATTTATTGAAAACCCAAAAAACTTTAAGAAAAATGAACAGTAAAGATTTTAAAAAGCATAGAGAAGATTTTTTTGATCTTGCTATGTCTGTTAGCGACAAAAAACGCGTTGAGTACTGCATATCAAACCATGATGAAGATGTATTGTACAACTTTAAGCATGTTGCAGATCGTCTTGGTATTACACCAGAGCAAGCATTGATGGTATATGTCCTTAAACATGTTGATGCAATATGCAATGATGCAAAAACCGGGGTACAAGTAAGCGACGAAACCGTGATGTCTAGAGCGGTAGATATATGTAACTACATGATTTTATACACCAGTTTAAAAAAAGAACCACAACCAGATGAAAATAACACTAAGCCAAACGGAGCTGTCGATGGCGTGCATGAGCGGAGCGGATCGCCTTCTACAGAACCACAAAAATGGGACCAATACACAAGCCAAGAAGCTTGACCGTGACATAACAGGCATGGCGGGTGAAATCGCTGTGGCTAAGTATTTTAATCGGTATCCCGATTTTACCGTAGGACCACATCATAACGGATATGATTTAATGGTTGCGGGTAAAAAAGTAGAAGTTAAGACGACTTCATACAAACCCGGATTACTACAACAATCCCTAAAGAAAAAAGTAACCGATGCAGATGTATATGTATTAGTGCATATTGATTTACCGCATTGTGAAATAATGGGCGGTATAGCAGCTGAAGATTTTATACATCAATCTAATGTTAGAGACACTGGATATGGGAATATGTATACTATGGAATCCTCTCAACTTCGTCCACTTAAAACGTTTTGGCGTCATGCATAGCATTCACACTGGCAAAATAGGCGAAATAGCTGTGCAGAAAGATTTGCTGTTGCAGAATTATAATATCTATTTACCAGTGGTTGACTCTGGAATTGATTTGATTGTAGAGCTTCAAAATGGTGGTATGCAACGTGTACAAGTAAAGTGCGTCACTGAAATGAAAAAGCGCACTAGTATAGAAGTCAACCTTGCTAAATATAAAGATACAAATAAAGTAGATGTTATAGCAGTGTATTTTGCTCCTAAAGACATTATTGCTTACGTGCCTTATGACAACACCCATCACCTTACTCTAGCTATAGCTACAGGAAAAAATAATCAAATAAAACATCGTAAATGGTTTTATAGCTATGCGACGTTTCCGGAGTTCTCGTGATTCCTTATTACGCTGGCAGTGTCGATTATGATAATGATCAAGGGGAGTGGGAAGATTGCGTGTTTACCGCGTATAAGCTAGAGGATTTGTGCGATAAGATGCGGGATTTTATGAAACGTAGAAAAAACAGTAGTGTGTTTTTTGGGGCATATATAAATGAAAAGGGCGATGAAAAAGATATAACTAGTAAAGTAAAAGAGGTAATTAATGATACAAGTAGAGTATAAAGAAAATCGCGGTAGAAAAATCATAGTAGATCAGGAAATAAAAGCATGCGGAATATGTAAGCGTACGTGGCAAAAAGTAAGTTATAGAATATATAAGAAGCATTTTTTAATCTATCCATTAGGTCATATACCAAGGCTTGGTAAAGAAATAAAAACATGTCCAAGGTGCAAAAATGACTAAGTATTATTTAGAAACCATAGCAGACCACGCGATTGCAGCTGGTGTATGGACCACATGCTTTATTGTAGTGTTTGGTTTGATATTTTACTTTTTAAACAAGTGGTATATCTACAAAAACTTTAGAAAGGTCTGCATCATGTTGCTGGCCATAGATCATAAAATAAACAAATTAAAAAAGAGGTTAGATAATGTTTCTAATTGACGTAGCAGAATGGTGTATAAACATCTTGGTTTTATCTATTTCATTTTTCTTTTTAAGTCTAGGCACGTTTGTTTTCACGTTGATTTTTACCGTAGTAAAAGATGCAATTGCAAGATTTTTTAATAATATAACGTAGAGGACAACATGGGGAAATTAGATTTGCATGGGCAAAAATATATACTGCAAGATGGTACAAAAGCACCAAGCGTAACCACTATAATAGGCCAAAACTTAGGCTGGAATAAACAAGCACTGATTAATTGGGCAAAGCGCCAGACAATGATTGGCAAAGATGCAGATGCAGTGTTAAAAGAGGCGGGTGATATAGGGACGTTATTGCATTTATTAATTGAAGGTCATCAAAGAGGTTTTGATGTTGATACAGGCGATTTTACGCGTAATCAAACTGAAAAGGCGTTGGTTTGCTTTGGTGGCTATTTAGAATGGGTAAATAAAACTAATTTTAAACCTTTGGCTAGTGAAATGGTTCTTGTGGATGAAGAGCAGCGTATTGGTGGTACGATTGATTGCGTAGGTAAAATTGGCGATGATTTGGTTGTAGTTGATTGGAAATCGTCACGCTATTTATATAAAGAGCATAAAATTCAGGTAGCAAAGTACATTAACATGCTTGAAAGAGCAAAAGAGGGGAGACACTTTGCGTACGGCATGGTGTTGCGTTTTGACAAAGAGGAGATAAAATTTCACCAGCATAAAATTGACAGAAAAAAGATTGAAGCTGGTGTAAAAATATTTGATGCAATATTAGCACTCCATAATTTAAAAAATCAAATTTGAGGCCGGAGTTTCCGCACACGAATTCCGCTGGGAATCGTGCGCGTTGTCCCATCTGTGAAACCAACGACTTTTCGGTTGCAATCTATACGGAATTTGCAACATGTTATCGTTGTAGAAAAAAGTGGCGATTCAAAGATAAATTTTCCAATGGTATTGAAGATCCAGTTGCTTTAGTAAATACGCGTACACCGCTGTTTGTGATAGGTGATAAAGCACGTAAGGATGCTGATTTTGATAGAGCTAGGTCCAATTTTTTGGAGCATTTTAAAACAGTGGTAAGTAAGCTTCAGTTACCTTGGCCAGAAGCTGCAAAAGATGAGATATATGGTGTAGGTGCTTTAAATAAAAATGAAACCCCGCAGCTGGTTTTTGAGATTAGCGAAAATCATTTTAAACATCATAAGGGTCCGCAGTACGGCCAAAAAGAATGTGCAATTTATCCTATTGGCGTGCTACCACAACTACAAACAACTAGCACGCTGCTCCTCTGTGAGGGTGAAAAAGACGCCATCACAGCCAACGCAAACGGTGCGCCAGCCATAACATTTACTTCGGGTGCTGGCGCACTACCCCGCGATATAAAAAAGCTAGAGGAGTTTACAAATGTTGTTATTTGTTATGATAATGATGAAGTCGGAGAAGCTGGAGCAGTAAAGGTGGCGAAAGCATTGTATAAACAGAATAAATCCCGGCGTCTTAAAATATTAAAGTGGACCGGGAAGCGCGATAAATACGACCTTACAGACTACTTTGTAGATGGATATAGTGTTAATGACTTGTATAGTTTGATCGATCGATTGCCTGTATATGGCGGAGCTGCACAAGACTTTGGCGGTCTGGTAGAGTATGATCCAGAATCATTTGTACATGAATTACAACGTGAGGTAGTGCAGATTTGTGATGAAATACTTTTAGAAAATGGCACGTCTAGCATCTCAGGCCAATCCAACGTAGGCAAATCAATATTGGCGTTGCAGTTTGCCATGTGCGTGGCTATGGGCGTGCCGTTTTTAACCTTTAATGTGCCACGTCCAAGGCGTGTTTTGTTGGTCCAGTTTGAAATGATGGATGCTCACATGTCTAACCGGATTGAAAAATGTGCAAAGGCGATGCTGGGCCAGTATCCGCAGCATTACAGTAAATATAAGAATAACTTGAGAATCACATCGGTTGAAAATATTAAAATCTTTACGGACCAATACAATGCGATCGAAGGCAACCTCATGGCAGCGGATCCACCATTTGATGTTGTAGTCATTGACAATTTATATAGCAGCTCTGGAGCGCAGATTCATAAAAATGATGAGCTAACACAATTAATGAGCCGAGTGGACCAACTTCGTAAGGAGTATGAGTGCGCGTTCATGCTGGTAAGCCATCATAAGAAGTTAGAAGAGAAACGGCCGCTAGAGCATTCTATGGTATATGGGGGATCGTACTTTGTGAACTTTTTGGATAACTTAATACAAGTAGCCAATACTGGACGGCATAACCAACTGAAGGTGTTTAAGATTACGAAGATACGAACCGAGAACGAGTTTCACGAAGTACCGTTGGGGATTTTTCTGCATACGGAAGATGAGGAGCTTTACTTTCAGTATAAAAAGCCACTACCAAAAAATGAAGCATATTGGTATACGGACCCGGAAGAAAATACGGAAGAAAAAATACTTAAAGAG
>TARA_R100000353_G_scaffold2612_2_pt1 | contig 11446 bp, 24 predicted proteins | sample TARA_R100000353 | Tara Oceans TARA_R100000353 (sample SAMEA2620663) | marine metagenome | biome: marine biome (ENVO:00000447); feature: surface water layer (ENVO:00002042); material: "saline water (ENVO:00002010), including plankton (ENVO:xxxxxxxx)" | depth 5 m | reverse complement strand
ACTTGTACGAGGTGATTGAATGATTGACACAGACAAATACGAAGGGTACATAGAAGGGAATTGGCGCATTACACGCTATCCATCGGATGACTACCCACGCTCTATACGAACAGGTGACACTTTCATTGTTACCGAAGTCGGAAACCACAATATCAATCAGCCTACCATGCAACTCATAGCCGACGCACCACTTCTTCTTCAAGAAGTCAAGCGGTTGCGTAAAGAGAATTACAAATTGAAAAGATTTGTTGAGAATATAGAATGGGGATTGAAAGAGGTGAGAGAATGACTAGGTGCAGCATATGTAGGAACTGGAAAGAAGCGGACTTTCGGATAGAAAGTGACCACAAGTGTTTAAGCGATGAGGCAATCAGAGCAGAGATTGCAGCAATAGACAAAATACACGCCAGTGAGGAATACCTCAACTGGTTATACGGAAGAGAGGAAGAGTGAAAAAATGAACGACAGCGATGAATACATTGAAGGAACGAAGAAAGGAATACTGATGGGTTACTGTTTGGGTTGCTCCCATGCTTACCCGTTAGAAGACATGAACAAACACGGCTTATGCGAAGAATGTCAAGGGGGCCATGAAGAAAATGAATAAAGCAATAGAATACAACATAACTGACCTACTGGGTTGCTTAGAGAGTGCTAGTAATGCAGCATTTATTCTAAGAGACCTCGGTTTCATCCCTGAAGATGTATATCGATACGAGTTTGATAACAAGATTGCCATGATGGAGCAAAGGATTAGAGACTTAAGAGGTGATGAATGATGATGTGTAGAACATGTACGAAGGAGGCAGTAACCAAATGCGATCACTGTGGTGGTGGCGTTTGTAGAGACTGCTTACAGATAGTAGTAAACAAACCGACAGACAACCACGTTTCAGTTTATCACAGAGAAACGTGTGTACCTAGAAGACACAGGAAGAAGGAGGTAGTAGCATGAATGACGATAATATGATAACGATACAGATAGGAGCAGGTTGCCCTAGTGGGCACAGTCATCACGACGAGATTGGCTTTTGGAATCAATCCAAAACAGTAACCGTACACAAGAAATTGGTTAGAGATTTCATTGGTAACCTAATGGAGTACGCTAGACAAGAAGCAGAAGCACCACACTGGAGATACAGTTGGCACTACGACGAGGAGGAATGAATATGACAAAAATGAAGATAATAAATTTAGAACCAAAAGACAAAGTAAAGATGTTGACATACAACAGACCTGTAAACAGGGCACTTGTTAACAAACTTAAGGAGAGCATGAAGAAGTACGGTGTGTTGTCGAGTATAACCATCTATCAAAATGACGAAGAAACTCTAGTGGTAGACGGTCAACACAGGTGGACAGCAGCATCTGAGTTAGGACTGAGCGTACCAGCGATTAGTATCAGTTGGGATGCAATGGATGCGATAGTAGAGATGAACACCATACAGGTTAACTGGACTATGGCGAACTTCGTTGATTTCTTTTCAGTGCACAAGAATCCTGAGATAAAGAAACCTTATGCCTTACTCAAGAAAAAGCACGAAGAGCATCCTTACTTGACTTACGGTTCCCTGTCGAAACTGTATGGTAAACCTAATTCAAATCAAGCCTTCAAAGAAGGTAAGTGGAGGTTGACAGGGGAAGACAAAGGTGATGTGCTTGTAAGTTGGTTGAAAGAAATTGTTGACTACTTACCGTATGCGTATACTGAACGCTTCATCAGTGCTTACAAAGTAGTTGCAGAACATACTGACTACTCTCACAAGCGTATGATGAGGAAGTTGAAATCTAAGCACAACATTGAGGTGCTTACTACCAGTAACCCAAAGAGTTACGGCATAATGTTGACAAAGATATACAATTTCAATCAGAAGAAAGACATGGTACTGTTCAAGTCGACATGGATTTGAGGAGGAATGAATGTGAGTGATGAAAAGACTCAATCAATTGAGATGACATATGATGGTATTTTCTATCATGGCTATCGTGGTGATGTTCCCGCTAAAGTGATTGCTGAAGGTAACCACGCAGTTCGGATTTGGTTGACCGAGCATGGTGAGCCGATGCCATATGACTATGATGCCTTTGACAATATTAGATTCAATGGAAATAAGGATGTGGAGTGAGAATGAACAACAAAGAGGTAAGAGAAGCAATACAGTTGCAGATTGATGCAATAAAGGAAGCAGATAAACAAGAGTTGAATGCGATAGTTGAGGAACTAACGAGGTTAAACGCTTTACCAAGAACTCATTATGAAAAAACAAAAGGTAAGCATGTCAATGAGTATCACAAAAGGAACATGCAGAATGAAGAGTGGCGTAAGAAAAAGAATGCTTACAATACCGCAAGAGCCAAGGCAGTTAGAGAGGGCACTTGGAAGCCCAAATCAAAGAGCCATTACAAGAAAAAGTGGGAGGAATCTAAATGAACATGAATCGAGAAGTACTAGAAGAAGAGGCAAGGAAAATACAAGAACAGGCCAAGGTAGCGCAGGCTGGCTTACAGACTATGAAGAATCTACAGAAGTGTTTGGTGCACGGACACACCTTTGAGTTGCAGTTAGAGCAGCAGGAGTTTCACGAGATACTTCAGATGCGATTGGTATGTTCAACATGTGGTGCACAGACAGAATTGTTTGAGAACATTTCATTAGAGATGCCCGATGATGAGGAGAAAGTCGGTGCATTGGCTACTTTAGGTTTGAATGAGATTGATGTTGAGATTGATGAGCACTCTCCCCATGATGGAGATGGTGCGACCATAGACTTTGACCCTATGGAACCCAGTGTAGACAATCCTTACGACAGTAAGAAGTCAAGCCAAGTCCCTGAAGACATAATGGAGAGGGTGAAGAGGCGATACGATGGTGGAACTAATTGATTACAGCGACAAGTTTGGTAAACGAATTGGTATGAAATACCCATACAATCCCGATCTCAACAACGCTTTAAAATCCAAGATTGGATTTCCCGGTGTGAAGTGGGATGGGGAACACAAAGTATGGAGCATACAAGACAACCGCACAGTCATACTGATTGCGGCTGAGACACTGGTAGACTTCGGTCTTGATGGTGAAGACCTGTACAACCGTGCAAACATTCACCCAGTAGACCAGCGCAATCCTAACGACTGTTGGGTAGAAGAGTCAGGTACAAGACTCAAAGTCCATTGGCCCTTCATCAAAGACGCAGAATTGCGAGAGCAAGTTAGGCTTGCTATCCGTTCAATCGATGGGCGCAAGTTTGAGCCACTTGCAAAATGTTGGAGCATTCCTCTAGCACAGGGTAAGATACTTTACAACACGATGAAGGACCTGTACCCTCCGCTAGCAGAGGCTATCCTAAACTGTGATGCAGCAGTGCATGATGTTTGGGACAGTATCAGGCGGGTGGAGATGAGCAGTGCTGCTGAGTTGTCGGCTGAGGACCTGAAAGATATTGACAACAGGTTGGAGTCAAGAATCCCCCCTCACCTAGAACTGTACCCGTTTCAAAAAGTGGGCGTAGCATTTGCTGAGGCTAGCAATGGTCGATGCCTAATTGGTGACGAGATGGGTGTAGGTAAAACAATACAGGCTATTGGTTATGCTGCCATCAATCATGCTAGACCCGGATTGATTGTGTGTCCTGCCAACGTCAAGTACAACTGGCAGAAAGAAATCAAGAAGTGGTTGCCTGCTGAAACAGTGCAGGTGATTGACAGTAGTAAGACAGAGATGGTTGCGGCTGAGTTTTACATCATCACCTACGATCTTCTAGTCAATCGATTGCAGGATATCTTGAGGATAAGACCACAACTAACTATCATAGATGAGGCACACTACATCAAGAACAGCAAGGCCCAGCGCACAGTCGCCACAATGACTGTAGCAAGACACTGTCCTAAAGTGATAGCACTCAGCGGTACAGCAATTGCAAGTAGGCCGAAAGAATTCTTTAATGTGCTCAACCTATTACGCCCTGACGAATTCAATTCTGAGTGGAACTTTAAGCAGAGTTACTGTGACCCATTCCACAACGGTTTCGGTTGGAACTTTGACGGGGCATCTAACACCAAAGAGTTGAACGAGCGCACTCGTGATGTGTGCATCCGTAGACTCAAGAGCGAAGTGTTACCTGACCTACCACCTAGAACAAGACAGTTCTTACCTATTCAACTTACACCTGAACAGCGTAGAACATATGACATTGCACAGGATGAATGGGAGCAGCGCATTAACGAGTACTATCTCAATGGTGAGCCTATCCCACCCGGCACTATGTTGGTCATGCTGGGTGAACTGAGAAAGAAGTGTGGAGAAATCAAGATACCTTATGCTTGTGATTGGGTAAAGGAATACAATTCAAGTACAGGTAAACCGTTGATTGTCTTTGCACACCACTCAGACATCATCAAGGGTATATCACTGGGACTTGGTGACCTGAAGGTTGCCAACATCACAGGGCAGACACCTGCTAAGGAGAGGATGGATATCGTAGACTCCTTCCAAGAAGGACATGTAGATGTCTTGGTCTGTAGCACAATGGCTGCTAAGGAAGGACTGACTCTAACTAAGGCTGATACTATTCTATTCATTGAGAGAGAATGGGTGCCTTCTGATGAAGAGCAGGCTGAGGCTAGAGTACACCGTATTGGTCAAGAGAGTGACAATGTACACTCTGTTTACCTGTCTTGTATGAACACTGTCGATGAGCACTTCGATCGAGTGGTCGAACAGAAGCGGCAGGTTGTTAAAGCGGTACTTGACGGAGGAGATGTCGAAGAGAGAAAGAGCCTAGTTAAGGAACTGGTGAAGAGAATGAAAGCAGATAGAGATTGGACATGGGCAGAGGTGACTGAAAATGTATGATAAGAAAATAAAAGAAATAGATGAGAATTTAGATGAGGTAGAGAATCTACTAGAATCAACTACTATAGTAATAGATAAGATGTCGGAAGAGATTGCCGATTTGAAAGAAACTAACGCAAGACTGATTAGGGAGATAGAATCATTGGCTAATGAATTGTCTTCTTCAGAATTGTTGGCAAGTGCAATTCGTGAAATCCAAGATGAGATGAAAAAGAAAAACAGAAAACTGATACTAATACATGAGGTGTAAACATGACAGAAGAAAAAGTACTAAGAATACAAGCAACAGATGTAGATACAAACGGTGTGTGGCATTGGGATGGTAAAGAGATACCACTGCTGGGTCGAGACATCCCCATCCCTGAGAACGTCAGGCTGGAGATGGACCCTGAGCGACAAGAGGTGTTGATGCTAGTCAATGCAGACGGCTGGCTAGACATGTGCCCTAAGTGTGGCACTGCTCCGGCACCGGGTGTGATACTAGTGACAGAGTTTACCAAGATGTACCCAGCGCACTGCTGTAACAGCATGATTTGGATGACAGATGAGAGGGATAACAATGACATCTACGAAGCATGACGATGAGTTATCGCCTGAGCAGCAAGTTGAATTGTTGTTGAGCGGGTTGGCAATAGGTGCTCTATGGGAGCCTGCCGGACATGGCCTGACATACATGAAGATTGGTGACAGAGAAGTTGAACTGATGATACAACAAGACAATTCTGAGTCAGCGCAGTCTCGTGTTAGATTGGGAATACTGATGGCTAAAACTGGCTGGCAAGTAAAAGAGGATAATGTACAGATTACCCCACCTGAAAATTTGTCACCGCAGCAACATTACATGAAGGAGCAGATGAGGCGACAAGAGATAGCACAGTCTACTTGGAAATGTGTTAATCCTGATTGTGGTTGCTTGTTATCAGCGTTCCCTCTTGAAGAAGCCGAATGGATTTTAGTAGGTCAAGAGAAAATGAACGATGATGAAGGTAACGAGCATGATGTAGAAATATGGGCGGTTAACATCAATTGTCCTGTTTGTGGCACACTGATTTCAATGGAGCCACTGGAGTTTGCAATGCTAGCCGGTGACGATCTGATGATGTCATACAGAACCCCCAAGGTTCAACTGGAGGCACTTGACAGGAATACAATTGTAAAATTAATTGACTCTAAACCCGGTGCAGATAACATACTCATCACCGGGTCGTTTTGTCCCTTCAGTGGTGCGTTACTACCGCCACACGTAAGGGGCGCAGTGGTCATGTACAAAGCAATAGAGGAGGAAGAATGATGAAGTTGAAAACTAAGTTTACTAATTTAGCAGAGGAAGTATTGAGAGAAGAAAAGGAAGCCTTGACAGTGAATGTAATCATAGACAAAGTTGCAGCAAGAGCACTCGCAAAGAGATTGAGTAACAAAATGCTTAAGCAGGTAACAGGTCGCACGGCAACCCATTTCTTTAGACAGGATAAACGCTTTGTAAAGACAGAGCAAGAGGAGTGGCGTGTCAGTTTGTGGACATTAGCGGAGGAATGAATATGAAAACACATTACATAGAAACAGACCACGGAGTATACGAGATTGTCCCACTATGGGATAGTCATGCACATTACATGAGAGACAGATATGACGAATGTGATGCAAAGTGGGAAATCTTTGCACCGGAAGGTAGGAACTTCAACACTTGTCACTCTTACTTAGAAATATCTTACAGGAATTGCTTAGACCATGTAGGTACGGCAGATTATATTTGTAACATAGACAATGACTGTGGATGCGAAGCGAATCATAAGGAGGAATGAATATGATTACGATAGAAATTACACAGAGAGAATGCGACTACATTAACACACTGATAATATCAAGGTACTTGCTTGACCCACATATCGACAATGAAGAATTAGTACACAGAATTATGAAACAAGCAGAACCACAATGGGTGAGATATAATGAGTGAGGTAGACATTGGTAAAGCATATCCGCAATACATCGTATGGCGCAAACCTGCTACGAGCAAGCGTCACAAAGGTAAGAAGGAAACAGTGCTTACCAAAGTCTACCCACCGAGCGGTCCACAAGTGGACATCAGACTACGCAACAATGTAACAGGTGGCTTTACAAGGGAGGGCATTCGCCTTTCTTTGGAAGATGCAGTGTCCCTGAGCAAGGCACTGACTAAACTTGTAGAGCATTTGCAAGAAGAGAGGGAGAGTGAAGAGGGTGTTACTGGCTGAAGCAGCAATGTTGTCACGCAGACTCAAGGAGTCCTATACGAGGTGGAGGCGTGAAACCGAATCAAGATCGGAAGCCTTCAAAATATCAATCAGAGCATTGAAGCAGCGACTCAGTGAGAGAGTCGAAGTGATTGAAGATGTCATCGATATATTCTACCCCAAGTATTCTAAGTACGAACAGCAGTTTGTGTCAGTGCTTTGGGTTAGAGACAATGTGTGTACAGAGTTGGGCATATCACCTATACACTGGAACACAGTTATGACAGGCAAACCAATCGTGCCATTCTTGGCAACCGAGTCCTCTGAGATAGGAGGCGAAGGCTGGACAATCAAGCAGGCACTGATGGCAATGCACCGCATCAAGGATGAGGGTGTGCTGTCTATGGCTCAAAACATGAACGAGGACGAAGCACTGCTGTTTTGGTCTAGGGCAATGGGTGAACAGGAACCCATGCCTATTGACAGATTCTTGCAGATGCTCTCGTATCTACCTGAGTCAAACGGCATAACCAATCTACAAAGCATTCGCCACCTACTGACGACCATGAGTCCTCAAGAAGTGGCAATCAAGATATTGCACAAGGAGTTAGTCACGCCTAACAATGAACTGTTCCTTCAACCGGGACAGCCATTCGTGGCACCTATCTTCCAAGCGTGGACATCGATGGTAGCACCATCAGGTGTGTATGCAGATGTGATGAAAGGCTCAAGGCGATACTTACACATCACTGAATTCCCAAAGGGTTCTTTCAGAGGAACGGTTTACTCTAGGGACAGACAAGTGGTGGGCAAGATACACACATTCGACTTGCCATTCCAAGTCGAGGCCATCCTTGAAGTAGAGATGTCCGGTGATAAAATCACCAAGATAACTGATGCCTATTCGATTGGCGAAGACTGGGAGGTTTACAGAGTAAACAGGTCAGAGCGTCTTTCTAGGGTAAACAGTTTAGAACCAACTGTCCCTGTTGACGGTGGCAAACTAGTGGAGAGCGGGTCGGACATTGGCTCCCTACTGAATCAACTAGACGGCAGAGAGAGACTGCGCCTAGTCAAGTCCGGTCCAGTGGAGATGCGTGATAGCAACGGATGGGTTGTAATTCAGCAAGCGTTCCACATACACTTCTTAGTAAGTGCAATTCGTAAGGATGAGGAATTCGATACAATCCTGCGCCTATCTGTGCTAGATGGTTATGAGACATTTGAGGTAGGTGAGAGCAAGGTTCCGACTGATGTAGCCCAACACATAAGAACGAGGCTGGGTCAACAGGGAGTACTTGCGGGGAAATCTTGGATGCCTATAGACGAATATGGTTTGGTTGTAGTAGCCGAAGTAACCGGCTTCGATCTTGAGAAGATGAAAGCCACACACTTGAACATACTATATGCAGATGATACACTGGGTTACAGTGATACATCACAACTAACAGATTTGATAGAATTAGCGGAGTGAGAGAAATGAACTGGAGAGAAATAATGGAGAAGTCAATCATTGGACTGGTGAGCGTAGCAATAGCACACATAGACAATGGTGACATAGACAAAGCGAGAGATACACTGACGGGGATTATCATATCCCTAGAAAGGCAGGTGGAAGCATGAACATCTTCGTCCTACATCCCAATGCAGAAGTAGCCGCACAGATGCACTGCGACAAGCACATCCCCAAGATGTGTGTCGAAGCAGCACAGATGATGGCATCAGCCCTGCGCCGACACGGTGTTACTGAAAAGTCTTTCAAGGTCATGGGTGTCGTGACAAAAGCAGGTACACCCTACAAAGGTGGCTACCATCATCATCCTTGTACAGTATGGGCTGGGGAAAACCGAAGCAACTTCACTTGGCTTTCAGTACACGCACAAACATTGTACAAAGAATACAGGAAGCGTTTCGGCAAAATGCATGCCTGTGAGTCTCCCATCATGGTCATGAGCGGGATGGCAAAACGCATCCCTGTTGGAAAGAGGACACCATTCGCACAGGCCATGCCCGACGAGTATAGTGTGGAGTATCGCCACCCCGAAAACATAACCAATTGTGACAACGATGCGGTGCAAGCCTACCGAGCATACTACCATTCCAAGCAGTTTGCTAAGTGGGAGAAGGGAACACCTGCTCCTAACTGGTGGCGAGGCGTGGAGGTGACGGCATGAGGCTTTCGGATGTACATAGAAGATGCTTAATTTGTGATAGGAATAGGGATGACCCAAATTCCAACATACAATTTAGTGACTTGTTTGGCAAGGGTTTAGTGTGTAAAGCATGTACTTCAAAGAAAGGATGGAGAAAAAAGATACTTGAGAGGTGTATTGTATGAAGCGAGGAGAACGTAAAGATGGAAGCGTAGTCAAACACTGCGGTATTCGCATAGCAAGTAAGTGGAATTATTGCCCAATATGTGGTAAGAAGAAGGAAACGAAGGTGGTTTCATGGTCGTAATATGGAGAGAAAAATATAGACCAAACGAAATAGACGACCTAGCAGGTTGTAAGGAATTCAAAGAAGCAGCCAAGTCTTGGCTAGCAAAGGGCAGCCTACCAGCAAACATGCTGTATGTAGGACCACCCGGTGTAGGTAAGACCAGCGCAGCCTATGCATTAGCCAAGGAGTTGTACGGTGACTACTTCGATCCATCCAACTTCATTGTAACCAATGCAAGTGATGAGCGTGGCATCGATTTCGTTAGAGAACTAAAGCACATGGCAAAGCAGAAAGGAATAGGAGTCAGGAGGCGCATATTCGTACTAGATGAAGCAGACTCTCTGACACCTGCGGCACAGAAGGCACTGAGGCAAGTGATGGAGGACAGTCACAAAACTGCGATATTCATATTGACAGCCAATGACATCTCTCCAATTCACAAGGCAATTAGAGACAGATGCCTCACATTCAGATTCAAGCCTCTCACTGATGAAGAGGCAAGAGACAAACTAACTCAGATACATTCGGCAGAAAACCTGCCGGAACCATGGCTAGAACAGTATACTATGTTGAACCGTTTGACCAACGGAAGTTTGAGACAAAGTATCGACATTTTAGAGGGTACACCCAAGACAGATGGTGGCCTTTTACAGAAACTAAAAAGCAACACTGAGAGCCTAAACAAGGCAGCACTCAGTTACATCGGTGAGAACTATCAACGATTAGCATTACACTTGAAAAACAACCTCAGAGAGGGAAACAGTCGAGTCGCAACCCTAATAGGGCTGAGGCATCGAGGGCGAACTCTACTGGAGGAAAGTCAAGAAGATTGGTACGCATTTATGCTGACATATGGAGAGTTTATTTTGTTAGCAAATATGTGGCCCGATGATGATGATTCCTTTGTAGACTACTTTGTAGCAAAATTAAGGAAAAACAAGGAGGAAAAAATATGAACGAAGAGAGAAAAATACCGGAGGGCGTACTAGAACGCTTAGAAGGATATGCAGAGAGAGCACAGAAAAAGATAGGAGAGGCAGTAAACGAATACCTTGCTTGGATAGGCGAGGAGTTTGCTGTAGACCATTGGCAAGACGAAGATGATGATTTGTTGGTTGAGTGGGCAGAGATGTTTACACTTGAAACACGCAATCTAGGTAGCAGCGGTAGCAGCCGTGAAACTGTAACATTCGTAGGGCAATTTGTAGGAATAGATGACAAAATCAACGACTACAGAGAGAATCTTAGAAACTCAGCGATTTCAGCATACAGAAACAATTCTAGCCAAGCCATAGACAACGGTTTGATTGGTATTGTAAAAGCAAAGGATGGGGTATGGCATGTCAATGGTGAGCCAACAAAGGAACGCATTGATGGTGACAGACTACCATGGTTCGGACTACAGGTCGATGGCGATCTGATATGTTTGATGAATGAGAAGGGCACACCTATAGCACCTGAAAGCAAAGTGCGCAACCTGTATCTTCTTGGTAATGCCAAAGAGGACTTCAACAAGGATATCAGCGTTTGGCGTGTATCACTGACAGGCAACAACATGGCCGAAGAATACGAATTTGGCAGACCAGTTACATGTCAAGTAATCAGGGCTAAGAAAGAAGGTTCAGATACAGTATACACTAATCGAGACTTTAGCAAGACTATGGTTTACACAGACACATTCGTGGATGAAGAAGACAGAGTGCTACTGCGACCTGAGAAATTCTTAGTCAGCAAAGGTATGCATGATTCATTCGTCGAACTAGATGAATTGAGCGAAGCCTACGATGAGCGCAAGATACAGGGTAGCAATGGTAACTACTACGGTCCAACTATCATCACTAAGGGATATGTCAGCAGGTTGAACAAGGAGCCATCTGACAACGAGTATGACCAAACTGGTCGTGCATTCAGACTCAGCGTTACCAGCCCTAGTGTACAG
>TARA_R100000353_G_scaffold103984_1_pt1 | contig 11585 bp, 15 predicted proteins | sample TARA_R100000353 | Tara Oceans TARA_R100000353 (sample SAMEA2620663) | marine metagenome | biome: marine biome (ENVO:00000447); feature: surface water layer (ENVO:00002042); material: "saline water (ENVO:00002010), including plankton (ENVO:xxxxxxxx)" | depth 5 m | reverse complement strand
AATAAACTACTAGCAAGATTTGATAAGCTAGAAGAAAAACTAGATAGATGGATGGAAAAACAGTAATAATATTTTTATTATTATTATTATATGGAACTGAAGTAATGGCAAATATATATAATAATCCAGGTAATATTTTATTAGGTGAAAACTTTGCAGGAGAAACTGGAAAATATTATACAGGTAAAAAAACTGGATTAAGATATTCTGTTTTTGATTCTCCAGAAATGGGTATTCGTGCATTATATCAAGACATTAGATCAAAGTTAAGAAGATCTAAAGGTGATGTTGAAGATGCTATGTTAAGATATTTAGGTGGAGATAATGATAAAGATAGTAAAAAAGATAGATATAAAAAAGCTTCAACACATAATGAAGATGTAGAAGGATATATTCAAAGAGCTATAAAAGCTTATGAAGAAGAAGGTGAAGATGGTTTAGTTAAACAAATAATTAAAAATGAAAATAAAACTGAAGCTCAAAGATACTATTTAGATAATCCTGAAGCTATTACTACTGGAAAAAAATTAGCTATTATGGATTTACCTTCAGGAACTTCTTTTGAAAATGCTGTTAAAGTATATCAACAAGGAGAGTATGGTAGAAAACATGGTGGTAGAGTAATGAATGATCCTAATAAAAATTATAATGCACAAAGGTTTATATAATGTCACCAGTATCTATTACTAAAGAAGCTAATGAATACTTATCAAATACCATAGATGAACATAAAGCATTAGGTGTACAATTATCTGTTGAAGGTGGTGGATGTGCAGGATTTAATTATAAATGGGAATTTGTTAATTCAGAAGTTGAAGATGTTAATTCAGATGAGATTATTAAATTAGATAAAGGTTTATTATACATACATCCTACTGCTATTATGTATGTATTAGGTACAATTATAGATTTTACTAAAGATGTAGCAGGAAGTTATTTAAAAATTAATAATCCTAATGCTACCTCACAATGTGGATGTGGAGAAAGTTTTGCTTATGGTTAAATATTTTTTATTTATATTTGCATTTTTATTTTCATTACAAAGTTTTGCACAAACGAATACAGTAACATCTACTACCTCTACTGTTAGTGGAACAACTAGCGTTGATAGAGCTCCATCAACTGCAAGTGCTCCATCTATTATGAACAGTAATCAAGATGTCTGTAGCTTTGCTGCATCTGCTGCTATTCAATCACAGATACTAGGTATAGCAGGTGGTACATCTATAAGAGATTTAAATTGTGAAAGATTAAAATTAAGTCGTGCTTTATATAGAATGGGTATGAAAGTAGGTGCAGTTGCCATGCTATGTCAAGACGAAAGAGTCTTTCAAGCAATGGAAATGGCAGGTACACCTTGTCCATACATGGGCAAAATTGGAATTGAAGCTGCACAAGAATGGTTAGATAATCCTGAAAAAAGACCTGATTATGAGAAGTGGTTAAAAGAGAATGCTATTAAAGATGAAGAAATTATTAATGACGAAGGTGCTCTTGGTATCTTCTCTGTTCTTCTTATGTTGTTATTCCTCTAATGCTCAAATGTTACCAGAGGGTGATACAGTCACTCAAGAAATAGAGACTGAACATCTAGGTGAAGGACATATAGATACAATAACAGAGACTACTACAACTGTTGAACATAAAACAACAGGTGATATACTACACAAAGATACAGGTATCGTAGCGAATCGCTATGAGGGTGATATGGATCTGGATTGGGGTGGGCTAGGTCCTGCAAGTATGCCAAATTGTAATGCGTACTTTGGTACAGGTACATGTGGTAAAGGCACATCAAGTTCACACACAACCTTTGATCAGTACGTAGATATATCACAATTTCATATATCAGATGGTGGTGCATTAGAATGGGAACTACAAATGCATCATTCACAAGCAAATACCACAGGATATTTTCAAACAAAAGGATATAATAATAATGTTCTGCAATGGGATACAGGACAAATTACATTACAAAATAATCAAACACCTACAACATACACAGGAACGTATGATTTTGCAGGAGATTTAGATAAGGTATTTATAAGAATAGGTGGAGCAAAGAATTATTTTTTTGATAATGTAGAATACACAGTTAATTACAATCACATAACAACATCAGTAGAAACATGGATAGAAATTGTTCAACCAGCATTAATGGAAGATCAAATAACAGTAGAATTAATAGAGCAATATGACATTGCTACACCAGAAGAACAATATCAAATGGATGAAATGATGGAAGAGTTTGATATGGTTATGACATTTGATATGCCTACTATGGAACAACCTATGGAAGAGATGATGGTAGATATGCCAATAGAAATTGGTGCTATGATGGAAGAATATAATGAAGGTAATGTATCATATGAAGAAGTTATAACAGAAGTTCAGGAAATGGTAGAGGAAATACAAGATATAGGAATGGATGTTGATGTAGCTATGCCTACATTAGAAGAGGTTAAAGAGGTTGCTATTGAACAACCAGTAGAAGAACCAGTAGAAGTAGAAGTAGAAACTGTTACAGAAACTGTTGAAGTTATTGAGGAGATTAAAGAAGAACCTGTTGAAGTTGTAGAAGAAACTAACGAAGAACCTACAAAGGAGGTCGCTGATGTTTCTGAAGACAATAACATGGAAGAGATTAAAGAAGAAGCTAAAGAAGAGACTGAACCACAAGAGAAGGAAGTTGCGAGTAAGGATATGGATGCAGAAGAAGTGGATCAGAAAACAGAATCAAAGAAATTAGAAACTACAAAAGAACAAGAAAAGAAACAAGAAAAAGCAAACGAGATACTAGCTACAATACAATCACAATATGATCCTGTAGCACAGATGACAACCATAGCATTAGTAACTGCTCTTGGTCCTGATATACAACAATATCAACAACAAGATATAGTACAACAGATGCAATGGTATGCAGAGGAAGAGATTTACGCTGATCAATTAATGCCTGATCCTTTAGGAGATTATATCTCTGTTAGATCAAGCTTACAAATGGAAAGGATGATCCAACAACAATATGAGTGAAGTAGAATATCAAGGTATTAAAGTAAAAGGTGGTAAATTATTTTTAATTTTCCCATTACTAGGAACTTTAGGTGGTGCTATATGGGCAGGCTTTGAAGGTTATGCTAGGTGGGTAGCTATGGAGGAAAAGATAAATGAATATGTGGCTCCTGATCTTTCTGGTTTTACTTTAAAACTAGATGTATTAGAAGAAAGAATTATTTCTTTAGAAGATAATATGGGTACAGAATTACGTAGTGTAAAAGAATTGGTAGGTGCAGCACAAGATGATGCACGAACTATAAGAATAGATTTAAGAAAAGATATTAATGAAGTACAAGATCAAGTGGCAGCAGTTGATAGACGTTCTCGTAATATGGATCAAGAAGTAAGAGCTTCTTTAAGACAAACTGAAACAGATTTAAGAACTATGATTGATCATGCAAGTGACAGGTTTGACAATAAGCGTACTGCTATTGAATCAGATGCAGTTAGAAGAGGAGAAGTGATAGATATGAAACTAAAAGAATTAGAAGATAGAATAATAAAACTTTTGGAACGTGCTTTAAACAATCCTCTTGCAGGTCAGTAGTTAAAATTAGAAGCCACATTTTTTTATAAGCTCCATAACTTTTTCTTTACCTAATACTTTTAGATTCTCTATAATATTAGCTTCTAAACCTTCAGCAGACATATCAATTTCTGTCTCGCTTTTGGCTCCTCTTATACGTGATAATAATTCTAATGCTTTGATAGCACTATTGGTGTGACCATTTGCTTTAGCAAAGGTATATTGATTTTCTATTTCAGTAATAACATCTACTGAAGTCTCTAACGTATTCTCTAATTCTGCAATACGTTCTTTTATTTCTTGATTTTGTAAGTTTCTATAACCTTGATTATAGGCAGAACTCTCAGCATATCCTGCAGCTTTTGCAGCTTCTGTTGCATTTCTGTGCAGGATATACGCTTGAGCAAACTTCTCTTGTTTATCATTTAAAGCCATGATACACTAACTAAAATAAATATTATACCTAGAATAAAAGAATAATAGATAACATAACCAATAACATTAGAGGTCTTGTCCTTTCTCTTGTTGCCATCTAAGATCATTTTGATCTGGGATAATATGTTCTGGATCAGCATTAGGTGTTATTCTCCAATCGTTATCTGTATCTGGTCTTCGCTGTGTAATATCACAACCTGCATAAGTTATCTTAATATCTTCAGGTGAATCCTTCTCAAAATCTATAATCTTATCGTAGTAAGGTCCAACTTGAGTTTGAAAAGTATGGACTAACATCTTTCTACAAAACTCTTGACTTAAATCTCTTGAGTAAGGAGCACTTTCAAATTGTGTGCAATCACCATTAAAACATACAAGTAGCATAGCTACTTTAAATACCTCTGGCATTATTCTGTGCCAGTTTCTTTAAGTATCTCTTCTATAACTTGATCTCCTGATGGATTAGTATGGTAATACCATCCACCATAAGCTATTACAGCTACTACAATAGCAGCAATTATCCATTTAATCATTACTTACAACTCCCTTCCTGTGTACAAGCATTAGCAGATTTAATAACTGTAACGTCTTGTATTACTGAATCATCTTGAACATGGTGTGTTTCTAAAGCACAAGCTGAAGCTAACCCCACACTCAATAGTAGTAAAAATGTTTTCATTAAAATTTAAACTCCTGTTCAAAGAAGATAACACCATCATCATCAGAATTTATTTCAAATTGATTTAAATCTTTACCAACTTGTCTATCCCATCCAACTCTAAAAGTATCACCACTTTTTTGTTTATATTTTCCAAACAATCTTAGTTTAGATTTTTCATCTTCATCCATATCAAAGTAATATCTATAACCAGCAGACCAACCAGGAAGTGTACTTCTTATTTCCTCATTAGCTTCTGCTTCTTTAGTAGGTTTACTTATAATAGAACCAAGAATAATTATTCCTAAAAGAATCGCTGCAATAATGTATGCAATTTTTTTATTATCTTTGGTCTCTTTAACTTTCTTTGCCATATAGTTAATTCTCCTTGTAAAGTTTTTCTAGCTGACAACCACAGCCATTCGTCTTCGTTGTATGGAAACATGATGCTTATTCTCCTTTAATGCATGTTCCCATTATACCTTCGTTTGATGTAGAAGTCAAGTATATTTTTAAATTTTTATTATCATTCCATATTTTACTTACTTTGTTTAACCACCACTCATGATCATGCACAGTTACATGTACATTTTCTCCTTTATATTTACCTGTTTTAAAAGTTTTTTTAGCAGGTAAGGTAGATACATTAATAAACATAGTACTTTGTGAGAAAGAACATAACTCTCTTATAACCCAATCTAAATCTTCTTCAGGTATATGTTCAAGAACATCAGTACAAATTACCATGTCATATTTTTTAGTGGGTAGCTTATCATGTTCTGGATAAGCAGGATCATATAAAAATAATTCATCTACTCCCCACCATTTATGTAATGGTTTATCAAAGTTAGGTATCTTCTTTTTAGGATCTACATCTCTATGATTCTCTTTATAAGGTATAGCTTTACCACATCCATAATCTAATATACTTTTACAATTATTATGTAACAATATATTGTATATATCATATGCAAAAGGTACTAAACTTATACCTCTAAACTTATCTTCTTCTTTATGTAGATCTTTGTAAGCTTCTACAAGTTCTACATATTTTTCAGAAGGTTCTGGTTTCTTTGGTAGTACATAATTATCCATCAAATGTTTCCTTAAATGTTTTTGGTTTAGGTTGTAATTCCCACAAAGAAGAAACTAAAGTATCTTTACCAAATAAATTTAAACTCATTTCCATTGGAGGATTAGTAAAAGTTCTTTCACAATCCTGTGCCATAGCTAATAACTCTCCAGTAGTCCAATAGTTTTTATCACCTACACCAACCTTAAAATATTTAGGTTTAGGTTCTTCATCTTCAGCACCTGTTGTTTCTTTCTTTTGCTCTTCAGTAGGTTCTTCCATGCTACAATCAAAACCAAATAAATCAAAGTGTCTAAATCCCATAGTATGCATAATACCTAATGCTCTCATGGCAGCACATGTACCACCTGTAATAAGAGTAGAACCTTCAGGTATACCTATCTCTGGATTTATTTTTACTGATTGATTTTGTATTTTCTTTTGTTGTTCTTCAGGATCACGTAATGATTCTGTAAATGCATGCCATCCATGTATCTCTGCACCTTTCTCTATAAGATATTCAGTAACAGAAGGATCTGTCATAGATGCTACAAAGAACTTTGTTTTCTTTTCTATCTTTTTAAATAATTCTTTTCTTACTACACCATGTGTGCTTGTACCTGTAATAGGTCTAGGATCAAGAACAATACATGCCCAAGGTATTATACCATTGTTAATAAGTGTAGGATAAGAATGTTTTACACAAACAATTTTACTGGTAGGATTATTTCTTATATGTGTTTTTAGTTCTTCTATATTTAAGTAAGGACCACCTGATACAAGAATAACATTACCTTTATGTAAAGGAAATTTACCTAACCATGTCTTTATAAGTTTTAAATTGTTTTTAATATTATCTCTAATAAAATCTTTAGGTACACAATCACGAGGATTAACTACAATAGGTACACTTAATAAACTTTTAGGTATATCAGGAAGAGATTTATCATGTAGTATAAGTGCCATGTGTGTAAAGCCACCACCACGTACTCTATCTTGTGAAGGTATAATCCATCTACGTATAGTCTTATGACCTTTTAATCTGTCAGTTAAAGTATTTGTACCATGATATTTTTTATCAGGAATATTTTTGTCATCATCTTCTCTGAAGAAGTTATCTACCATAACAACAGGAATATGTTTTAAATTTTGATAGTCACTTTCTGTAGTCTTAATACTATTACCACCACCTATCAAAGCAAAGTCTGCATCTAAATCAGTACGATCTTTTAGTATATCTCTGGAGTTACCTTTACCTAATTCAAATGTAAAGACTTTCTTTTTCTCCATCATCTTTGCTCTAAACTCTTGTAGTCTTTTTACTACAGCAGCTTTAGTATTGTGAGCTTTAACATTAAACTCTTCTGCATCTGTCTCCATAGTACCATCTTCAAATAAATCAAAACCTCTATATAATATTTCATCTTGATTTTCAAAAGCAGCAAGAGCCATCTCAATAGCACGACCACCATTCCAAGTACCTACTTCTATAATAGATTTAGGTTTATACTGTCTTATAACATCAGCTAAATGTTTATGTCTTGAAGGTGTTATATCTTGAGATGTTTGTTCTTCTGATAAAGAAACTAATCTATTACCTTGAGCATCTCTAACAGGAATATTATTAACATTATGTATACCTTCAAAGTGTGTAATGTATTCTTTTATTTGTGGAACAGGTTGTATTTTCATACCATGAGCTTTATATATATTTAAAAGTCTCTCTGTTATAAAAGCATCATTCCATTCTCTATATTGCAAGAGTTCTCCTGATATATAAGCACCACGTAAATCACCAAGTAAATCAAGAGCAGGTCTTTTATTTAAATTAAAAGCCATGAAAGAACAATCAACATATGTTCCACCATCCATATCTCTTGCACCTGCAAAAGCTATATCACAAGCTTCAGGTAACATACCAAGTATATCATCAGGTACTAATCTTTTACTACTAACAGAGTCAGCATCAATCCATATTAACCAACCTGCTTGTGCATCTTTCTCTGATAATTCAAATGCATATTCTGTTAAAGCAAATACTTTATGTGACCATCTTAATGCATCTAGTCTCCAGTTATAAGGTATCTTACCAAACTCTGTACCATCATGTTCTTTATTTACTTTTAAAAATTCTGTGTATTCTTCTATAGAATCTAAAGGTTCTAAAGATACATCAGATTTAAAAGAATAATTTTTAGGATCAAGTTTATGATAATAACATTTTAATTTTAAACTAGGTTCCCAATTATTATCAATAGAATTAATAAGGTGATGTCCTGCAACCTTATATATTTCTTCATTAAAAGAAGTAACAAAATTTATTTTGGTCATATCATATAATCTTTCGTTGGATCAATCATGTTATTCATTTGTAACCATTGAGCATCATTACACCACTCAACTGCATACTTACCTTCTATCTCTCCTCGTGGTTTCCAAGCACTAAACCAAGGACCACCTGTTGTAAAGTGTACATTCTTTGCATCTAGTTCAGGAGAAGAGTGACCATCCAACCAATTCCATTCTTCAGGTATTCTACCTATGTCTGCTTCTTTATCAGGCAACCATTCAAAACCATGTAGCCATCTACCTGTTTGTGTATTAACCACTTCAGGTGTAAGTCTTTTATTTAATTCATGTCCACAGTTAAACATCATAAGACTTGACCAGTTCTTTCTACGATAAGGTTCTTGTACTTTACCATCCATCTTTGTAGATTTAACTGGTTCATATTTATGATGAACACACCATAGAGGATAATAATCCATGCTACAAATATCAAACAATTCATTTATATCTGCACGAACATACATATCTGAATCCATAAATAAAGCTTTACCTTCATACATATTTAAAGCAGGTACTAAAAATCTTGTAAAACTAAACTCTGTAGAAAAAGGTCTACCATCTATAACATCATAAGGTTGACCATCAATCATTTCAGATTCTCTTCTATATAAACCCATTAGTTCCACTATGTTTTTTCTAATTGGAACTACTCGTATATTTTTACTGGAAATTCTTTCCAATGAAAATTTTAAAACTTGATATGCTGTTTCTTCTTTTGGATCATACCCAATATAAACTGTATTCATTTAATCTCCTTTGGTGAGGGAGTGAAAGGAAATAGAAAACACTCCCTCAATTTAAGTTAGTGTATTACTATTTCTTTTGGTCTTTGTTCTTCAGGTATGTTATGTTTTAGACTTACAGCTAATACACCATCCTCAAACGTAGCATCTTCAACCTCTACATTATCAGCTAAACTAAAGCGTTTAATAAAAGATCTTCGTGCTATATTCTTATGAAGATATTCTCCATTAGAATTTTTTGAATTAGACTCACCTTCAATAGTTAGATAATTATCTTTAAGGTTAATCTTTAATTCATCTTTTTTAAAACCTGCAACTGCAAGTTCTATACGATAATCATTATCACCTTCTTTAACTATATCGTAAGGTGGGTAATCATTACCTGTTAAGCTATCATTTTTATGTAGAGATACCATATGATCCATCAAATGATCAAATCCTATAGCATATCTATTTATGTTATGAAATAAACTCATGCTTTTCTCCTTTCATTAAGCGAGTTATAGAGAGACTACGCTGAATACTGTATGGTAGTTTTAACCAGAACTCTCTTATAGAACCCAAAATGGCATTCTATGATGTAATTATGACACACTTTACTATAAAAGTCAAGCATTTTTTTATAGTCTACCTAACCTATGAAAGATGTTCATTAGTTTTTCTTGCTCTTCTTTATCAACTGGAAAAATATTATTAAGATAATATGTTATTACTTTTCTAATTAATGCAACATCTTCTATAGCTAATGCAGGTTTAGTTTCTTTCATTATCTTTTCTCTTTCTTTATCATTATAAAATGCCCAATCAGCTATTTGTTTACTTGTTCTAAAACAACCAATACAAACATCATTCTCTAGTGTACACACACCAATACAAGGTGAACAAATTATATGTCCACCAGTTCACATACACCTGCAGTACATGCAAGTTCTTGTGATCCTTTCGTATTATCTTCTTTCTCAAAGTCTTGTAATTTATTCCAATCAATATTCGTTGGCATAGCCTTTGCTAACTTCTTATAAGTCTTCTCATCTATATCTTGATAAGGTGCTTGTTGATATGTATGATCAGAGAATGGTAAGAAAGATATACCACTTACATGTTCAAAGTTTTCCCAACACCATGCACCCACAGGAACCCATTCTTCTTCCTTAACACTTATAGTTACAGAAGGTTTATGTTCACACCAATGTTGAGCATAACATTTCCATATCTCTAATTGTTGAATAGCTGTCATGTCTGTTCTGCATACTGAACCTTTAGGAGCCATCATAGGAAAAGAGAATACAGTTTGATGTTCTGGTTTTAAATAGTCTGGCTCATGAGGTATACCAGATGCTTTCATAAACTCTGTCAATGGATCTTTATTATCACCTCTTACTGTTCTAATGTAGTAAGGATTATGTCTAGCATGTATACCACTAGCACTATCAACTAATTGACTTACAGTACCTGAAGGTTTAACACAAGTAATAGCTGTTGATTGTGGTATACCTAACTTCTTTGCTAAAACTTTATTAGTTTCTACTGCATGTTTCTTTAATGTTTCTAATCTAGGAGCTAGACCATCAATAGTATTGAGCTCAACAGAATCCATAATACCTGTTAAAGATACACCAAGTAATCTTTCTTCTTCTGTATTGTTCTGCCATCTCTTACGAAGATAACCAAAGTTTGTAAAGGTAGATTGTATTGTACCTAGTATAGTAGCAAGTTTAACTTTGTTTACAAGTGTAGTCATAGTATCAGTAGAACGACACACAACTTCAGTTAAGTTACAGAATTGATTAGGTCTTAATATAATTTCACTACAAGGATTAGTACCAAAATCCCATGATGCATCTCGTCTACCATTCTCTGCAGCTTTAGCTTGAGCAGATGCTCTATTGAACATACCTCTCTCACCTGATTTACTTTCATATAATGATAGCCATTCTTTCATAAAGATACCTGGATCTGGTTTCTCTGTATATGCTACAGAGTTATTAGCTAATGCTCTTTGTGGATTTTCATTCCACCACTCACCCATTTTAGCACCACGAATACGTTGATCAGAAAGATTAGACAAAGAAATAAGAGCTGATCTACGTACACCACCAACAACTACAACCTCACCTGTCTTACATACAATGTCATGGCACTCCATAGAAGAAAGCTTTCTACCTCTTGCACCTTTAAATTTAAGAATAGTAAAGTCAAAGAGATCAACAAGAGGTTGAGGTCCACTAGCTCTACCACCAAATGTTTTTAATCTTGCACCTGCAGGTCTAACTTTACTAACATTTATTTTAGGAACTCTACCTGTGTAGAGATAGGATATTAAATCTCTAAATGCTTTTGCCCAACCTTCTTTAGAATCCACAACAGATACTACATCTTCTGTATGTTCAAACTCTACATCAGGAACAGTAGGTAACTTATCTGCATACTGTCTTTCAACAGAGAAACCTACACCTGTACCATTCATAAGTATATATAACACTTCATCAAATGCTCTTGGACTATCAATAGGAATATAAGAACAATTATAACCTGCAACATTCTCTCTATCTAATGCTTCACCTGATGTCATTAATGCTCTCATAGATGGCATAACTTGTAATGAAAGTATAGCTTCTTCTAATTCATTCCATTCTTTATTTTTAATTACACTATTATATTCATTATCTATATGTTGCCTAAAGAAAGATATAAGTCTGCTTACAGTTTCACTCCAACTCTCTCTTCTACCTTTATCTTCTAACC
>TARA_R100000353_G_scaffold95248_1_pt1 | contig 11626 bp, 10 predicted proteins | sample TARA_R100000353 | Tara Oceans TARA_R100000353 (sample SAMEA2620663) | marine metagenome | biome: marine biome (ENVO:00000447); feature: surface water layer (ENVO:00002042); material: "saline water (ENVO:00002010), including plankton (ENVO:xxxxxxxx)" | depth 5 m | reverse complement strand
AGTAGGGGCAGTTATGCCCCTACCTACTATCTTATTATGAAGTTGTATTGTCAGCAATAATACCGTTTGCTTTTTCATTTTTAGCGCACAGTGTAAGCTCTGTTACAACTTGTCGTTTGCTGCTATCGCCTGTTTTTGCAAGCTCTACGTTTTTAGTTGGACGTAGCACAGCAACTTCCCACATATCATCTTGCATGATGAATACGTCACGCGATCTGTTCTCGCGGCTTGGGATGAACTCCACAGTCCCCCACGGAGTCACATATACCGCTAAACTTTTGATAACACGCTCATCACCGCCCTGTACATTTGAGCGTTGGTTGTTGTTACCAGTGAACGCCAATGCTTTATTCATCTGAAATGCAGATAAATATACACTGTCTGGATTCCCTCCGTTCTCCCAAATTGACTGCATAACTGTGTCAAATTTGGTTTGTGAAAACGCTGTTGGAGTACCGTCATCAGTTCGAGCGTCAGTACCGTCACCAGTTGGGTTAGCACCAGAGTTACCTGATTGGAAATCAACATTTGTTTTAATCCAAGACGGTGCGCCTGCCAACTCTCTCGCGGTACTGGCGTTCCCTGCTACTTTTGCGTTATTGTCAAAGAGTGCTTTTTCGATGTCTAATTTTTGCTCTTTTGCAATTTTTAGCACCTGATAAGCCATCTCACGCTGACGTCCTGCCTTGTCAAGACCCTCATCCGTATCTGGAACAGTCACAGCATTTTTGAAAATCTGTGTTCTGTTGTTCAAACGGCTTGTTGCAGTCATTGCATTAGCAGTAGTCTCGTCTCCTTCGATGTGCGCATTGGCCGCACTCGAACGTAACGCATCTGTTTGCCATTCTACCAAAGTGTTCTTTGCAGTAGTCTTGCGACACTTTGTATGGAATGGAGTTTCTTCAGGGCTAACATTAGTGATAATATCACTCAAGTCTTCCCTAATACCAACAGCATCATAGCTGTCGAATGTATTTGTAGGTTGTGCCATTTTTCTTGTCCTTTCAACGGCTTAAAGCATTAAGTTAATGCTAAGTTCTCATGATCAAGTCGATTGCATCTTCAATTCGACCGCTTTTTTGCAACCTTTGTTGTTGCTTACGCATTTGTGTGCCTTGAGGGTCAGCTACTTTCTTAGCACCAGCCTTTACAACAGGTTTGGCTTTCTTGCCTTTGGCTTCTGCCTTTTTGCGATTTGCAACAATTCTACGATACTTCATGGCGTCATTTGCCATCTGTATGTATCTAGCATCGGCTGTGGCTGCGATTTCTTCATCGCTAAAACCATACTCTTTAGCGCTACTCATTAGTGACTGCCAGTGAGTTTGACTCTTTGCTGGATCAGCCAGTTCAGGAATTTTGCTTCTGATTATTTCGCCTTGCTCTCTAACAAAAGCTTGGTGCTGTTCATCAGCTTGCTGCTGTTGTTGATATTGCAATTGCTGCATTTGCATCTGTTGCTGCTGGTAACTCTGCATATCAGCATCGTACTTTGCCCTTTGCTCCATATAAGCTATGGGGTCACTCTCTGCCAGATTTGCATCTGGTAACTGAGGTGGTGACATAAAGCCTTGCTGCTGCGATTGATTGTAAAGCTGATTTACCGTTTGCTCACGTTGCGAGACTTCGCTGAATTTTTGTTCAAGTTGCTTGCGCATTTGAGCTAATTCTTGAAATCTATTTTGTATTGCTCTTTGACCTGAAAAATCTTGCTTTAACTGCTCTATCGTTACCTTTTCTTCCTTGCCATCAGCCTTGACGGTGTAATACTCTGGCTCAACAGTTTCTTCTTCAATGTCATCTGCTTCAATTTCGGCATCCTCAATATCTTCTTCAGATACCTCTAATTCATCAAGCTCTTCAGTTTCCTCAACTGCTTCCAACTCAACCTCATCGGCCTCTGGAGTTACAGTTGTTTCTTCCTCAACTTGATTAGTTTCGCCTGTTTCTTCTTGCGCTGGCGCTATGATTTTATCAATGGCGCTTTCTATGTTGTCAGTCGCTTCCACGGTGCTGCTCCTTATTGTTTACGATCTAAAAGTGTCTCTGCTGCTATTGCAGCGTCAAGTTGTACTTCGATCTTGTTTAATGCACGCAAAATAGCGTGCGCCTCTTCACGTTGCTCAACGTCTTGAGCATCGCTAGTCGTAAAAAGCCTAATTTGCTCATTACGAACATCCTCAATAAACTGCGTAAAAGCAGTATCGTTTTTTAACCTTTTGGCATCTTCTGCCTGTATTCTTATTTCTGTTGTCATAAGCCTGCTGCTCTAGCGGTCATATCATTTATTTGCCGCTCTCTTTCCTGCTCTGCTTTTATTCTAGCCACATCTACAGTTGATCCATATTGACCTAGCGTTCTAGCTGCATCAACATATAAGTTCTGCGCCATCTGATCCCTCTTTAGATCATCCTGCATAGTCATTTCTTCACGCTTTCTAGCATCATCCATTTGCGCTTTCTGTAAGTCAACTTGCGCTCTAGTCTGAGCCTTCATTGCTTCAGCTTGCACCATCATTGATGCAGGGTCTTGCCCCTGCCCTTGCTGAGCCAGCATAGCTTGCTGTTGTTGCTGCATTTGCATTAACTGCATTTCAATCTCTGGGGTAATTGGCGCAAAGTAACGATCTGCATTTCTAATACCGCTAGACGCTAATATGTCTGCAAGAGTGTTGCGAATGTTTGTAAGCGACACTAAGCCATTCATAGGACCATATGTCTGATAGACCATAGTTTGTTGTTGCAGAGCCATAGCCAGAGCGCTTGTTTTCTCTTCCTCTCTGCCAGTACCAAGACCTACGTTAATGCTAATATCCATATCCACATCAAAAGCTTTGGGATCAACAGGCTGAAAACGCCCATTCATACGCATCATCGCGCCATCTTCCATATTCTTTTGCAGCAATCTCAACATTAAGCCAAACAAGTCTCTCGCACCGTCAGCTAGGTTTCTCACCATTACTTCCACTTGCCCAGCAGCAGCCTGCACAGTAGCCTGTACAGCCGCTTTAGTTGTAGACTGCATAGCATCAGGGTCTAGCCCCATAGAGGCCTTAGTAACGCCTGTCTTACCCTCTACAAGCTGATCTAGATAAGTTAGTGCGCCTAGTGTCTGACCTGCTGTAAAAGGCACAGCTAAATCCTGTACTGCGCCAGCCTGACGCATACGAACAATAGCGCCAATCTCATTGTTTAACACATCGTCTATATTGACTGCGCCATCAACTATACCAACTCTGGGGTTATTAGTCATAGCCACGTTATCCAATATGCCTCTTAAAATAGAGGTTGCTGCGTCCTGATCATCTATGACTAGATCAGCAATGCTTCTGCCATAAAATGTGTGGGGTTCAGGGTCTACTTCAAATTTTGCAAAAGGTAATTCGTCTGCTAACTCATAATCTAGCAATTTGTACTTTGTTCCACCGCATAGAAATCTATGCAACACAGCAACCCCTGTTCCGTCTACATCCATTCTCATATAAGCCTCTGTAACAGTGACTTGCCTCATAGATGGATCAGAGCTTGTTTCATTAAAGTCATCCTCATAGCCTTGACGCTCATAACGCTCTGCCTCAGTCATTTCTGTGCCTGCGTCAAAGCTATCTAAATCAAGAACCATTTCCGCATCATAGCCCATAGCTATAAGATCACTTGCTCTCATTTCTGATCTATGCACAACAACATGAGCATCCTGCATAGTTCTTGCATTTCTATCCACAAAAAACTCTTCTGGCGGTACGCTTTCTATACGAAGCCTGCCAGTAGTTTCTCTGCGCGATACTTTAGCAGAATGAACAGGTGTGCTTACTTCAACACCTTGTTCATCCATACTCATCTCCTGCTCGACAGTATGCTCAAGAACCGTTACATCATCATCCTGTACTAAAAACGTATACTCATCATCAGATAGGTTTGTATAAGTATATATTTCTGCTGTAGGAGTTTCTTCAAAGTAAGCTTTAACAATACCTTGCTTTTTGATTAGCGCATCGTGAAACGCATCATTCAACACCCTATAACCATTGCTACGCTGAAACTCGTAGTGAACGTAATCAGTAGCCTGCTCTGCCATATTTACATCTTCAGGACCATGCGGCATAAACTCTACTGGTCTTGCAGTGCTTAAAAATACACGCATCAAACTTGGTTTAATCGCACGCACCGTATCTCGAACCTTAGTAGCGACTACTTTGCTCCGACCATCCTCATAGCCTATATCTACCTCACCATCGTAATAGCGTTGCGACCTGATACGATCTTCTGATATTTCGCTTTCTACAAAGTCTACTGCATCATCTATAGCGTTTTGAACAATAGTTTCTATTTCGCGTTCTGTTTTAGCTTTTAATTCCATCTATTGCTCCTGTAGTGTTGCCGAAGCTCCAACCAAGTAAGGCGCTATGCTTCTTTCTATTCTTGCAAAGTTTTTAGGGTTTTTAACATCTAAAAGTAAACTTTTAAACAACTCTTCATCTTCAACAGCACGCATCATTAGCTGCTCAGCTTTATTTGATGTTAATCTATTTAATAAAGCTTTCATTCTTTCTGAACCCATTTGAGCCGCTTGCAACCCACCACCAGCCGTAGGTCCACCTAATTGAGCCGCCTGTTTAGCTGCGTATATTCTGCCAATAATCTCTACAAGTTTGTTCGTTTGAAAAGGACTTATTCCCTCTTTTGTAGAGCGCCCTACTCTTGCTATATCTAATTTTTTTACTTCTTTTGTAATTAAATTTAACCTATTTAATTCTGCACTCGTATAAACCTGATTAGCTACAGACTTAAATGTTTCATCATTAAGTTCGCTTTCTAACTTAGTTCCTCTTACTTGTGACGCAGGCAAATCTACATTAGCTGCAACTTGTGGTGTATCTATGGATTTGCTTAAAACTCTTTGAGACAATGCAGATTTTATTCCATTTAAAGCCTGACCTGTTGTATCTTTCTTTGCAGTTCTAACTAGATTAGCCATTTCTATTTGAGGGTTTTGAGACTCAAAAATATTATTTAAAGCTACTTTTGTATTTGACTGAGAAAATCTTGCTAAAGTACCAGCTTCTACATTTGCTACCAAGTTTTGCCCTGTTTGAGCAATATCTTCTATTTTCTGCTTAGTATTTAAGGCGTTCTCTACATCTGTTTTTATAGCAGCAAACTCTGGAGAGTCTAAAACTCTATTATATTTTTGTAAAAAACTATCAGCTTTGCTTTGATTAAATTTACCATTAGGAAAAACATCTTTATCAAACCTCACTCTTAAAAAGTTTGTTATCGCTCCTATACCCTCATCTCTACCAGCTTCAGTAAATTCATCGCCAGATAAAGCAGCTTTAAAATCTTTAGTAGATAATAAATTTTCTACATCACTGCTTTTAGCTAAAGATTTTTCTAAAGTAAGCTCATCTCTTACATTCGGATCACCTGTTGCTTTTTTAGCAAGCAAATTACCTACAGTTCCACGAGAAAATTTATCGTGATATATTCTAGTAAAGTCTCTAGCTTCAGCTATTGCTCTTCCAACATCAGTAGCTAAATCAACATTATTTAAATCCTCTAAAATGTCATTAGCTATTTCATTAGCCAATCTAGCCATATTACTGTTTGGGGTTGCGCCAGATGAAGCATCTCTAGACCTTGTTCTGAGCTTAGAATATAAATCAAGTAAATCTTTAACTTTTATCTCTTTATTCTTTTTTGCATATTTTTTACGAAATTTATTAATTTCTGGCGGCATATCTGCTTTAGAAAATTCACCTAAATTTTTCTTTTGAGTAATAACAGCCTGATTAGTTAATGGTGAGCTTATTTTCTGTTCTTTCGGAATACGATTCCACAGCCTATTTCTTTCTACCTTTGCAGCATTTTTAGCTCTTAAAAGTTCTGCAGTTAGTATAACGCTAGACTGCATATCATCTGCACCCTCATCTGCTATTTTAGTCTGTGCAGATTGTTGTGCAGCCTTTACATATTGATTAACTCTATCAGTAAATGCTTTTACTCTTTGTGCCATAAAAGCTTGAGTGTCCTGTACGTTTCCTTCAGGAGTAAATTCTCTTCTAGCAATTTCATCCGACTCTGCCCTTCTAGTCTCAATTCTTTCTTTTACTAGTGGGTCTCTTTCCATTGCTTCACGCTCAACCCTTGCAAAGTATTCCTCACCTGTTTTTTGCATTGGGGTTAAGTTTAATGGGCTTTCTCCCATTCTATTCTCAGCTATGTTTGTTGCCGCTTCTCGCCCTCCTGCACCAGCCACAAGACGATCAGAAACAAGCCTTTCCGCTCCTGCTCTGCTAAAAGGTGCGATAGCTGCTTTTGTTCCCTCATATGCGTTTGCAATAGGTCTAGCCACATATGCAGCAGGTGGTAAATTTAAAGCAAGATCACCTACTTGCCTTGCTTGATCTGTTGCAAGCCTTGCTCCTGCTGGCAATACGCCAGTAGCAATACTACCTAAGACACCAGCAACATCCTGAACAGGTTGCGGATAACCTCTATCAGCAGCCTCACCTTGAGCAACCCTACCACCTGCACCAGCTAAAAGCTCTGCTAAAAATCCACTTTTAGTTGCCATTGTTGGATAAATTCTATCAGCAATTGCTCCTGTTATACCTTGTGCGCCCCTTAAAGCTTTTACACCAGCCGTAAACGGTAAAGCATATGATGCAGCCTCACCTATACCCTTACCAATTCTCTCATCAACCGTTTGAGCTTCGCCTTCTGCAACATTTATATTCGCCATATCCATAAGATTTTTAAGGCCAGTTTCAGCCGAACCTGTGTATTGGTCAAATGGATTTATCAAATCCACCATGCCACCTACACCCTCTGCAATCTCTTTATTAATTTGCCCCATAATATTAGAAAAAGTAGATTTTTTAGGTTCAGCGTTTTCCTGACTATTTGCTAATCTATTAGCAATTACAGCTAATTTTGCAGCGTCCTCTTTTCTTCCAGCCGCTTCTGCGTTTCTTAGAGCTTCTAGTGTTTGTTCTAATTGAGACATATTAATAAACCTTAATCGGCTGTTGGAACAAATTGCGGTGTAGTTACGTTAAGCTTTTGCTCATTAGGCAAATTTCTATTAATTAAATCTATTTCATCTGAAGAAAGATTTGGCGCTGATTGTATTGTTGCGTTACCTTGTAAAGATTTAAGAAGAGATTTGTAATCTGCTAAATAGCGTTTTACTTTGGGTAGCTCTTCTGTTGCTAAACTAATTGATTCAGGTTTTACTCTTGTATTTCCACTAACAATGTTTTGATAATGATTTACAGTATCCTCTAAAGCTTTAACCATAAGCTTTGATTTTTCTATAGCATCAGCCACACCAGTTCTAGTTGAGCTAGGATCAATAGTGTAGTTAGCCAAAACCATCTCTCTAGTAAAGTTTGAAGGCCTCCCCTCAACTTCAACAGTAGCAGCAAGAACAGTGTCGGCTTGTAGCTTTCTTAAAGCTGCGTTTGCTTCACCAGCTTCATCAAAAAGAAATTGCCCTACAATAGCGTCTGATATTTTATTAGCTATATTTTTACCAAAACCAGACAGGCCTAACGCTTCTGTAGCATCCTTACCAGTAAATGCTCCTGTTGGCTCTGATTTATCTGTGTCGCTATCTGTTTTTTCAGTCTGACCATCAGCGCCAACAGGCGTAAAACTTTTTACAGACATATCAGCTAAATTATATAAGAAAGCAGAGCCATTAACTGGATCAGGTATTACTTTAAGAACACCATCAACTAACCCTACAGCATCCTTTCGAGATAAACCATAAGCACCCTGTATTCTGTCAATTTCTTTTTCTCTTTCAGATTTATCCATTGCAGCTTTTACTTTAGCCAATTCTACTTGGTCATTTAATTTTTCTATTCTTTGATTGTTTTGAAAAATTCTATTATCTTTAGACTCTTGCAATCTAGCTTCTCTGTTTAGTTCATTCTGATCCGCTTGAAAATTTCTACCTATTTGATTTTGGTCTGCTTGGAAATCTCTACCTATTTGATTTTGACTAGCGGTAAAGTCTCTACCTATTTGATTTTGACTAGCGGTAAAGTCTCTACGATCTCCAGCTAATATTCTTTGTCTCTCAAACGCTAAATCAGCAGCAGCCGTAGCTCTAGCCGCAGCCCTTTGCTCACTTTCTATGTCAAACATTAATTTGTAAGCATCAGCGCCTTTTAATTGACCTGTTCCAACCATAGCAGCAAGCCTATCTCCCATAGGCGTACCTAAACCTTTTAAATACTCAACAGTTTTATTTTTTGCTCTGTTAGCTGTACGTTGCTGCCGTATAGTTTGTAGAGCTTCATTAAGACCCTTATCAGGCTCAAACCTTAGTGTGTTAAATGCTCTTGCTGCTGCACCTGCAAAGTCTCTAAAGTCATAATCTTTAATCATGCTTTACCCCATAAATGAAGGCATACCAGCTATGCCAGAAAGCCCTGCGGTTAAGTAATCCATAATTCCTAATTGCCTAGATTGCGTCTGAGTTTGCGGTACTGGTGCAGCGCCTAACGCAGCAAGAGGTAGCTGTAGTTTGTTCATTGGTGCGTTAGCGTATTGACCGTACTGGCCTCTAGCTGCATTAATAAGGTTTTGCATCAATTGTTGCTGCATAGAACCTTGTTGCAATTGTTGCTGATTAATAGCCTGACCCATGTTAAATGCTTGAGAACCTACGCCTTGCAGACCTTGTGCAGACCTAAAAGCATTATTCATAGCATTGTTAAAGCCTTGCTGATTTAATCTAGAAACCTGATCAAGCGCCTGTTGATTAAAACCTTTTAGTGCTTCAGCTTCCATAATGCCCTGCCTTGAGCCACCATATGCCCCAGCACCTTGAGCTTGTGCGCCTATATTATTAAGCCCCATTTGTGCGGCATTACCTACATCTCGAATTGTAGCATCAACCACTTGTTGCTGATATGGGTTCATAAATTGGTTTACATTTGGATTAGCAAATGCTTGCCCTGCTGCCATTGTTGCTTGTGCAGCCCCCTGATAGGGGTTCATTGTCATTGCTGGATTTGCTGCGCCTGCCATATTACTTACCCCTCGCCATAGTATCTCTTGATATAGGTTGCACCCCTAAAGGTGAGTTATTTGTATAGCCTGTAGGATTGAAACTTTCTGCGCTGCCTAACGGAGCAGCATTACTACCTGCCTCACCTGTTTGAGGGTTCATAAAAAATGTATCCATGTACTGACTTTGCGCTGGCCTAAACTGCGCTAAGTTTTCAACAGATTGCTCGAACATAGGAGCAGAAGAGTACCCCATAACGCCACCAGCAAACTCTGTTGGTTCAGGCGCATATTGCCCTGCACCAGTATTCATACCAAAGGCTGACGCTGCGTCTTGTGTGTTTTGAAAAGCTGCGTCTTGCATTGGTGTAAATGCTGCAACATCAGGTCCATAATAAGGCGTGTAACCTATATTAGATATTTTATCAGCAAGCGCTAAATTAGATTTAGCAGCATCTTCAATGTAATCTGGTATTTGTGTTGTCGTAGTTCTGCCGCCACCTTTGCCGCCACTCATCTTATATCTCCTTTTGAAATGAAGCGTGCAATGGTTTCCAACCATGCGCCTTCAAAGGTTTCTTCCATCCAAAACGACCTGTAATCGTCAAAGCCTCACACCCATAACTTTTTGCCCAAGCTGTAACATCATTATGCATATCTAGCAATTGATCTAGTTCACCGCCGCCTAAAAACACATTTAGAACCTTTTTTCTAGGATATATCACAATTTCAGTAACAATGCACCCCCTTGGAGTAGGCCATAGCTGCATATTGCCTTCAACAATACCTTTTGCCACATCTTCAAAAATATGTGTACCACCTGAATACTCCAAAGCCGCCTCTATCCAAGGGCGGCATCTTTCTAATTCATTTACTTGTGTGTCTTTAGGCATTTAATATGTAGACAGCGCTACCCTCTTCCAAATTGCTGTTGATCCATCATGTGCGGCAGTGCAGATATAAATATAATTAGCATCCCAAGCTATCATTCCCGCAACATCACCAGCCGCACCAGTGCTACTACTTGGCGTTGCTTGCTTCATAGCAACCTGTCTAAAAGCACCATCGCTTGATACGACAGGATAGTTGTTAGCATCATCCCATAAAAATATACCGTTTTCGGCAGGAATATCATCAGATTGTTTAAAAAATAATTTACCTAAGTTTCTACTTAGAAACAGGTTTATTTCTCTGCCCCACTGACGAATATCTGTACCTATAACTGGCGGTGTAACTGGCACTATCTACGCCCTCCAGCTTTTGTTTCTAATCTCATAGTTCCAACTCGCCAAGCAGTAGCTTTATCGCCATCAACTCTCATTCTCATTTGCCGACCAGTAAATCGTAAAGATGTTGGGTTGCTTGGGTTAAATGGGCCATGCGTTGTTTCTGTATCGTTAGGATGAAACCTAGTTTTAAATTTTAAATCAACATCACCTTGCGTTAGCTCATCAGGAATAACTGATGTAACTTTTGCAACCTGATCACCATTACCAATAGATATTGGACCTGTTTCACAAAAAATAGAACCACTGTCGTAGTTTAAGCCTTGCTCATGGTTATAAATTACAACTGGCTCAATAACATTTATAGTCCCACCCATACCACTATGGTTTGTACAAAAATAATAAAGAGTTGAGGGCGTACTGTCCGAAACAACTATTTGCACATATGCCCCTGCCGTACCTGCCGTACCGACTATTGTTACGCCAGTAGTATAATTTGAGCCGCCACCATGTGTGCCATTTGACGTTGTGGAAAACTGTAGTGGGTGCGTATCATTAGAGGCATCAGATTGATCAAATTTATAAGTGTTACCCTTTTTAAGGGTTAGCGTTGGAGCAGAGCCAGAATGATCTGATATGTAATATTTATTACCGCCATCATCTGCTACCGTTACATTATAAGTAATTGTTTCAGAGTATTCACCACCCATAATAGGCGTTCTAAATACACCTCTTGGCACGCCACCTGTTCTTGAAAGATTACCTATAAGCCAATGATTTTCTAACAAATCTACAGCAACATATCGGTCTATTTCTAAACTATTTGCAGATGGATAAAACCACCAAACTTCACTAAATTCAGTATTGCTTAATGCCCATATTTTAGATTGTTGGTTTACGTTAATATCATCAAAAACATAGTCATGAACTTCGCAAGGTAATTCTTTTACTGAGTTTCCGTCAAAACCAAAAAAACCTTTTTGCCCCATCCAGAACGCACCCATGTCAGTATCAACAGCCGACATACGCGAAACTGCACCACAAGATGTGCCAACTCGATTAAAACCATAAACATAAGGTGGTCCAAGATATTTTGCTGAGAACGCATCGCTATCAGTAATAATTAATGTTTGGCCTCTGGTGTTTAAGCCCTGCATAATCTGACCAGTTGTTTGCAAGGTAAAGTCACCTGCCTCATTTGTTGCCGCTGGCGTCCAAGTTGTGTTTGCTTCTTTGTCGCACCACTGAACTTTTCTAGGTTCACCACCTGCTCCTAATAAAAATATAAAACGCTCTTCAGTCACAACTAAACCAAGATTGTTTGTTGGAGCGTTTGCCACTGGAGCAGCAACGGCTGACGATCCAAGTTGCCATTCCACA
>TARA_R100000353_G_scaffold112883_1_pt1 | contig 11674 bp, 3 predicted proteins | sample TARA_R100000353 | Tara Oceans TARA_R100000353 (sample SAMEA2620663) | marine metagenome | biome: marine biome (ENVO:00000447); feature: surface water layer (ENVO:00002042); material: "saline water (ENVO:00002010), including plankton (ENVO:xxxxxxxx)" | depth 5 m | reverse complement strand
AACTAAATTCAGCTTTGAACCCTTTATTTGGCCACTTTATGTCAGAAGGTTATGATGGCTCGGGCATGGTAAATGTTGACGGTATTCTCTTACCTAGAAGTTATGTTCAAGCCGAACGAGATGGTGCTAGCAAACAAGAGCTAAATAGGAGGTTAAGTGACTATAGAGCTAGTGCACAATACAAAGCTGTCTCTCGTGCTCTGGGAATAACTTTAGCTAACATTGCAGAGAACACAGGTGGTGACCAAAGCTTCTGGCAACAATTTGGACGGAGTGGGTATGCAAATGTTTACGACAACTTAAACAATCTGGGTATTACAGTAAAAGAAAGAAACGGTAGGCCTTATGTAGATACATTCGACTTCTTCAACCCAGGTCCTGTTAAAAGTAAATCCAGCTTAGCTAATAGTAGAGTTCAAAGCATTATAAGTGCAGACATGTATGCCTTTCTAATGCAAGGGCTAGGCGGTCCTAAACGAGGACCTTAATTACGATAGATGCATGAACGAAGTAGATATTGCAATAAACCAACTGCGAAACGCAGGTAGTCTTGGCCGTAAACCTTTAACCGACGAAGAACAAAAACGACAAATCGAAACTGCTGGGGTGTTCGGCACTCCATCGCGAATCCAACCAGAGGTAATAGATACTCCAGGAGAGGCTTTTTCTGCTGGTGTACAAGCTGGTGCTTTTAATCTTAAAGCTAACACAGAGTCTTTCAAAGCAGCAGTAAATACTTTGATAGGTAGAGATAAAGTTGCTCAAGACCAATTAACACAAGCAGAATACATACAAACAGATGCTGCTAATCTGATGTCTACAATGGAGCCGTTTGATGTGTTCCTTGAACAACCTACTTTTACTGGGTTCATAAATCAAGTAGCTGCCGCTACGGGGCAGTTCGTGCCTTCTGCTATCGTATCAATTGCAGCAGCAGCTGCTACTGGGGGTGCAGCGACTGGTGCAGCAGCTCTAACTGGCAGAACTTCTATAGCCAAACTTACAACAGGTAAGAAAGCCCCCTTCTTAAAAACCGTACCTGTAACAATAGAGTCTATTAGACAACAAAAAACTGCAGCCGAAATAAGAGATTTACTTAATAGGTCTTACAAAAACGCACTTGCCAACAAAAAAGGCAAAGAGCTACCTTTTACAATAACCCCTAAAGAACAACTTCTACTGGAGAATACTGTGTATCCTGCTTTAAAAAGAGAAGCAGCCCAAAGAATAGGTATTAGAGGGGCTTTGGCTGGAGCTTTTGCACAAGAACAAGTACAGGGTACTGGTATTGCTTTCCAAGATTATGCTGAACAGGGCATGACAAGTGCAAATGATGTTATAAAGTCTTTTGCCCAAGGGTCAATCTTTGCTGGTATTGGTGTTGGCTCAGAAGTTTTAGTAGCTAGAAGTATTGTAGACACTTTAAAAAAAGGCACTGCTAAATTAAAACCTACTTTAACCAAAGAAGGTATAGAAGAAATATTTAAAACTGGTATAAAAACTGACACTTCTTTTTTGAAGGATATGTTCAGGGCAACGGGTACTACTGCTTTTTCTGAAGGTATAGCAGAAGCTTTACAAGAAGAGTTGTCCGTGCAACAAAAATTCAGTATAGATGATGCTTACACGCAAGCTAATGCAAAGCTAGATAGAATACAGGCTCTTTTTGCAGGTTTCTTCGGTGGAGTTGGTGTGGGTGCTGGATTAGGAACAGGCCCTGCAGTTTTAAATAAAAGTAGACAACTTCTTAATGACAGAGCCTACAGAGAATTTAGACGACAAACTTACGATATGCGAGCACAAATGCAACAAGGCCGACCAGATTCTGCTACCAGTCTAATATTTAAACAAAGGGCAGCTGCTATAGCTACAGAATTTAGGCATATGTTTAATCCTAAAATGCCAAAAATAAATACTCAGTATACAGACATAGATAGTGAAGCAGAGTTTAACAAAGCGTTAGCTCAAATAGAAAGAGAAAACCCAGGAAAAATGGACAATATCTTTGTAGTACCCCGTCCAGCACAAGGTGTGTTGTTTACTACAAGCCCAGATATAGCTGAAATAGCTCGTAATATTTTCCAAACTAGGCCTTATGATAATGAGTTTCATAATGAGTTTCTTGCTACGGCCCTAGGCTACACTAGAACAAAAGACAGTATAGACGATGCTGTAGTTGGTGCTTTCGACAAAAAAGCTAATGAGTTTGTTAAGTTTCAAACAACAAGCACTAGGATAGAGGGCCCAGACAACAAGACTGGTGTAGAGTTAGCGAAAGAAAAAATGAAAAACCTTCTTGGTAGCGAATATGATGGGAAAAATTTCGACGTTATTACTCAAAGTATAGCCCAACACTTAGAATTTCGTAAGAAAGGTCTAGTATTAGATACCACACAGATAAATGAACAAGGAGAGCCTGTACGGGTAGCATTTGAAGATATCTATGATACAGATGATGTTGACGCACCCTTAACTCCAGAAGAACAAGAAGAGCAACAAGCGTCTGAGGCAGACAAAAGAGCTATAGAGCAAAGACTCTCTCTTGCAAGGAGTATCAGAGCCCGTACTTTAACTAAAACCCAAGAAGCGGCGGTAGAAGAATATTTTAAAGAGACTTTTCCTATTATATCCTCCGCTGGTGTTACTTTTAAAGACTTACAAAATTTAGAAGCCTACCACGGCATGATTCTTGATAAAACAAAAGCAATACGAGCAGAAAAAACCGGTGTAAAACTAGACAGCCTTGCTGAGTTAGGAGATGCAATTGATGCAATAAAAGCAGAAGATTATAAACAAGCTTTTAAAGAAGCGTTAAGCCCCCCTCAAAAACGTAATTTCAATAGGATTAGCAAACTAATAAAAGAAGCTAGCACTTTACCAATTGGAGCAGAGCGACCCGACATATCTCCTTTAGCTAGAGGCCTTACAGAAGCAGCTGATAATCCAGGACTTTTTGCTATTAGCACTGTAGAGCAAATACTTGCAAATATAGCTCCAGAAGAAACACCATCTACACGAAGACCTACTGGTATAGAAGTAGCGTCAGAGTCTGTAGCTAGTTTGAATAGTAGTGAAGCCAAACCTGTGCCAGTTACTGAGATAGTAAGACGTACTACTCTTCCAATAGAATTTGAAACACCCGAAACAGAAGTTGCACGGGAAGAGATTGAAATTGACCCAGAAACACAAGAAGAAAAGATAAAGCCCGTTATGGGTCTAAAACCTGTGCGAGACGAATATGAAACACGTGACGCTTATGAAGACGCTCTTACAACTTATGTTTTAACTAAACAAGAAGCAAGATTAAACATGGTAGATTCCGATGCAATAGCAACAAGAGGCGGGTCCGGCACTATCGATAATCCTTACAAACAATACATTCCACGAGAAAACAGAAGCGAAAATCAAGAACCGCCTTTTTGGAAAAATTATTCTATAGATGAAACTACACCTAAAGCTGATAGAAGACGAACTGAAGGACAGATTAATCAATCCTACGTACATGTGTTATTTAGAGATGAGATAGATGCGGCAAAAGATAATTTCTCTCAACAACTAGTTGATGACTTTGCTAAAAAAGCACAAGCCCTTAATGACAGGACTGAGGGTGGGAACTTTTTACGTATAGTGCCTGCAGATTATTTAAGTGAATTTAGAAGTCAAACTAAAGCTAGTACTGAATTTGTAGAAATACCGTTAGATGTAATGCGAAATGCAAAAGAGTTTGTTTTTGTTAAGCATGAAATAGAGAACTCTAATGAACTTGTAAGAAGGAACGTAAAAGAATTTAGAGATATATATGAAGATGTAAGAACCCGTATCAAACAAGCGAAAGATAGGGCTGGCTCAAACATGGGGGCTAGTGCAGATGCTATCTATAAGTTTTCTATCTTTGAGACAAGAGAGTTTGGGTCTAGAGAAGCTGCAGTTGATATGGGAGTTTTGTTAGAGGGTATATATACAATTTTCAAAATAACTGGAAGACGTCAAGAAGAAGAATTAGAACTTACAGGTAAACGTTATGGTAAAAATATAAGCTTTAGAAGGGCTACTGCATTCAATGATTTTTTAAATTTTGCTGCAGATAATGGTATTTATGTAGGGTACTCTGCTCAAGGTTACAAAGCTAAAGGGCCTGGTTCAAAACTTGATATAGTAGGCACGCCTGTTTCACAAGTAGAAGCTCCGGCTTCTGCACTCCCACAAGATATAACTCCTAGACAGACTATTAAATTTTACTATGACCTACTCATGAACCCTAACACCTTAACAAAAGAAGGTGAGTTAGACAGGAAATCTTTTTCTGATTTTGAACGTAGCTTAGCGGACGGAGGGCTTCAACAAAGAGAAATAGATGCAATCAAATATGGCATAAAAGAGTCTATAGTAGAAAGTGCTAATAAACGAATATCAAAGTTAAATGCTCTGCCCCCTAACATAAACGGAGAAGTGTATTTAACTGAAGAAGGTAACGGCTTTATAAAAAGTATAGAACCAGCAGTAAACCAAGATAGACCACTACTAGTTGCGGGGGTTAATGGTTTATTTGTAGAAGTAGACCCTAACAAAATAGAAAAAGGGACAAAAACATATGATGGGACCAAGGTGTTTGACTATGCGAATTTAGACGCAAAGGGGACTAAAGAGAAGTTTGAAGCTCTTGAGAGAGCAGAAAAAACATTCACTCTTCTGAATGAATACAAAATAGTTCCAGATGTTGAGCAAGTAGCAGAAGAACCTGACCTTGACAGAACTCAATATAATATATTTATGGGCCCTAAGTACGCAGGCAGGGGCTTTTACCAAGCTTTTATTAATGACCTTAAAAAAGAAGGAAAAAGCAAATCCGAAATAAACAATATAAGTTCACAAATAAGAAGAGTCCATGTCGCTGACTTGCAAGCACAATACCCGCAGCTTGGTATAAAAGGCATAGAAAAAAATGGCTCCACTCTTTCTTTAACTGCAAAAGGTAAAGGGTTATTAAAGAAACTTGAACCTACAGCCACTAGACTTATGGTGGGTAACCACGGTGTTTATATAGAAATGAATAAACCCGCCAATGTAGGCAAGTTTGTTAAAAAACGTCTTCAATATAACGAATACAAAAGAGATGGGGTTAAGTTGTATGACCAGTTTAAAACTGTAAATTATGCTAATTATAAAACCGATAAATGGTACGCAGACCCTAAAGAATATGCAGAACTAAAAACAGAACCTGTGCAATTAGAGATAAATTTTGATGAGCCTACAATAAACATATTTGCAGGAACTAAAGAAAACGCACATTTAAGTAATTTTGCACCAAGGCCTTTTGTCGGACCAAACGGTAGAGATTACATAAGCGTAGAGCACGGGTATCAATCTAATAAAACAGGTAAATTTAACAAAAAAGTATCTGATGAATTTGTTCGTTTAGGTAGAACGCCTTTGAAATCTTGGTTAGTAAAAAATGCTGGTAAACCTAAAACAAAAGACAACGCTAACTTAAAGTTAATGAAAAACTTAATAAAAGCTTCTTTTGAACAAAATCCAACTGAGTTGCAAAAACTTATAGCTACTGGAGATACTACTCTTACTCATATAGGCGGGGATAAATATTTTGAAAAACGTTTCCCTCAAATACTTATGGAAGTAAGGGAAGAGTTAGGAGCTCCTGGAAATCAATTGCAAATGGATTTGCAGGCCCAAGCTCCTGTAGTACCAATTGAACCTAAAGAAGAAGAAAGTACAGCCTACTATTTATTAGAAGACAAACTTAAAGTAGAAGAAAAAGCTAGAAACATAATTCGTGATATGACAGCTTTGGACTTAATAGCAAACGACTTAAACTCAGGTATTTACGATATAAAAAGTGAAACTCTGTCTTTAAGTACAGTTCTTAATTCAATCCAAACCCCTTTTGACCCTTTAGCATCTTTAGAATACATGATAAAAAACGGTAGACCAGAACCTAGGCCGTACGAAAAATTTCATAATGTAGAAAAAGAATCAGTAGTTAGTAGAGAAGATTTATTGGCTAAAGTTGGTAACATTGTGTACCGTGTAGACTCTAAAGGACAAGTTTTTACACGAGCTGATGACGGAATTGATGCAGACGAACCAGCATCTATAGAAGACCTCGAGGTAGCAACCAACTTGATGCCTTACATGTATAACAGAATACCGCCTTTAGATTTTGATGTAGCAACTTATGATGACTTAGTAAATTACATAGATGACTTAGTTAATATCTATGTTGTAGATGAAAACAAAAAACCACTACTCATAGAAGCGTCATCTAATACTGCTTTATCTAATATACAAGAAGCCTCTTCTAACCTAATTGTAAACCCAAACACAGTTCCACTTATTAACCTAGCTGTTGGGTTAGGGTCTGCAGATTTAACTAAAAGACCAAAAAATACTAGGTTCCCAGAGCACAAAGTTATAGTAGCTGGAAGTAGAAATTTTTCTGAAACCGAAGTTTTTAATAAAACGCTTGATAAACTTTTTGGTAAAAACAAAAACATAACTATTGTTTCAGGCATGGCTAAAGGGGCAGACACTCTTGCTGTTGAATATGCAAAAGATAAAAATTTAAATTTAGTTAAATTTCCTATAAAGAAAAATGAAAAGCCTACGAATAGAAACACTCGAATGGCTGCAGATAGCACATCTGCTGTTATATTTTTTAGTAACATTGGTAAGCCCTCTCCCGGTAGCTTCGACATGTTAAAAAAATCTGTAGAAAGGTTTGGACCCGCCAATGTGTTTATTTTTGATGCAGCGGGTAGAAAGGTGTATACGGTGGGGGATATGAAAAAAGCAAGACCTCAAGCTGTTAGTGCTACTGGTAGGCCGTTATTTGAACCAAAAAAATTAGACTATGCTTTTAAATCAGGGGCTAAAAAAGGCCAATTAAGCAAAGCTAAACAAAAACAGTATGAAGCAGCAATTGTAGAATACCAAGCTGGTTTAGCTAGAGGAGCACATAACGCAACTTTAGCTAATGGTGCTTTAAGACAACTTGCACCTTTGATGTTGTTAAAAGAGCTAGCTGAAGACGTAAGCATGAGACAGGAAGACCCTAACAGCGTTACTATGACAGCTCCTATAAATTCGTGGATTGGAGACGCCTTGATTTTAGAGTCTGCAAAAAGACACCGAGAACCATTCTTAGGTGGAGGTGGAGCTATATCTACGGGTATGTACCAAAATGAACTTGAGAACTTAGTTATAGCACCCCCACAAGGTATCTTCCCTGCTGAAGGGTTGGACAAGGGTGCTTTCAGAGAACGTCAAGAACAAATGAATATAGAGCGAATGACTGGTCAGTTATACAAGCCTATGAAGCCAATAAAAGAGAAACAAGCCACGGCTACTCCTATAACAGAAACCCCACAAGGTGAGAAGTACAAAAAGAAAACTGGCACTATAACTGGTAGACCGTTTAGAGTTCAGATACTAGACGGAATAACAACTGCAGCTAGAAGACTTGGCTTACTTACCAATATAAAAATATTACAAGACAACGAAGTTCAGTCTTGGATGAATAACCCTAATTTTAATTTAGAAGGTTTTGAAGAGATACGAAAAGACTTTTTAGCTAACCCTAAAAAGCTAGGTATGAATGTTAAATATAAAGATTTCGATGTCATAGTTCTAAAGAACAATATAGCAGGGACCGACGTGTCTGATGGCGAATACTATATGACTTTTATGCACGAACTTGGAGAATCTTTTGTTGGTCAAGAATTAGAAAAAACTTTAAAAGTAAAAAGCACTAGGGATAAATTAGTTAAAGAATTTGAAAAAGCTAAAGCTGCTAAAAACGCCCCACAAAAATATCAAGATGAAGAAACTGGTTTTGATGAGTTTATAGCGGACCAATTTGCTATAGCTATTAGAAAAAAACTAGGTATACGTGTAAATGAAACTGCAGATACACAATTTGAAAAAATGGACTTACCTATTAAATCTTGGTTTAAACGTCTAGTAAGGCAGTTAGAAAGTTTCTTTAACGCTATGAAAAAAGCAGCTACCAAAGGTAATTTTGTAATGAATGAGACCGTGCAAGAATACATTGATACAGTAGCATTAAATATTACAGACCCCTCTTCTAGGAAAATACCGTATCAAACCAAAGCAAAAATAGAACGGCAAATCGAAGACTTATTTGGCCCAGAGACTTTTACTCAAAAATCTTTAAATAGTCTTATAAAACAAATGAATAAGCTAATGAGTGCTGAGAATATGCCTAAATGGTTAAAACAAATATTTTATGCAGCCGACAATAGGCTTAGGTCTTTAGGTAAAAACCTTCCTAAATTAGAAGACGGCAGGACAGTGGGAGAAGCCCTAGCAGATTTCTATTATGCTAGGTCTAGAACTCTTACAGCCTCAGGGCTGTTGATGATAAAAAATGCAAAAGCCCAAGCTTATGTAAACGAAGTAGCTAAAGCTTTAAATGCAAAAGACAGTTGGTTATACGCTACTTTAAACTCTAGCCAACGTGCAATCTTATTAGAAGCGGAAAGCGACAAAGCTACAAAAGATATATCTGAGCCTGCTCAAAAAGTAAGAGCAGTATTTAAAAAAGCTTTTGATGAGTTAGGTTTAAAAGATTTAGGTGTAACTTACCGTGATAACTTCTTTCCTCGTCTTATAGCCATATATGATATTGGCGGAGATGATGGCATACGTGCTAACTTAATAAACTTGTTGATGAAAAAAAATCCAAAAGTAACAAGAGCACAAGTAGAAGAAGCAATAACAGAACTAGTTGCAAAAGGTAAAAACGAAATAGATTTTGAAGCCGCTACAAATGACCCATTAGATGTAGGTATTTTAAAACCTTACAAAGACTTGTTTAAAAATGTAACAACTGATGAACTAAGAAGTATAAAAGCTGCTGAGCCTCCTGAAGTAGCTCTTAAAAAATACTTTGATAAAGCAGTCACAAGGTCTGTGTTTGAGGAAAAAGGAGGCGTAAAGTACTTACGTAACCTCATGAACAAACTGAGCCCAGAAGAACAAATAGAGGCACAGAATATACAAGACGCGATTATGGGTAGGATAAGCCCAATATCAAATGGTTTTTTAAGGCTAGCTAATAACATTGGACTTGTAATTAATGTTGTTACTCTTTTAGGGTTTGCTGTGCTTGCTTCTTTACCGGATTTAGCTGGACCTGTGCTTAGGTCTAGAACATTAGATACTTCGCAACTGTTTAATGCTATAAAGAACCACGCTCAAAACAGAGAGGAGATGATAGAGTTAGCTAAAGAGATAGGTGTTGTAGGAGTAGATGCTATGTCTACATTCTTTATTAACGCGGGCGAAGTTGATTTTATGAACGAAAAAGCAAAAACAATAGCTAATGGGTTTTTTAGGCTTACTGGATTAGAAGCATTCACTAGGTTTAGTAGAGTGTTTGCTACAGGTATGGGTAAACAATTTATGATTAAACATGCGGAAAAAGCAAAACGAGGTGATACAACTTCTGAAACTTACTTAGCAGAACTACAAGTAACTGCGGATGAGGTGCTTGCATGGTCAGAGGGTAAAGCTAGCCCTGCAGTAAGAGAAAAAGTTAATCAAGGTTTAGTAAGATTTGTTGATGAGTCTATCGTGCGTCCTAACGCTGCTGAAAGACCTGTATGGGCGAGTGACCCTAGATATGCTTTACTATGGCAATTAAAGTCTTTCTATTATGCTTACGGAAAAACTATTATGGGCGGTGTGTTCAGAGACAGTATGAATAATGCAAAAACAGCAGGAGCAGGAGCTGCTGTCATGCCTTTATTGTTTGTTGCAATGATGTTGTTGCCTATAACAATGTTGGGTTGGGAGATAAGAGAGTTTACTAAAGCAGGGTTAGCATGGTTGCTTCCAGGCATAAGTCCAGATGATGCAGGCGTAAATTACTATAGGACAAACACCATGACCAATGGGCAATATTGGACAGAAGCAATAGACAGAACCGGTATGTTAGGCCCTGTTTCTATGGCTTTACCTGTATTTTTAGAAGACCATAGACATGGTAAACCTTTCTGGTTGAGCCCTCTTGGGCCTACTGCAGAAAGATTATATGATGGTATTACATGGGATTGGAAAGTAGCCGATTATATTCCAGGCTATAGCCAATTAGATACGAGAGCTTTAGGTAGAAATTAATGGTAAAATAAATTATGGCATATTCAGACACAATAAAATTAGTAGTAGGTGATACTTTACCTGAACTACAATTCACTCTAAAAGACAGTAATACTGCAGCTAGTGGTCAAACACTAGACCCTGAGAACAGTGACACGTGGGCCGTAGTCAATCTTACAGGTGACACGGTGAAACTGAGAATACGAGAGGTAGGTAAAACTACTGTCTTATCAACTATAACAGCTACATTGACAAATGCTTCAGCAGGAGAGTGCTCTGTCGTGTTTCCTACTGACACCTGGACCGCAGCCGGTACGTTTGAAGGTGAGCTAGAAATGACCACAAGTGCAGGTAAGATTCAAACTGTACAAGACTTTGTAAAATTTAAAGTACGTGACGACTTCGATTAATGGCATTTAAAGCTGATGTAACCTTTGTAAACCTACAGGCTGTCTTACAAAAAGCCCCTGAAGTTGGTGATTACGAAAATATAAAAGGTATCTTACACTCTCAAAACCTTACATTATCTGACTTTATAACTGATGCAGATAGCTTAAACCAGTACTTTACTGCAGACACAGGGTCTCCAAACGCAGAATCATTTAGCTTAAGCGATGTACCTGCTTTACTTAATACAAAAACTTTTACAGATACCCCAACTGTAACAGAGGACCTAGTAGCTAGTGTGGGCAAAGCTCTATCAGACACCCCTTCTGTAACTGAAAGTATTAGTATACTGTTAGAGATAATAAGAAATTTTTCCGATACCCCAAGCATATCCGAAGCTGCGGTTTTAGGTTTTGGTAAGGGGGCAGATGACTCTTTTGGAGCCAGTGATAATACCCCTGTTTTATCTACTGGCAAAGGTTTATCAGACGCTCCTAGCCTATCTGATTCTCCTGTATTTACTGTAGGGCTTGGCCCGTCCGATACGCCAACTATTAGCGAATCTTTTGCACGAACAGTAACTTTTGCTAGAAGTTTTAGTGATACTTCTACTTTAGATGATGCAGCCTCTGCAGATGACGACAGTGCAGTTCAAACCGGTATAAACAAAAGCAATACGTTAACTGTTTCAGAGTCATTAATTGTAGAAGAGGGCAAAGGTTTTACAGATGCTCCTTCTATTAGTGAGGCTTTAGTGTTATTGGTGTCGCCTGTTTTTGCAGATAGCACTACAATAACTGAATCAATTAATGTATCATTATTAAGAAGAGGGGGCCCACTAAACGTGGCTTCCTTGAACAGTGATATGTTAAATGCTTAAGCGAGGTAATTATGTCAAATATAAATGACCAACTAAAAATGAAAGGTAGCTTACAAGTTCGTCTAAATGATGAAGTTGTACGTGAAGTTGATAACTTAGTTGTTACCGCTGGAAAAGGATATGTAGCATCTCGAATGAAGTCTGACGCTTCTGGTGGGTCTGCAATCATGTCGCACATGGGCATAGGAAGTGGTTCTACTTCTGCTGCTGCTGGCGACACAGCTTTAGGAAGCCAACTTGGTAGGGTAGCCCTAACAAGTACGGGTATTT
>TARA_R100000353_G_scaffold4395_1_pt1 | contig 11699 bp, 22 predicted proteins | sample TARA_R100000353 | Tara Oceans TARA_R100000353 (sample SAMEA2620663) | marine metagenome | biome: marine biome (ENVO:00000447); feature: surface water layer (ENVO:00002042); material: "saline water (ENVO:00002010), including plankton (ENVO:xxxxxxxx)" | depth 5 m | reverse complement strand
ATTTACATAATCAAACATCTCTATAGACATTTTTCTTCTCCCTTTCTGGGGGGGCTGTTACGCCCTCCCCTCGTCCCAAGCTTTTGGGTCTATTTTATAGGTGTCGGCCAGTTCGTCATTAACTGCCTTAACCGCCGATGCAAAAGCATCTTCATCATCTTCGAAAAGTTCGAAGGGCATGAAGGTACAACTAGCTTCGCTAGAAAAAAGATATGGGCGGTTTAGCCAAACATCGAGGCCGCTTGGCTCAACATCAATATCAGCAATCATATGCCGATACTTTTTGTTGATGAGGTTAATGTTACGTTTAGCCATGTGAGGCTCCTTTCTGGGGGCTTTTGCCCCCGCTAGGGTTAAAATTCTAACTTGCAAAAAATTCTACTGAAAGATTTGCGGGCGTCTCGTCGCATTGTTCTAAGATGTTTTCACACATAGTTTTAAGCCCAACCAAGGCGTCAATTTTATCGTTATAGCATCCTTCGATTTGTTCTTGTTCTGCTATAACTTTGTCTAGAACATTCATTTGCTTTTTTAAGAATGTTGTGTCCAAAATTCCCATATTAATTTTTTTATCACATACATACATTTTTTTTACTTTCTTTTCTGTTTATATGTAAAGTATAGGATAAAAAAACGTAAACGTCAACAACTAATTTAGTAAATTACGTTACGTCACTTTACAAAAAAAAGGGTTTACATTTACAAAAATATGTGCTATTGTTTACATACGAGTAAATTTTACTTGTACGTTATTTGACAATTTAAAGAAGGAAAAAACATTATGACAAATGTTAGTCGACGCTCTGCGTTAAATAGTAAAGACTGGTATTTAGCACTTGTTTTTATAGGCGCGGGCAATGCTCACGCTATTAGACAAGGCAAAATAAGAACAGTCGTCGATGTTCTTGCAGAAGTTCAAAGTAGTTTTGGAACTTATTGGAACTTAGATGAAAAATGGATAGACATTAATTTATATGATGCATCTAAACATGAAAACTTTACTTGGACGCAATCGGGAGTTTGGGGTTATGATACCGACATAAAAAAGAAAGAATGTCTTTTTGATGCGGGTTTAAGATTACCAAACTTGGAAGTTCAGCTTCCTAAGTTAAGAAAAAATGGCTCTGTTTGGGGTCGTTCTTATACTGACAAACTTGTTAAGGCTGTTACAGAAGCATTAGAAAAACAAAATTCTGTAAAAGGCAAGAGGGTTGACGCTTTAGCAGAAATGTTAAAGTTCTGAAAAAATAGGTAGTCCCTTTTGGGGCTATCTGCTATTAAGTGACTTTATGGAACTTATTAAAGTTGAAATAGAGATTTCTGGGCAACCTCAAGGCAAGGGCAGACCCAGATTTACTAGACATGGTCAAGCTTACACACCACAAAAAACTAGAGACTATGAAACTCGAATACACGCAGCCGCATGGCAAAAAATGCATGAAATGAAATTAGACCCAACATCTAAATTTTGTCATGTTGAAATTATCGCGTTTATGGAAATACCTAAATCTTGGCCAAAAGTAAAAAGATTAGAAGCGGAGTATGGTGCTATTTTACCAACGGGTAAACCTGATATTGATAACATTATAAAATCAGCATTAGATGGCGTTGAAGGTGTAATTTACTATTCTGATAAACAAGTGACTAGCGTCAATGCAAAAAAAGTTTACTGTCACCCTGATAGAGGAGCCGTCCTTTATATGTCTGTTTCTTGGACAATATAAGAATAATCTGCGCCGTATTTTTCGCGCCATTTCTTTTTATCATCATGAATAGCTAATTTAGATTTATCCCATAAACCTTGATGATGCCCTTCACAAAGCGGTATTGCCTCTAAATCACTAGCTTTTTTCATGCTAAATCTATCATGAATAGGATGATGCGCTGTTGTTGGGCTATACTGAACTTCATTGAACTTTTTACAAACGCAACATGGCATTTGTCTAATTTTGTCTAAATACTTTGCATTGCGTTTTGTTTTATCTGCTTTCAGTCCAAGCGGAGGTTTATTTGCTAGATTGCTCATCCAGTACATTCACCATCGTTTGCCTGACATAAAAAAGCTTCGTTATCAAATATCCAATCACCTTGTCGTGCAACAAAATCACCGATTTCTTTGTAAGTTCTAGTCTTATGAAATGTTGCGTTTGCTTTTTTTTCTAAACTTGACCACCACTCCATACGTTCTGGATGTTCACGCCAGATTGCGGCCAAATTGGCTTCTGATTTTAAAAAACAACCGTCACAATTTCCTAAACCTTTTTGAACTTGCAAATCAAAGTTTTGTTGTTTCCAAAAGTTTGTAATGTCATGAACAGAAATTTTAGCATCATTTAATGGAAACCAATTTGTCCATTTTTTATCAGTTGATGGTTTAACTCTATGCGCTTCATCCGCTCTAATACCCACAGTATTAACCCATTTTTTCCACTTTCGACTGACTAGAAATCTTTTTATGGTTAATACTTTTAATTCTTGTGTGCAAAATCTAGTCAACGCATTTGGTAGAAATTTATTTTTTGATTTGCTTTCAATACATTCACTAAACGGTTCGCCGTTTCTACTGGCTGAGTTATGACTAACTATTTCAAATTTAGGTTTGAGTTTTCTATATTCTAACCATGTTATATTGACGTTCCATTTATGTGAACATTCTTGCACAAAATCTAACGTTTCAGGCATTTCTCTGCCTGTGTTTGTAAACACAACTTTGCAATTTTTAGGCAAATCTCCGTTAGCTTCTAAAATTTGATGTAACATATATGCAGATGTTCGGCCGCCACTAAAACTTATTAGAACATTTTTGTCAGGAAGTTTGTAAGGGGTCATAACCTATAGCCTCAGATAGTTTTTGCATAGACAGTTCAAAATAATCATTAAATTCTTTTTGGCTCATGTCATCAAAAGAAATACTATCCATAATACGCATATGTGCGCTCGCTAAACTGTTCCATCTCATTTTGACATATCCACACGCCCATTTCAATTCGCTGTGCAAATGTTGTTCTGTCGGCCATCTATTTGTAGCATCGCAAACATTTTTAAGTGTTGCCCAATACAAATTGTGATGCGGATTAGATCGTTTGCCTGTTGGCTGTAAATTGAAAACTTGATTTTCTTTGTATTCTTCAATTTTAACTGCATCATACTCAGTAGAGGGCATTAACTGCCCCCCACTTTTTATTACTTGTAACTGTAACTTAGCCATAATTTTGCTCATAATAATCAGGGGTAAGTTCTGGTAAATTAGTAGCAGCTTGTTCACCACTTATTCTTTTACGTGTTCTAAAAAAACCATCATGCTCTGGATATTTCTCCATAAATTTTCTAGAAAACCAAGAAGTGTAATTATTATTAAGCTTAAAAGTTGATTTTCCATCAACATTAGCTTGATCCGTTTCCCATCTGATACGTTCGAAAATAGCTTTTGCAGAATAATTTTTGAAACCACGTGATATTATTTCATGTGTGAATTTAACAAACAGTCTAGAAACTTCTGGGTTTTCTTTGCTAAATGTTTCAGCTTGTTCATTAATTTCATCTTCTCTACTTTTTTCAATCATAATTTTGTTCCTTCTTAAAATGGTATTTCGTCGTCAAAATCATTTTTTTGTGCATCGCGGGAATAATCAACTTCTATTTTTTCCCCTTCTGCATAACGTGCTTTTTCTTGCTCAGATATTTTAGCGGCGGCTTCTGGTACGTTCATATAATTAGTTTTACCGCCTAATAATTTAACGTCGGTTGCGTTTATAGATAAATACGTTTTGCCTTCGTATTCGTTTCTTTTTAAATCACCTGTTATGGCTACAAGCTTACCTTTTAAAAGATACGGTGATATTTTTGTTCTGAAGTATCTTGCACCAAAAAATATTGTGCCTTTGTTTTCTCCATAGCCATCGTCGACAGCTATAGAGAATTTCACGAATGAACTTTTTTCGTTTTCGACAACTTCGCAATCTTTAGTTAAATAACCAACGGCTGTTATACTTTTCATTGCTGCAACTCCTTCTTTCTTTTGTCGTGAGCCTCAACAATTTTATTATATTCTTCTTCGCCTATGCCAACCATGTTAAGAACTTTTTCATATTTTTTTTCTGCGGCTAGAAAACGCTCAAGATTGCAGTCTTCATAAAACTCCAACATTGCATCTATTCTTTCGGCCTGATCAATGGTTAAATTAGGTTCGTTGCTTGTAGGTTTCTGGTTTTTAAATTCGTCAGCTTCTTCTTCGCTGTAAACGTCACCGCTTAATTCAAGCAATTTTAATATCACTCTATCTTTGGCTCTTTTTTCTGCCATCGCGTAGGGATATTTATTTGTTGTGTTGTAGGGTGCAGCCTCGCCAATCGACCAAGCTGTTGCGTCTCCTTTATGCCCTGTCACACAGATAGCAACGTGTTTTTCTTTAATATTGCTTTCAATAATGCTTGGAGCATCGAAAACTATGTTTTCATGTATGGCTATTTTTTCTAACGCCTTGTGTAATACAACGGGTGTACCGTGACAGTTCCAAGTGGCCTTACTTTCTGTTAAGCCAACTTTTTTAATTAAATCAATTAATCGTTCTGGTATTTTAGTCATTTTGATTTTCTTTCTTACAATTATCTCTAATAAATTCAAATTCATGATATAAACCCCAAAAAGCGGTTTCTATATCTCTTACATCTGACAACCATAAATCATGGCAATCAGAAATCTGATTTGTTGTACTTCTCAAAGTTTTATATACTTTCCAAATAGTCTCCTTTTCTTTTTTATTTAAAGGCATTTTCTAACCTTTCTAATTCTTTGTCTAAGTTACCCATATGGCTTTCTGCATAATTGTCATAAACTTCATTGATAGCCTCAGAGATTACATTATTAGCATCCATTGGAAACATTTCTTGCAATGGTGCGCCCTCTTCAGTTTTTTTAAGCATATGTTTTAGAATTGCATCAGAGATAGCAACTTTTACAGCAACCGCTGGTGGTCTTAGCTTCGTCATAGTATTTCTCCTTTTTGCTATTTTTTATCTTTACTTAATTTTTTTTGTGTTGTAAAGAAGAAAATAATTTAATGTAAACAAAAAGAGGTTAAAATGGAAAATAAGACAGTTTTAAGTCTTGACGAAATAAGATATAAATTAAGAGATAGAAACTTAACAGCGGTGGCAAAAAATGCTAACGTATCAAGACCAGTTTTATATCAGATTATAAATAACGAAACTGATCCAAAGTTTTCAACAGTTGAAAGATTGTCTGATTACTTACAAGAATAATAAAACCCTCGAAGCGTTAACTCCGAGGGTTCTGAGCAATAAAGAAGAAGTATTACAACAATACTTATAGATTACAAAGGAGTAACCTTAATCAATGAGTAACCTAGTTTCAAATGTAATTCAAACAAAATTAATCGGTTCGCCGACAAAAAAAGCAATTTTAATGTATATGGCTGACAAAGCAAGTGATGATGGAAGCGGTATATGGGTTAGTAAAGGCAATATGGCAGCGGACTTAGAAATGTCTAGTCGTGCAGTTAGAATACATATTAAAGATATGCTTGTCATGAATATTTTAAAAGTGACTGGGCAAAAAGAGTGCCGAAACGGTTATACAATAGATTATCAGATAAATTTAGAAATAGTCAGTAAATTGCCATCAACTAGACCACCACTGAACGGTGTTCACCCCTACCACGGAATGACATTCAGTCCAACCAGTGAACAAGGTTCAGATAAACCATTATTAGAACCATCAGATGAACCTATTATATTAGTTCGCTCTATTGATGTTGTTGTGGAGCAGTTTAAACAGTTTTGGGATAAATACCCAAGAAAAACAGCAAAAGCACCCGCGCAAAAAGTTTTTGCAAAAGCATTAACAAAAATAGATTTTGAAGATATGATGAAAAAATTAGATGTTTTTATTGATGTTCATAAAGATACAAAGAAGCAATTTTTACCTCATGCTAGTACATGGTTAAATCAAGAACGATGGAATGATGAATATGAGCAAGCACCTAATTTTGCAGATTTGCAAAAAACTGTTTTAAGCGAGATGTTAAATGCGAAATAATGAACTAAAAGAAAAAACTTTAAAAATGTTGGGGCGACTAAATGCACCAAGAGCGGTTCAAAATAATGATGAAAGCATGAAAAGCGAAGCAGAGTTTCTATGCAATCAGATTATAAAATTGGCTCCAAGCAGAAATTATAATGAATGGTTTGTTGATTTTGAAACAACATTATTAAGTAATTTAGAAACTAGAACATGGCCGACAGCAAAAGAAATAAGCAAAGCGGCAAAAACAATTGCTCCGAAACGACCTGAATTTAGAGAACTTGCGCCTGAAAAATATCAGGCTAACGAATTGAAAATAAACGCAGAAAGAATAAATAACAGTGAACCAGTGGGAGAAAATTATATATTTGGCGCGATGGCCGATCAGATGGTGAAAGCGGGTCTTGTGGCAGAAAAACAACTGGAACCATATAAAGAATACTTGAAACGTATGAAAAATGATTAAATTATGCTATACAGGTCGTGAGGTTTCAAACTCCTCCCTGTTTGAATTAGGTTCGCTTATTACTGCTTTTTACGAACTATCATACCTCACCAACTTCCCTCGCCTTGCGCGGGGGATTTTTTTCAGTATAATACACAAGCAACAGAAAGGGCGCACCCATGGATGGACGGTCTTGGCCTGCTGATAAGGTAGAGCGCAGAGATATTGAAACGCTTATACCGTACGCACGAAATAGTCGTACTCATAGCGACGAACAAATTTCACAAATAGCGGCAAGTATAAAAGAATGGGGTTTTACCAATCCTATTTTAGTCGATAGCGATAATGAAATAATAGCGGGTCATGGGCGGCTCTTGGCAGCTAAAAAGCTTAATTTAAAAGAAGTGCCGTGTATTCAAGCCAATAATTGGACAGAAGCGCAAAAAAAAGCTTATGTGATAGCTGACAATAAACTAGCCTTAAATGCGGGTTGGGACGATAGTTTATTAAAGATAGAATTTAAAGAATTAACAGATTTAAATTTTGACGTTGAATTAACAGGGTTTTCATTAGAAGAACTTGCAACTTTGTTTGATGAACGTAATGATGATAAACTGCCTGACCAAGAAGAATTAAAATCTACTTTTGAGGTTGCTGTTGAGTGTTCAAATGAAAACGAACAAGAAACAGTATATAATCTTTTAAATGCGGAGGGTTATAAGTGCCGAATTTTAACCATGTAGTTGAGATAGATTATAAACCTTCTTTCAGAACGGAAAAAGTTGTAGGGATGTTTGACGTTCCCCCGACTAAAAAATTGCGTAAAGAATGGAACGTTGAAATTCCTATAGAGGAAAAAGACTGGCAAATTGGTTTGATAGTAGGAACGTCTGGAGCGGGCAAAACTACAATAGCAAAACGTTTATTTGGCGATAATTGTTATCATAACGGTTATAAATGGTCTTCAGCTTCACTATTAGATGATTTTGATAAAGATTTGACAGCAAACGATATAACAAACGCTTTATCACACGTTGGTTTTTCTTCGCCGCCTAATTGGCTGTTGCCTTATTCGGCACTATCTAACGGTCAGAAATTTAGATGCGAACTAGCTAGATGTTTAACAGAAAAAAAAGAACTTATTGTTTTTGATGAATTTACGTCTGTTGTTGACAGAAACGTGGCTAAAATAGGAAGTCATGCAGTACAAAAAGCTATCAAGAAAACAGATAAAAAATTTGTCGCGGTCACTTGTCATTATGATGTAGAGGGTTGGTTACAGCCTGATTGGATTTATGACGTATCTTCTGAACACTTTACATGGAGGTGTCAAAGGCGACCCAAAGCAACAATCAAGATTTTTAGATGCCACCATTCTTGTTGGAGAATGTTTAGAGGAAATCACTATTTAAGTGCAGACATGAGTACAGCTTCAACGTGTTTTATATTGCTGTTCGATGGCGAACCCGCAGCGTTTACCGCTGTTTTAGCTTTTCCGCATCCCGTAACAAAAAACATTTGGAAAGAACATCGCACTGTAACACTGCCTGACTATCAAGGGTTTGGATTAGGAAACAGATTGTCGGAGTTTGTTGGTGAATGGTTACATAAAAAAGGCAAAAAATTTAGGAGTGTTACGTCTCACCCTGCAATGATCGGTCACAGACATAGATCAGATGCGTGGATTATGGATCGAAAACCGAGTAGAATGGCTCCACTTAGTAAAACAGCTAGAACACAAAAAGCTGAAACAAGTGCGATAAATAGATTAACGGCATCTTTTTTATATGTGCCAAAAGAAAAACGAGCATTGTCATGACAAAAAATAAAGGTGGCAGACCAAGAATAGAATTAAATGCTGAACAAAAACAAGAGATAGAAACGCTTGCAGCCGTTTTGACGACAGAACAAATAGCTGATTATTTCGGTATAAGTAGACGGGTTTTCTTTGATATTTTAGACAGAGACGAGGAGGTTTCTGCACTATATAAAAAGGGACAGGCAAAAGCAGTTGGTTTCGTTGCACAAAATTTAATACAAAAAGCTAGATCGGGAGACTTGGGCGCACAGATATTTTATTTAAAAACAAGAGCGGGATGGAAAGAAACGCAACGCATCGAGGGCGCGGGTGAAACTGGTGAACACGTTGTTGCTTATAAATGGTTAGACGATGACGACGAGGACGATTAATTACCGCCCCCGAAAGTTAGTTAAAAGCTTTCATAAACGAAAAGAAAGATTTGCTGTTATTGTTGCTCACCGTAGATTTGGCAAAACTGTTGCGGCTATAAATGATTTAATCAAAACAGCATTAACAACAGAAAGAAAAAATGTAAGAGTTGCTTACATTGCGCCATATTTCAGACAAGCAAAAGCGATAGCTTGGGATTATCTTCTAGAATACACAAAAGATATAGAGGGCGTTAGATACAATGTTGCCGAATTAAGGGCAGATTTTCCAAACGGCGCAAGATTTAGATTATTCGGCGCAGATAATTACGATGCTATGCGAGGTTTATACTTTGACAGTGTTGTGCTAGACGAACCCGCAGATTTTCCCGCTAATGCGTGGCCGACAGTTATAAGACCGTCATTAGCAGACAGGCAAGGTAAAGCAACATTTATAGGAACGCCAAAAGGCAAAAATGAATTTTGGGAAATATACAACAACGCTAAAACTAATGATAATTGGTTTTGTGCAATGTATAAAGCTGATGAAACAGATATTTTAGATGTAAACGAATTAGAAGAAGCTAAAATTACAATGGGCGAGGATAGATTTGCCCAAGAGTTTCTTTGTAGTTTTGAGGCAGCAATACAAGGTGCGTATTATGCCCAAGAAATGAAAGCAGCAAAAGAAGAAAAAAGAATAACAAATGTACCGTATGATCCGTCAGCTAGTGTGATTGTTAGTTATGACTTGGGAATAGGCGATAGTACAGCAATGTGGTTCGCTCAATTTATCGGGCAAGAAGTACATTTAATAGATTATTATGAAAATAGCGGTGTTGGTTTAGACCATTACGCAAAAGTTTTATCTGATAAAGGTTATCATTATGAAAGCCATATTTTACCGCACGACGTAAGAGTAAAAGAGCTAGGGACAGGTAAAAGTAGATTAGAAACATTAGATAGTTTAGGAGTAAAAAATATAGAAATAGCACCTAGATTGTCGGTAGATGACGGAATACAAGCGGCTAGGTCTATGTTAAACAAATGTTGGTTCGACGCAGACAAATGTGAAAGAGGCATAGAAGCATTATTACAATATCGCAGAGAATTTGACGAAAAACTAAAATCATGGCGTGGGAGACCTTTACACGATTGGACATCGCATGGTGCAGATAGTTTTAGATATTTAGCGGTAGGTTACCGACCCGAACAAGATTGGGGTGAGCCTATAAAACGTAATTTAAAAGGTATAGCGTAATTTATTTTTATATGTTATAGAAATTTTATCAACTTGTAGGGTCGTTAAAATTCGTAAGTTTAGAAAAGTAGCTAAAACAAAAAAAGGTGTTCCGAAAAAATACTTGTCGGGCGCAAAAAATAAAAGTGAAAAAGAAAAAGAAATTTTAGAAACTAGAAAACGCTATAAACAAGGTTTGTCTATAAATATTGCAAAAGTGAGCAAAAGCCGTGCCAACCAAGCCAAAAAGAAAACCACTAAGCGAAAAAGTTAAAGCAACTTTACGCAAAAAAGCGGAAGGCACTAGATTTACGCCAAGCCAATTACAAGCCGTATATAGGCGTGGGCAGGGTGCATATTTAAGCGGTGGGTCTCGAAATGTACCAATGGCCGCTTGGGCAATGGGTCGCGTAAACTCTTTTGTTTCTGGAAAAGGTGGGGCAAGAAAAGCCGACGCAGATATTTTAAAGAAAAGTAAAAAATCAAAATCAAAGAAAAGGAGAGCGTAATGCCGATGGGAAAAGGGACCTATGGTTCAAAACGTGGTAGACCACCCAAAAAGAAAAAAGACAAAAAAAAGAAGGGAAAAAAATAATGCCTGGTTTTCACAAAGGTAAAAAACGCAAAGGTAAGAAAAAATAGTGTCAAAAAAAGACCCTAGACTAAAACGAGCAGGAGTTAGCGGGTACAATAAACCTAAACGTACCCCTAACCACCCTAAAAAATCTCATATTGTTGTTGCAAAAGAAGGTGATAAAATAAAGACTATTCGCTTTGGGCAGCAAGGCAAAACTGGTGATAAAACTATGACAAAAAGAGCTAAGTCATTTAAGGCAAGACATGCTAAAAATATAGCTAAAGGCAAAATGTCTGCAGCGTATTGGGCAAATAAAGTAAAGTGGTGATGTAAATGCCGTTATCGAATTATACAGAACTACAAGCAAGCATAGCAGATACACTAAACAGAGATGATTTAACAAATGCTATACCAGATTTTATAAAGCTTGCAGAAGCGCAACTAGGTAGGGATTTAAGGCATTGGCGAATGGAGGATAGAGCAAACGCTGTAGCCGACGCCCAATACCTAGCTTTGCCAAATAATTTCATAGCACCTATTAGAATAACAATCCCTGCAAGCCCTAGTTATACCCTTGAATTAGTTAGTCCTTTTCAAATTTCTAAGTTAAGAATGGAAAATTCAGATAATACGGGCAGACCAGAATATTACGCAGTTGTTGATGGTGCATTTGAATTATACCCAACACCAGATGCAGACTATACGGTTGAATTAGTGTATTATGAAGCCATACCGGATATTTCAGTTAATACGACAAATTGGCTTTTAACAAATTACCCTGACGCTTATTTATATGGAACTTTAATACATAGTTCGCCATATTTACAAGAAGACCAGAGAGTAGCAGTCTGGAATACGTTGTATCTGAACAGTGTTTCTGCTATAAATTTAGAAGGAGAACGTGCTAGAACATCGGGTTCGGGGCGTAGAATACAAATTAGGAGCTATTAAATGGCAAGTTTTACTAAAGTTAATGACTTTGTAGTCAACCTAGCTAACGCAATGGACATGAACGCTGACACGTTTAAGGTTGCGTTATCTAATACAGACCCAACATCAGGCACAGACGCAACGGCAGACGGAAACGGTGTTTTAGCAAATATTACTGAAATATCTTATACAAATTTATCGTCGCGTACATTGGCAAATGTAACCAGCACGCAAACATCTGGAACATATAAGTTATCTGCAGATGACTTAGTTCTTACAGCATCAGGTGGTGCGGT
>TARA_R100000353_G_scaffold4708_6_pt1 | contig 11704 bp, 10 predicted proteins | sample TARA_R100000353 | Tara Oceans TARA_R100000353 (sample SAMEA2620663) | marine metagenome | biome: marine biome (ENVO:00000447); feature: surface water layer (ENVO:00002042); material: "saline water (ENVO:00002010), including plankton (ENVO:xxxxxxxx)" | depth 5 m | reverse complement strand
GTTTGTTTTAGCCCATTCTAAATATGCTTGATAATCTGTATTATCTTCATCAATCGGGACAAATCTTGGAAGCCAATCACTAGCAAAAGGTTGAACTGAAAGAATACGACCGGTTGCCGCGTCCTTAAATATTCTATATTTTGTGATGTTAGTTGCCATAGTTAAAGTTCAGCGTCAAAAGCAATGTGTCCACTATTTGTGTCGACACATAAAGTAGCGGCAAATCCTTTAGTTACTGTAGGATTATTTTGTGATCTTATTACCATGTGTTTCATATCCGCTATAAATAAATTTAAATCAGAGGGTTCATCATCAAAAGGCTCAATGTCAAGATCACTTAAAGCACTATATTCTAAACTTGGGGTAGTTCTTTTTCTAGTTCTAAAATGATAGAAAAACATACATTCTGAAGTTGTGTTGTAATGACCCATAATTCCATTAGTCATTGCGCTTCCTTGACCATCTAATCTTTCATAATATCTTTCACAATATTGATATTGTTTCATTACCGGAATAAATTCAAAATCAGTTGCAACGGGAGATATTTCAAATTGCACACCAGTAATAAACCAAGTAGCACTAGCATTTTCACATAACCAAACGTGTCCGGCGGGTGTTCTTCTTGTTCCACTTGTAGTCCATTCATTTAATGTGCCTGTTTCAGTGTCGGACCCATAACCTAAACCCCATTCAATTCTAAAACCAGTTGTGTTAAAACCAGTAAGCTGTCCACCGGAGGTTGGACCTGTAAGCGTAATTGTTTTTCTTTCCCATGTGTTAGCAGAATTTATTGCATAACTTGTATAGTAAAAATAATTAGTCCCGCTCGCTCCATACCATTGAAACCAAACAGGATAATCGCCGGTTACACTTCCTTTAACATAAAAAGATAACGTGCAAGTTTTGGCATTACTAGACCCCCACCTTAATTGTGTTACATCTTGTATTTCGCTCATGTAATAAAACTGAAGTGCAGCAGTTGTCGATGTTGGTTGAGCTTCAGTTGTAGTAACAGTAATTTTGGCAGAATCTCTAAAACCTAAATTCGCGGGAACATCATCAACCGTACTATGCGTAAAACGACCATTGCTGCCGTCAATATCTGTTTTGAATCTATCGGTGCTTCTATAGCCAGCACTCCCATCTACAGTTCCACCAGCGCGACCTCTTTGTGCAATTTGCATTGCTCCATTTATTACAAAATTTTTATGACCTTCATTATTTAAAAGATTTGCTGTACAAGTTCCGTCAGAATTATTGATAGTAATAGCTGCGGTAGTAGCACCTACACCTTTAACGCTGTTAACTTTAATTTCAGACATTAACTAGCCTCCTCTGGTGTGTTCCCTAATTTTAGCCATTCTTTGTATTCTTGATAGTCCGCATTTAATTCAACAAATGGAACACATAAGACCGCGCCATTTTCCTCTATCTTTTCAATGCAATTAAATGCTCCATCTTCTGGGTCATCCGCATATTTTTTGTATCGTATTGCCATAATTAAAACTCCGCACTAAATGTGATTCTACCAGCACTGGTGTTTTGGCCTTGCAATATACCAGATTGGCTGGTGCTGATACTTGAGGTGGTAACTATAAAGCCATAAGTAAAAGGATTGGGATTGGTTGTATCTCCTAAATGGGCAATAATATCTGTCAAATTAAAATTTGCAGACGAGTTCCCTGCTCTTAATCTAACAAGACTGCTCGTTTGTGCTTTTGTAGGAAAAGTTCGCATCGCTCTCGGAAAAGTAAATTGTCCTATAATTTGAGTTGTGCTATTGACGAAAGCGTAACTACTTCCTATAAAATCACCATTTGTAACTGGTATAACGTAGCAATATCTAAGACATTCATAATAATCTTCTTGATATGATTTAAATTCAAAATTTGTAGGTGTATCACCTACCTCTAACTGTACTCCTGTTATTTCAAATGTTGCATCATTAGTTGTAAACCAAGTTGTCGTGTTAGTAGGCATACGATTTGCAGTATCAAGCTCGTGCCACTGATTTAGAGTTTGTGTCCCAGTAGTATCTCCTCCTCTAAAAGCATTAATCTCTAACCTTAAACCTTCCCCAGCACCACCAGCATTAAAAACTAAAGTATTTTTGCCCTCAATTTTTTTTGTTATTTTTGTCCAAGTATTCGCGGTTAGAACACCTGTTTCCATTACATAGTTTTGGTTAGGACTAGCATTAATATCAACTAAATTAAAATAAAAATTTTGTGAAACACTTGATTTAACCCAGAATTGAAGAGTTATGTAACTCGTACTTGAGAGATAATTCCAACCACTAGATGCGATATTTTGAGCTTCAACAGATGTTTGAATTTTTACTAAATCTCCTCCGCCGGCTCCACTTGTTTGGTTTCCGTTTGTTATTTTATAACACTTTCTAAAACCTAAAGAATAAGGCGTAGTTCCGGCGGCAACATCTGCTTGTGCCTGTGTAATATCTTCATCTAGACCGCTTGTTTGACACTTAAACCTATCAACACTAAGAAAACCTCCACCTGTAGCTGTTGTAGAACGTTGGGCTATAGCAAATGCTCCGTTGTTAATTAAATTTCTATTACCAAGTTTGCCTCCATTAATTCCAGTTATAGCTTGCAAATTATCATTTGAATCTTTTGTCGTTATAACTCCATCAGCATCGGTACTTGGAAGCGTTAATATTCTATCGGCTGTAGGATTTGAAGCTGGTGCTGCTATCGATACACCATTACCGCCAGAATGTTTTAGTTTAATTGATGACATTAAATAATCTCCATTAACAAGCCATTAAAACACATGGGTAGGCTTTACTTCCGTCTTCATAAGTCGCCGTATGATTAGTTGATATTATTTTAGCAATAGTAGAGCTTCTAACAATATCATCTGCCTGTGGTTTTGCCGTTCCATCGCCTGCTGATATAAGCAAATCACCTCTCGCAACAGTTGTTGACGCTGCCACTCTTATAACTAAATCCCCTGTCATTGCAACAAAAAAATCATTCAAATACTTCTCATCTTCATCTTCATCATCCCAAGCATAAAAAACACCAGCAACATCTTTGTCACCTTCAACATCAGAAACTTTTGTCATGTTTAACTGTTGATTTTCTTCTCCTTCCCAAACACATAAATCATCTAAGTTGCTCATTACTGTGCCTTGATAAATAGTTGGCCTTGCAGATTTATCTGTATTAGATAAACCTTTAAATTGTGACCATCTACTTAAATGACCTCCGTTGAAACTTACTGTACTACCCGAAACTGTGATTGACCCCTCTGTGCTTCCATTTTGTCTAAAATTTACTAATGTGCCATCATTACCTCTTCTGTTTAAACTTAAAGGAATACCCTGATAAGTACCAATAACCACTGTCCCATCATTTCTTATTCTTGTTCCTTCAGTTCCTGTTCCAGAATGACCTCTGATTTGACTATAAGTTTTACCTATTACACCATTTCCAAAACCAAAACCTTCATTACCAGTTTGAAATTCGACTCTTTTTGTAAGAGTTCCGTCAAAATCAAATCCAAATAACAAAGTGCTGTTATTAGCAGCAATTATTGCTTCATTGTTACTGGAATTTCCCATATAAAGTGCAGCAGTTCCCGAAGCTGGTCTATTTATTGCAAAAATTTCATGAGAAGCTGTTTGTGTTCTAATCTCAAAAGGTTTATCGGGAGTAGTTGTACCGACACCAATAAAACCATTTTCATCAACGTGTATTCTCGTTGAACCTCCTGTATTTATATTTACAATGTCCGTATTAAATGAGATTCCTGTATTGCTATCAGTTCCAGTAAAAACAGGTGCAGAAGCTGAACCATCAACTCCAGAAATACCAGTTGTTCCGTTAATTGTTAAAGCCATAGTTAAAGAATAACAAGGATTGCTCCGCTTGGCACGGTTAAAGTGACACCACTATTTATAACAGGGCTAATAGTCATTGCATTTTTATTTGCTGAAATTTCGTAATTAGCTGTCATGTTTTGATCGGTTTCTACAAAAATTTGATCTGTACCTCCTCCAACAGTTCCGGAACCACCTATTTCACCCCACCCCGTACTTTTATATCCTTCAAATTGATTTAATTGATTATTATATCTAAGCATTCCAACCGCAGGTGTTCCATCTCTTTGCGAGGTATTTCCTACAGGAATATTCAATGAATTTGTATAGTTATGAGTTACTTTTCCTGTAAAAGTAGAACCGGCTAGTGTTGCATATCCGAAATTTTCAAGACTTACATTTCCTAAAGTTACGAAAGCACTATTAGCACCGTTTCTAATTTTAAGTAAATTTGTATCTGAATCAATGTGAGGTTGAAAAGCTGCCAAATTTTCAGTTCCACTAGGGTCTCCGGAACCGGAATTTAAAGTTCTAAGAGCTTGAAATATATCTTTCATAGCGGCACGCACTTGCGCACCCGTGCCATTATCGGGGTGATAATTATTTCCCGTTTCTTTTGGAGCTGAACTTGTATTCGTCGGTCTAGTCATTAATTAAGCACCTTTCCCAAATCCTACCGCAGTAAAGTTGAAATTTCTATTTATACTAGCATTAGATGAATCTTTGAAATGTACCGAAAAGCCGGTGCCTGAAATATTTGTTACTTCAAAATAATCTCCGCTTGTAATATTGTCTGTCGCTGTTATGCCTATAGATGGCTTGATACTGTTAGGAGTTACAATAAGTCCTGTAGCACCTGTAAAAAACGGTTTATCGAAAGTAATATTTTTAATAGCACTTCCAGATGCTATCGCCGTAGCACTTTGTTCTTGCCTTCTTTGGAAAGTAGCTGTATATCCTAATTCTTTAATTTGAATATTTTGTGCAGAATCACTAGAAGATAATTTTACTTTAAATTTAAAACCCCTTCCTTCAAAAATTCCATTAGCAAAAGTGTTAAATGTTTTATTGTTAAAATCGGAATCGGCATAATTTGCACCGGCGGGAGGGTCTTTTGTAACGGCGACTAATAATTCTGCATTTACATTGTTGGCTTCGCTACCATCAAAGTCATCCCAAGTATCAATTAATGCCGTTCTAGAATCAAATAAATCGTTAGGATAATAGCCTTCAGAAAAAATATGTCTTTTAAGATCAAGACTAAAAACCGCACCTAAATCAAGTATATCCTTAAATTCATATTCCCCCGTCGGGTTAGTGGCGGGATCGGTTAGTTTTAAGCAATTTAGACTATCGTCGCGTGTAACATTAGTTTTAGTACCTTGAAATTTAGGTGTATCATCTTCTTCTCTTACGGTAGTTACTAAAAGGCTACCTAAAGCATCAGGTAAATCTAAAAGAATAGAACTACTTCCCGCACTTAAATTACCGGTGTCATCTTCAAAACGTAGTAAATATTCGCCTTCAATATAAGGAACTACTATTTGCGTACTATTTCCTGAAAGTTTATCTATATCCGTAGCGTTTTCGAAAACGGCAGTTCCATCGGCTTTTGGTGAATGCCTTATCCTACAAAAACCTCCGTGCGTAACATCTGCTTCAGTAGATTGGTCCCAGCGTAACCTTATTAACTTTTCGTTAATAGGTTCCATTCTTAAATTTTGCACATTTGCTGGTTTTGCCGTTTTACCTTGCGCTCGAAAAGTAGTCTCTGCCGGAACATTTGATGGCCTTCTAGTAGCACTTAAACTAAAAACTCTTATTTCATATAAACCGGCGGTGGAATTAAGTATTTCAAAATCAGTTCTAGTAACCGTTGTATTTATAAAATTTCCATCTTCAAATCTATATTGAACTCTATATTCATTAACGCCTGCTACTTGATTCCAAGTAATAAAAATTTTACTTACCGCTCTATTATTAACAACAACTATTCTTTCTTCGACAAGTAGGTTACTAGGCGGGTCTTTTAGTTCCGTAAGAGTAGTAATAGATTTTTCTTCTAATGGTATGTCTCTTTCAACAAAATCATATTTTCCATCATCATGAAAAACTGCGCTTATTTGATAATTTGTACCATCTACTTCGGTGACACTTATTACCCTAAATTTTTGAGTTTCAACCGTATCGTTTTCTAATACCCAAATAGAGTTAGAGTTAGGAACTTGTGGTAAAGGGTCTCCGCCTAATTGAATCACTCCATTAATAATGTCTCCATTTACGGGTCTTTGCTGAATAGAACCATCGGGCATTATTACCGATAAAAAAGGATTATTTTTTGAAACTAAATCCGTAGCATCTGAAAAATCATCAACCGTTATAGTAGTAGTCGTAGCGGCTTTTATTCTACCTCCTCTTCTTTCTCCGCTTCTTACAGGGTCGGCAATTTTTATAACGGCTCCTACTCTTACTAACGAGCCGGCTTCGATAGTAGTTACAAAATTTACTACTTCTCCTTCATTGGCTTGAGTATAAAGAAACCATCGGCCCAATCTCTGGGCTTGAGTTCGTGATGTAATCGCAAAAGCTTTTATATTTTTTACTACAACCCCATATTTATTTTTGGAATAAATGTCATCTTCAACAGTTTCATAATCAAATTCTTGATTATTCATATCAAAAAATTGCACATTTACAACCGTGTATTTGATACTTTTAGATGCGTTAGTGTAACTAAATCCCTCTTCGGTTACATTTGCGAGTGTGAAAAGATAACTAGCGTCGGTAGGCCTGTCTTGGGTAAGCGTTATAGTTCCGGCGGAGTAGAAAGCGTTAGCTCTCATAGTGCTACAAAGCTCGCCTATTAATTTAAAGGCATCTATTTGATTTTGGATTACAGCGTTACAGCTAAAACGTGGGGCAAGATTTCTACCTTCATTATCAGGTATTCTTTCAGAGTTATAAACAGATGCTGAATAAAAAGCAAATTTATCGAGCATACTTTCAGTAATATGATCTCCAAATCCAAAGCGTTCATTCGTAAGCAAATCGTATAGCACCCACGCTGGGTCGTTACAATAAACCCTCGTTGAATTTAAGGAACCGTTAAAAACTCCGCTAAAAGACAAACTACCGTCGGACCTTACTGAAGCATTATGAGGAATTTTTATTTTTCTTCCTCTTATACGGAACATTACATTCGGCGTTTGTGGGAACTGTTCAGCATCTACTCTTAAAGCGACGTGTGCGGTATTAGGAAATCTATCTGCTTTATCTTGTATTTCGGTATATTGAAGCCACCTAGAATTATTTTGTTTTTTCGGGTCGGTACTATCGGCGGTGATTCTTGTTACTTCAAGTTGTAGGGGATATACATAATTATCCGGAATATTTATTATGTAATCTCTCGTATAAGCGTTAGGAGTTTTTCCTTTTATCGTGTTATCTATTGGAGTTCTCGTAGTTCCATTATTTTGAATAATTTTTATTTTATGCCTTACAGATAAACCTACTACATCTCCGTCATCTTTAAATTTTTGTAGAGAATCAACTTGTAAAGTAACTCTTATTCTATCAACAGTATTATTAATAGTTTTATTTATAGATACTCCTTGAAAAAGTTTTTGTCCCACAACAAATTCGGTTTCAGTATCTTTAAAACCTTTAATTCTTGTTTGACTAGATGTTCCATATCTTGCCTCAGTTTTTACATCTTGAAAATTTTTCTTACTGTCTGGGGCAGAACTGTTAGAGGATTGTTGTAATATTTGAGTGCCATTTAAAAAAATATCTTTCTCCAAAGTTCGATTATATTCCGCCGAACCTCGTGAACCGGTGGCGGAAGGAAAACCCTCTATTTCACCCTCGCACAGTACATGAACTGATAATTGCCTTTGAATACTACCTAGTTGATCCTTAGGAAGTTTTGGGTCACTTATTTTAGGATTCTTGGTTGGTATAGGCATTAGTCGGCAGTTCCCTCGATTTGTACTGTGTCTACTCCATTAGATACGACTATACTTCCGACAAAACGTTCTCCATATACAACGGGCAATGCAATTCCACTTCGGCTAATATTAGCTATTCCGTTAAAGGCGAAATTACTAGCTTGCATACCGGCATTCAGTTCCACACCAGAATCATCAAATGCACCCATGTCTACTGTAGGCGTTAATAATGAAGTAATACCATCAATTGCCAAGCTAGTTAAAAGAGTCGTAGCGATACTGCCTAAAGCTCCCGAAGCTGCTAAAGCAGTAGCTCCGGCTACTACAGCTCCTCCAATGGCGGCGGCGGTTGCAACGACGGCAGTAGCGACCGTAGCGGCGGCAGCAGCAGCCCCAGAAAATATAGCCGCGCCAGCAGCAAAAATAAAACCCGAACCAGTAACTATAGGAATTATTGAAATATCATCTTCACTTTTCATGTGTAATAAATCTTCAGATATTTCTGTTTCGCCCATTTTTATTCTGTAGTGATGCTGATAAAAATGACTCTCAACTTGTGGGAAGTTTGCTAATAAAAATCTAAAAGCCTCTGCAGGAGTTTTTACATCAGCCATAAATGATGCTTGGCCAATAAACTTTCTAAGTTTTCCATAAAGTTTAATTTTTTTAAGAGCCATATCTAAAAACTTTTTTTGTTATTTGTTGATATTGTAAATCAAATATCTCCCTACAACTTAACTTACCTATGACATGATGCAAAATAGTTTGATCGCCTATATAAATAGCAACATGATTTAATTTTTCATAAGCACCTTCCATAAGTAAAATATCATTCTCTTGAATATCTTTAAATTCAATCTCTTTAAAATTTGACCCTAATAAAACTTTTTCAAAATAAGGGTTTTCCGCGAATTTTTTTATTGTTTTTGGTCTAGGCCATTTTTTTAAATCTATATTTAGTTTTTCTTTATAAAAATCAGTTACTAAAGACCAACAATCTTCCAACCCCCAAGCCCATTGCCTTCCAATAAGTTTATCGGGTTTCCAACCGGAAGGAGTAAAACTAAACCAACTATGCATTTCACAACTATAAATATGCCATTCAAGACCACTAAATTCACAACCCGCTTTATCTGTTTCAGAGGGGTTGGCTGAACCTTGTGGGTGCGAATGAACTAAACCAACTATTTCGCCTTGATCTTCGCAATCAGCATAATCTTCTGGGTCCATTATAAAATAATCAAAATTTTCTTTAGATAAGTTTTTACAAGGCCAATATTTTTTTTCACCTTTTATTACTGCAACCAAGCCACAAGATTCATCTGGTTGTACGGCTTTAGCGTGTTCTTCAGCTTCAATTTTCCAGTTCATGCGTTTCTAAAAGTACCTACTCCTCTAAAATCTTTTCTAGTTACTTGCCGTTTGGGTGCTTTAACACCTTGTAAATCAAGCGAAGAAACTAATTCAAATTGAACAATATTTCTGTTTTCAACAACTTTTCTATCTATAAAAAATATTTCTTGAGGTAATTCATTAGAACTTGGTGTGCCAAAAGGATTTACACCGCCGATAAAATTAGCATCATCTAAAAAACTTGCTAGGGTTCTTCTTCTCGTAAATTTAGCACCCCCCAAATCATTCTTTTCCGAGACTTTATTTGTATCATTTAATAAACCAGAAACAAAACCAAATAAATTAGAGATCGTTAGCATCGGTCTTGGCATAGTTCCACTTCCGGTATATTCAAAACCTTCGGCTGTTATCGGATATTTATCATAAGCTTCATTCTGCCAAATAATTGAATTATTCAATTCATTAGAACCGGCGTGAAAAAGAAAAACTTGATTAGTGCCATGTAAAGCAACATTTAATTCAAGCTTAAATAACTCGATTATCGAAGAGGGAGTTAAAGTTTGTAAATCGCTAGTCGGAATCGCCATTTAAGTTTCAAAAACTTGTTGAAATTTTAAAATTATTTTTGCTCTTTTTAAATAAGGTATCGTTTTTCTTTGACCAATACAAATAAACCTTTTAGCAACAGTTTCGTCGGGTAAAGTAAATAAAAAAGATTTTTGATCTAAATCACGCTCTCTTAAAAAAGTAAAAATTGTATCTGCTTCCGTTTCCGAAACATTAAAAGTTAGATCGGCTGAAGTAATAATTTGATTTTGTGGTAATCCAAAAAGCGACCTATGAGTAAAGCCATCGCCCAAAGCTACGATTCTTCTTTTTGTTTCAAAGGTTACTGAATAATTGTATTCAGGTTTGAAAGATGGAAATGTAAAAGACATTATCTAGCTAATAAACCTCCGGCGCGTTTTTCTTTAACAAGTTGGGCCTGTACTGCTTGCGCTATAACCGCACCAAGCTGCCTTGCGTTACCTTCTTCGCCTTGAACAGAAGAACCAGAAGCATCAACAGACACATTTACTATATTAGTAGTTCCTCCCCCCATTTTATTATTAGGAGTTATAAAACCTCTTCCACCCATTGTTAAAATTTCAGGACCTTTCTCCCCGACAATATAACTTTTACCAGAAGAAACAGGTCCACCACTTGCTCTTTTACCAAAAACATTTTTTAAAGCTCCGCCTATAAAATTTCCAATACCAGAAACTGCTTGTTGTATAGCTAATTCAATAAGTTGTCTCTTTAAATTATTTAAAACATTAGTTGCAGCATCAGCTAAAGATTGAGTTCCCATAACAGCATCAGTTAAATTAGAAACAATACCTTCTTCAATACTTGCACCTATTTCCATAAACTTTTCAGCTAACTTTTCAGCAGGAGTTAAATTCTCCTTCATTTTTTCATTTAATATTTTTTGTAAATCTATTTGTTTTTCTATTTCTAAACTTTTAAAAACAGCTTCTTTATTGACTATATTTTCATTTTCAGCAACTTCTCGTATAGCATCAATAAATTCAAATTTTCTTTCCAGGATTCTTCTATCAAAATCATCTTCAGTGTTTTTAAGTTTTATTCTTCTTTGTATTTCTTTATTTAAATTTTGTTCTACTAATCGAGGGTCTTTTTTACCAGTTAAAGGTTTAGGTTGCGCTGCAGCTATTGATATTCCCCGACCTGCTCTAAAAGATGTATCAATACCAAAATCGCCTTCTTCATCAGATTTTTTAAATCCGGCTTCTTTTTCTAATAATGCTATTAATTCTTTTTGTTCTTTAATTTGTCTTTCTAAACCTCTTTTGGCATTTCCTCTTGCTTCACTATTTTTTAAAAGAGCTAAAGTTTGTTTTTCAGTTGCCAATCGTTCTTCTAATTGTGTAGAAGTTCCTTCTTCTATTAATTTATTTAAAGTTTTTCTTTCTTCTATTTCATCTTTTATTGCTCTTGTTAATCCTATTACTCCAGCAGCTAAGCCAGCTAATAAAGCAGTTAACGGACCCCCAAGCGTTGCAGTAATACCAGTTATTAAAACTTTTAATGTTTTTAAAGTTCCTATAATTGATTTAATAAGCGGTTTTAAAATACTTATAGAAGTAATTAATGTACCTGTAACAACTACAAAAGAAGTAATTTCAGGTGGAATAGCATTTACTACACTTATTAAAATTTGCAGTGCTTCTGTTCCTGCTTTTACTGCTGGCAATAAAGCTGAACCTACTGATACTTGTAAATTTTCAATTTCGTTTTGTAAGTTTTTAAATACTTGAGTTGGATCATTTTCCAAAATAGCTTTTAATGCTGGTCCTCCTTCTCGACCTATACTTTTAAGAGCTCTTATAACTACATCACTAGTAAGTTTTCCTTGCGCTGCAAGTTCTTTTAAAGCCCCAGTTGAAACACCAAGTTCAGCTGCAAGTGGTTTTAATATTAAAGGAACTTGTTCAGATACACTACGAAATTCATCACCAGCTAAACGACCAGAACCAAGTGCTTGAGCTAATTGCCT
>TARA_R100000353_G_scaffold3108_1_pt1 | contig 11754 bp, 15 predicted proteins | sample TARA_R100000353 | Tara Oceans TARA_R100000353 (sample SAMEA2620663) | marine metagenome | biome: marine biome (ENVO:00000447); feature: surface water layer (ENVO:00002042); material: "saline water (ENVO:00002010), including plankton (ENVO:xxxxxxxx)" | depth 5 m | reverse complement strand
TTAGGGCTGAGCAAGCAAAACCGAGAACACAAAAAGTTGTAAGCGGTGTAGATGGTGTGCCCGATGGCTCAACACTGCTTGTCAAGACAGACACCGAAGAATTTTATTTAAAACCTGGTGGCAATGTTAAAAATAAGGAAGATATAATTAAAATTACTGTGCAATGATATGTCAGAAATTACTCAAGAAGAATTTGACCGCATACAAGCATCACTAGCTGAAGAACCTGAAAAACTAACTGCTGAAGGGATAGTCATTGATGATCCTGAGGCTTCGGGCAGATTAGATGCTTTCATTGCTGGGCTAACCAACAATGAAGAATTTAAGATTCAATATCTTGCAGAAAAAAGGTTCCCAGCATTGACCGAACTAGGTGCCGATCCATCACTATTTTATTTTGTTGATAATGATGGGGATTTAGCTTTTTTCGATCCTAGTGATGGCAAAAGTAAAAAAGAGTACAAAGAGGGATTGGTGTTTGATGTCGACTATCTTGAAAAAATAGGTCCTTTTGGTCAGTTTTTAGCAGAGGTAATACCTGGCGTTGTAGGAGCTTCTACAGGTTTTGTTACTGGTGGTTTACCGGGCGCTGCTGTAGGTGGAGCAAAAGGCACTGCATTAGGATCACTAGGAGCTTATGCAGCTAGACAAGGTTTGTCTGCATTGTTTGGTGGGCCACCATTAGAGGTAGGAAAGGCTGCAAAAGATTTAAGCATAAGCACTGCATTTGGCGCTGTGCCCATAGGTGTGCCTAGCAGATCAGTGCCCAAAGCCTTTCAAGGTGTTTACGAAAAGTTTCCTGGCATAGAAGGTCGAGAAGCATTACAGGATGTCATCCTCAATGGTGGTGATGATGTAACCAGTAAATTGGCATATATGTCAGAAAAATATCCTGACATCATTATAACTCGAGCCGAAGCCGAGAGCATGCTTGGCACTAAGGGTGCAAAATTACAAGCATGGTTGTTAAAACAACCTCGTAATGAGCAGTTGATAAATTTTTACAATAATAGAAATGAAAGAGTAAGGGCAGTTGCCGAGAATTTTTTTGATGAAATTTTATCAGGTAAATATGTAGATGATGCCTTAAAAAATAAATTAACAGGCAAAGCTCCTGTTGATGTAAATGTTGATGTTAGTGAAGCGCTAGCAAACTACTTAAAAAAAGAAAAAGAGTTGCTACAGAAAAGGGTGGCACCTATTTATAAGAGTGCCTATGAGCTTGAAGTTCCTGTAGATATTAGTGATATTTTATCGGACGTGAGAAAAGTTATTGATGACCCTAACATTTCACCCCAAAAACAAAGGATTTATAAAAGGGTGGAAAAAGCCTTAATTGATGGAACAACAGGAGAGGCAAGAAACACCACCGAACTTATACACACTGGTTTAAAAGATGACTTTAATAGAGTCTTTGCCACATTGTCTAGTGGTAACAATGCAGATCGGATTTTAAAAAAAGAAATCACTGGCATACGCAATAAGGTGCAAAGGAGACTGACTGAAGTCAATCCTGATTATAGGACTGCAACAAATATTTACAATGAAGCAACAGGTGTCGCACAAGAGTTAGAAAAAACTATTGCTGGACAATTTGCCAAAGTCGTAGACTTAGGAGGACAAAGAGCCGCCCAACTAACTAAAAGGTTTTTTAGTGGTGATATAAACCCAAAACAAGTTACAGAACTTAAAAATATTTTACAAAGCACCGATGAAGGAGCTACTGCTTGGCAGAATTTGAAGGGTACTTGGTTGTCAACAGTATGGGAAGATATAATGGTGCAAACTAAAAATCCTTTGGGTGAGCCAAATGCGTATTTACGAGCACTAGGCATCAAGTCTCCGAGTAAGGCTTTTCCAGCACAACAACTCAAATATGATGCGTTGGGTAACTTGATACCACCACAGGCAGATGAATTAGCAACACTGGCAAGAAAAGTTAGTGAGGAAAAAGTAGTCGGCAAAAAAGCAAAAATGTGGAAAGCTATTTTTGAGCCAGATGAATTAAATGCCTTTCTTGATTTAACCGATATGTTACAGGCGGTGGGTAGGTTACAAACAGCAGCTGGTTCAGACAGTTTTGCTAACTTTGCGATAGATGAGATTATAACTGCTGGGTCTAAACAAGTCATAGGTAGTGGCAAGCCGGTATCTGCTGTCACTGCTAAAGGGCTTGCTTTAGTTGATACTGTCACCTCTTTACCATCAAGAATATTGTTTAAGGGAAGCGATTTTGCTGGAAATATAAATGCTGCACAAAAAGAAGCATATATAGACTTATTGATAAAACATGTTGTTGATCCAAACATGAACAAGGTGGTGGCAGAGTCTTTAGCTAAATTTAAGCCAGGTGTTTATTTGGCAACACAAACAGCGGCCCGTGGTGGCGCTGAAGGTTTAAAAGAACTTGCAAATACCATCAGAGCAGCTAGAGAACAAAATGTTGAGGCCCCACAAGAAATGCCTACAGAAACCTCAAATGTTGTGCCTCCAACCAATGTTGATCCAAATTTAGAAACATCATTAGAGAGTTTTACTTTGCCACAAATCAATGAAGATATTTTTGCGGCACCCCCAACAAGCATGTCACCACAACAAATATCGCCGACAATTTTGCCCGATGAAACAGATAGAGAGATTGCTATGCGCCAACTCGGAGGTATTGGCAGTTTGGTATAAATTAATTTAGTTGTTTGCTTCCGCAGCCCTAATTATAGCTCCGACCACTTCATAATCTAAATCGTAACCCATTACAGTAGTGTCACCTACTTGCACTTCTAGGTTGCGAGATATTAACCGCAACAATGCAGCTTGTTGGTGCATGGTTAAACGCGAAAACAAATCAATCACCTCTTGTGCTTCAAGCACTGGTTGATAAGACTGTGGCACCGATTTGGGAGCAGTCATAAAAAATTTAAACAGTTTCTTCATGCTCATTCAGTGCAGCTAAACGGCGATGTTCTTTTGTTATCAAGACTTTTAGTTGATCTATTTTTGAGCGTTGTTCTCTCCTACAGATTTCATCTAATAAGTCATAAGTTGCTGGATCAACAGCTAAACTTTTGCGTATTTCTTTACCTTCATTCATTATGTATATCCATAAAGTGTTACTTTTTTGTCTCATTTTATAGAAGTTTATAAAAGATTACAACAATTTGTTTATTTTTATCTGTTATAATTTTTGCATGTACAAATTACAAAATTACCTGTTGAGCATGCGGTCCCATTGGATGATAAACCACAGCACCCATGAAGCCGTGCAAGCAACAGTGCCACAAATAGTTGAGTACAAAGCAGCTCAAGGCATGCATGACATGGGTAAGACTCCTGTGCATAAAGTAGTGAAAAAGATTTATCCGGAAGTGTATCGAGTGCCTTTGTTTCGACGGCATTATTGTACTTTGTTGTTGCGAGAAATTAACAAAATGAAACAACAAATAGGTTTTGAAACCAATGCTGGGGAAGATACTTTGCGCCAAATACCTGAAATCGTTTTACAAGAAAAGGTGCCGGAGTTATACAACAACCTGTGGTTTGTAGTGCAAACTGTGTTGAATCCTATTATTAATGCTTTGTGGCAACGAGACTGTGCTCACCCAGCTAGCATACAGATAGCAAACTATAATCTGAAAGACAAACAACAAGGTGCCTGGCACCATGACAATAGTGCCGATATTTCTGTGGTAGTGCCATTGAACACAGGTAAATATGAAGGTGGTGGTACTGAATTTCATAATTATGGGGAGGTAAAACCCTTACCGACTGGTCATGCCCTTATGTTTCCTAGTTTTAGTCATCTGCATCGAGGTATGCCTGTAGTTAGTGGCGATCGATACTTGTTGGTTTTTTGGCTGTGCGATCGAGAAAAAGCCAAGGATATGTACCAAACACTGTTCTAAAAAAACTTTAATTATTTTGTATAAATATATGCACATATTTGTAAATTTGTGTATAATAGATATGTAGGTAATTTAATTAACAACAACAAGGAGGAGTTATGAGAGAGTTACCAAAAAATGTGGTGGTTGTTGATACTGAGCCTGTTTGGGTTAAAAACCCTTACACTGGTGATGGTGTAATGCTTGAGCCAGATGCGGTTGCAGTTTACGACTATGTAAAAGGTTGTGAAATGTTGAAAGATTACGACGGTGTAAGAAAAGGTTGTGGATGGTTCAGGAAAAACGAGCCAGAAGCATATATGGTTTTATTAGACTAAAGGGGTTTTATGAAAGAAGGTGCTTTAATTAAAAAGTTGAACAAACTTTATCCTGATGTTAAAGCTACTCGACTAGTGGAGTGGGGTGGTAAAAATTCAGAATACTTCAATTACTACGAGGGTATTTGGTTTAGGGGTAGTGAAGATAGCATGGCTGTTGATGGCTTACCGCTTTACGACTGCTATGAAGAATTTGGGTTTGAGATTAACCCAAAGATTGAGAAAATTTTAAACGATGCTGGTTGGTTCGCAGAGCCATACGATGCCGGCACTTTATTTGCTTATCCAAAATAAGGAGGTATATGATGGAATATGTAATTTATAAGTGTAAAGGCTACGAGCCTTTAGGTGGTGAGTGGTATGACTTTTCAGAATTGCCGCAAGAAAATCGCTACATGAAAATTGGTGTTAATAATAGTGGTAGTAAAAGAAAAGCAATCAACGGTGCAAGAAAAATCATTGGTGACAAAAAAGCCAAGATAATAGTAAAGGAGGTGGCGTAATGGAAATGATTGGTGGATATACTTTGGTTGAAAGACTTGAAATGACTATTGAAAATATCAAGTTTCAAAAAGGTAAGGTTTTTTGGGACGATCTTGAGAAACTTGAGTTGATACTTGAGGCGCTTAAAAACAAGGAGGAGGCCTAAGCAACCACTAATATAAGTCTGTTATTTCGATGATCTGTTCACCAGCCAAGTTATAAGGTTGGTACTCATCTTTGGCCTTACACTCTAACAACATCGATAGTGCTTGTTCATTACGGGCCCGCCCATACTCCAAGGCTTCAGCAGACATTGTATAAACTGCAAAAGGATAGGGGTGTGCTTTCTCTTGTGCTAAGAACTTAAATCCTTCGGCTGGTAAGCCAACACTCTTACAGGCATCTACATACAAGGCAGCTTGCATGTGATAGTTAAAACTATTGATTGCTCCACGAAAACCCCGAGGTGAAGCATCACGACAAGTTTTCAAATCCCATACAAAAGGTTTGCTGTACCAATCTAACCGACATTTAAAGGGTTGGTCATGCCACATAAACACTATGGTCAACTCTACCGAATCCTCTTTGCCAGGCACAAAAGTTTGTACGACATTGCGCCTCTCCATACAAGTGTCATACAAATCTCTACTGATAGCTGTACGAGTGCCGACTGTGTCCATAAAACTTTGATATTCTGCTTTACCAGCTTTGGTGCGCCGATCTATGTTAGGTTGGATCACAAACTCGGCATCAAAGTTTTGGTGCTCTAAAAAGACTGTGTGTTGTACTCTACCCTCTAACAGAGCTGGGGTTTGTGTCATTGCTTTCTTGTATTTCCAACTGTAAGGGCATCTGATACTAGCAGTAAGATCGTGAGATCGATATGCTGGTATTAGGTCGTACTCCTCATAAGTTATGTTTTCGTGGATGCCTAGTTGTAAATCTTCAGACATTGCGTAGTTCCTCCTGTTCTTGTGGTGTTAAGTTATGACAGTTTAAGTTACCAGCTACTGTGCGCCTCTCTCCCTCACCACAGAAGGGGTAGACACAGTGTTGCATCCATGATGGAAACATCAACAGTTTGCCGACCTCCGGTTTCAGCATAACTTGTTGTGCTGGTCGCAATCTTTCCGGATCGCGAGTCTGACTTAAACCATAAGTAAAATTAATATAACCATCGATAGCTCCTGAAGCATTGTATAGGTCCACTGCATCATTATCGTTGGTTTGTGTTATTTGGGTTGGCACTTGGGTCCAACAAGTAAAAGATATGCCCATTTCGGTAGAGGTGGTGTGGTCGTGTATTGGGTTATAATCACCAGCAAAACTATGGACTGACCATAACCTATCTACATCTATTTTTTTTGAGCTAAGAGGAGACTTGGTCTGCTCAACAAAATGGCGTAGATAGGCCATGCCCAAGCTTTCTGCTATCTGTACAAAAGTTTGTAACTGCTGGTCTTGGTGGTCCATGAGCAGTTGCTCACCTTGATGTATCTGCCCTACCAACTCATGCGCAGCTGACTGCTTGTTGGTGTGAGTCCGCAGTTCATCAAGGTAAGCATTTAAGGCCGCCACTACCTCAACTGGTAAAAAGTGTTGCAACATTAGTGCTGCTGGCAACACTCGTAAATCGTATGCGATCTCTTGTGTCATTAACTGAATTTGCGGTGCTTTACTTCAACAGTGTCAAATCCACAAAATACAATGTTCCTGAAAATATGTAAAAAGGAAACTTGTGAACCTCGTGTTGAAGCTGGAGGAGAATCATGCATACTTCTAAGCACCGCAAAACTTAAAAAGGAATCTTTGGGTTGGGAGTACCAACACTCGGTTCCTGTTCTTCTACTGGTGGATTCATAATAGCCGCAGCTTGGTCGGTAAGTTTACCTACCTCTGCCGCCATAGAGCCGGCAGGTGTGCCCACCACAGCTTTATAATCGTAACTGTCTTGTACCTTGTTTTGGTGCCAGTCTGACATCCCCTCAAAAATATCTGCCATGCTTTTGCTAGCAGCCGTTGGGGTGCCACGATGGTTGTCTAAATACAGGTCCAAATCAAATTTTTCTTGGGGGTTGACTGTGGGCAACTGTTGAGCTCCACCATCGGGCCGATTAACCGAAATAATTTTGGGTTTGCCCCCAGCATATTCGGCAGTCGGTTTCGTGTGTCCGATCTCTAGTCGAGCATTGAGACCCAGTAAGTTACCGACATCAAAACCTTGTAATTCTTGTTCAGTAAATGCTTTGCCGCGCCATGCCTCGAGCATACTGCGCAGTGCAGCTTTCTCAGCAAGGGATGCAGTCACAGTTCTGCCGACCATAAAAGGTCTGCCATCTTCCATGAGCACCACATTGTCTGCTGGGTCGATAGCTTTGGTAATTTCAAAAGCAATAAAAAGTTCTTGCCTCTTTTTGGTTTCACCGTTGTAAGTGTTGTCTTGTTGACCAAAGTCATACAAGCGAGCACACACACCTTCATAGATACCGACAGGTAATTGAGCAAAGTCTGTAGAGCCCGAATCTGATACTGTTAAACTCATAATATTCTCCTTATAAAAAATAATGTTTGCAAATTCTTACAAATTTGAATAACATGATACACGAATTTGCAAAAAAGAAAACTACCAAATACAAAAAAATTATGTCATTAAAAATAACTGGTCCCAACAAAGATTTCTCAAAACCCCTTACCCATGAGAGTCTGTCCCAGTTTGAAGCCTTTCTCCAAGAACATGGGTTTGCACCTGATCCCAAAAAAGGGTTACTCACCGATGGGTCTATCGGCAGAGCTTATGCCCTTGGTGATGGGCAAAAAAAGTTAGTGGGTTGGTACCAACTGTGGTTAGCACAAGATACCCCTTATGGTCGCCTTGGCGATTATCGAGTCAGCGCAGATCAACCCACTGCTACTTGGCGACCCAATAATAAAGGTGGGTCCAGTCCCACCATAACAGCTGCACAGCGTGCAGAGATCGCAACTTTGCGAGCTGAGGTCGAAGCACAAACAGCAGCTAAACACAAAGCAACAGCACTGCGCGCACAGAGTTTGTGGGAGCAGTATCAACCAGTGGAGAAGCATCCGTATCTAACAAGGAAACAAGTGCTGTCCTATGGTTTGCGGCAAGATGCACAACAGCAGTTAGTCATTCCCATGAAAGATGAGACTGGTGCCTTGATAGGTTTGCAATATATCAACGGTGATGGCAACAAAAGATTTTTGAAGGGCACCAAAAAGAGTGGGAGTTTTTTTATCCTTGGTCGAGAGATCATGGAGACCGCGCGCAGTTTGTATTATGCCGAAGGCTATGCAACTGCGGCATCGATCCATGCCGATCGAGCGCAGCCAGTAGTGGTGGCTTTTGATGCCTACAATCTGATTAAGGTGGCGGCAGTGATGTATAAGTTCATGCCCAACCATGAGCATATTTTTATCGCAGATAATGATGATAGTAATACTGGTGAGCAAGAAGCCAAGAAAGCAGCGGCCCATGTGCAAAAGTTAGGGGGCAAGGCCAGTGTGCACATGCCGGAGTCCAAGGGTGACTACAACGACCATAAGAATGAGTTGGCAGTCAAAGAAGTGCATGGTGAGGTGGTGCTCAAGGAACTTGATGTGCCTGTGGAGATTGACTTCAATCGCAATGCCAGTGGTAGATTTTTGAACACCAAAGATAACATCGATGGGGTCTTGAAAACCCACAACATAAGTGTGGTCTACAATGTGATAAAAAAGAAAATGCAGATAAATGTACCGGACATGACTTTTATTCCGGACATGCAAGAGGAGGCATCATTGATAGAGATTGAGCATCGGTGCATCGATATGGGCATACCCCATAGCAAGGTGCGCGATTATTTAAAGGTGCTAGCAACAGCCTACAATCCAGTGCAAGAATGGATCGATTCAGTGCCATGGGATGGGGTCGATCGCTTGCCTGATTTTCTGTCCTCGTTGGTCACTGAGGAGTCCGAGGTGTTGCGCGATATGTTGTTACGGAAGTGGTTAATCTCTTGTGTAGCGGCTGCTTATGAACCCGAGGGAGTCGGTCTTGAGGGCATCTTAGTATTGCAAGGTGCACAAGGTTTGGGTAAAACTCTTTGGTTTAAGCGCTTGTGTGATTACAACAAAGGTTGGTTGCTCGAGGGTGCTACCCTCAATCCCAGTGATAAAGACTCAGTCAAGCGCGCAGTATCGCACTGGATCGTAGAACTTGGAGAGATCGAGTCTACCTTCAAGAAATCAGACATCGACCAACTGAAAGCATTTGTGACTGCAAAAACCGATGAATTACGCTTGCCCTACGATCGAGCATTTACTACTTATCAACGGCGCACAGCATTTTATGCCAGTGTCAATGCTCGAGAGTTTTTGACCGACACCAGTGGGAATCGAAGATTTTGGGTGTTAGCAGTCAAAGATATAAATGTAAATCATGGGGTCAACATGCAACAACTATGGGCACAGGTGAAGGACACTTTGTATGTGCCAGGTCAGAAGAACTGGTTCTTATCGCCTGATGAAAGAGCTATGTTACAAGACAGTAATGAGCAGTATCGCACACAATCTAGTGTGGAGGACCTGTTGCTCGAGCATGTCAATTTTGGTAGTGAGGACACTCGGCCGGTGCAAATGACAGCACTCTTGCGAGATTTGGGGATTAGTAATCCAAGAGTGCCGGATTTCAAAGAAGCCAGCCGAGTGCTCCACGAACATGGCATGCAACCAAGAAGAAGTAATGGTAAAAAGATATATGACTTGGATTACACTAAAGTGATCGAAGAAGGTGGGAGTTTCAGTGATTAGTGACCTGTTGGGAGTGTTCGGTACTATTTTAGGTACACTGATGGGAGTGGTCGGTATATCGATCATTGGGTTGCTAATATTTATGTTTATTGATGATGATTAGCACTTTTATACACAAGTTTGCAAGTGTAGGGTACAGGGTAGGGTACAATTATTTTGGTTGTACCCTTGCTAGATGCGTTGGTATCACTGGGTTATTAGTTAATAAGGGTATAGTGTATATACATTTATATATATATATATTATTTATAGCAGTAATGGGTAGTATATATACCAATATAAGTATTAGGAAAGCATGCCCTCTACACTCTACCCTTTATGGTTTATGAGTAAGGGATCAAAGATACGACCGCACAACAAATCGGTTTATAATCGAGAGTGGGAGCGTATATTTAACAAAGATAAGAATAATGCCAAGACCAAAGAAAAAGAAAAAAATAACTGATGCCCCCTTGCATTTTGACAAGGATGCAGAACATAGTCTGACAGAAATGCAAAGCAGCTTTGTGTGGCACTACACCGAAGGTGCTTGTGGGATGACTGAAGCTGCGAGAAAAGCGGGGTATGAGTTTCCAAGTCAAGCAGCTAACAAACTGCTCAATGGCAAAGACTTCCCCAATGTGGTCAAAGCAATCCGAATCAAACAAGATGAGTTAGCAGAACGCTATGCCATTACTCCACAAAAAACTGGCACAATGCTTTGGAAGATTATGGAGAGTGCATTTGAAAATGGACAGTATAATGCAGCTGTATCTGCGGTTAAAGAACTCAACCAACTTGCTGGTTTATCGATAAACAGATCACAGAATATCAACATCAATGCTAACCTTGAGAAGATGAGCAAGGAGCAAATCAAAGAGAGATTGAGTCAACTGTTAGGTGCTGACATTGACACTTACACACCGAAAGACAAGAGTTAAATTTAACTTTGTTTTCGAGGTCACTCGATCCCCACGCAAAAATATAGACAAAAATTTATTCTTGCCAAAAAACTACGATATATCAGTGACTTACACACACATTTTTAGTTTGCTTTATTTTGCAACTATATGCACTTGTGAGCACAACAGTTACACAGTATATTTTGGAGTCCCTAGGACCCCTTTTTTTACAGGCAAATTAGTTATTTAGACCCCCCACCCCCCAAGTCGGCCGCAAGCATATATAGTTATAGTTATAACTAAGTTACATACACTAAATTATGTAAAAAAAATATAGATTGCAATTTTTTATAAATTTTGGCAGACTGATACAATGCCTATCAACAGCAGAAACAAAGGGGCACAATTCGAAAGAGATATAGCCAGGATTCTAAACGGATTTTTTGCCGACAATAATATCGATTTCCAAACCAAACGCAATCTCAATCAATATCAAGAAAAGGCACTATGCGATCTTGACATACCTTTTCATGCAGTGGAATGTAAATTTTACAAAGAAGGAGAGTGGTTAAAACCATCTTGGTGGGATCAAGTTTGTAGTGCCAGCAATGGTAGGATTCCTATACTCATATATAAGTTCAACCGCAGACCGATTCGAGTGTGTGCACCTCTATATGCTATGAACCTTGATTGGCCTCGAGACAATGAAAAAATTTGTGTTATGTCAATCAATGATTGGTTAGTTGTGCTTGAGAAAAACTGGCAAACCTATAACCACCACTTTGCTAATTAATGGATTATCAATTTAACAAATTTTATTACAAACCACTGCCCAGTGTTTTGACTATAGGACCCAGCAAAATTGAAGGTTTGGGACTCTTTGCCACTGAAAATATACCCTCACAAGTCGATCTTGGCATGACCCACCTCAAGGTTCCGATCATCGAAGGGTATATTCGCACTCCTCTAGGCGGTTTTCTCAATCATACCGAGCAACCCAACTGTTGTTTGGTGGAATTATTAGACTGGGATGACTACCGCGTGTATCATTTGTACACTATTGCGAAAATTAAGGTCGGTGAGGAACTTAGTTTGAATTATCATGCCGATGAATAACCCTACCAACCCCCACCATGGGGTCACTGGACTCTCAGTTACACAAAATGAGGTCGATTTGTTCCTAGATTACCTAGTAGAAACCACCGGAGTGCCTGGCACTATCCATCAAGCAGCTAAAACCGCCGAAGATACCAATATTCGCGATGCTCAAGTGCGTTTTATCGACCCCAAAAGCACTAAATTGTACAAAATCCTCAACAAAATCGCGGTTTCTGCTAATAAATACTTCAATTACGATATTACAGGTAT
>TARA_R100000353_G_scaffold18492_1_pt1 | contig 11757 bp, 20 predicted proteins | sample TARA_R100000353 | Tara Oceans TARA_R100000353 (sample SAMEA2620663) | marine metagenome | biome: marine biome (ENVO:00000447); feature: surface water layer (ENVO:00002042); material: "saline water (ENVO:00002010), including plankton (ENVO:xxxxxxxx)" | depth 5 m | reverse complement strand
CAAGCTTTCTTTGCTTTGCCGAATATTTTGCTTTCGGCATTACTTCTTACCTCCTTTTACTTTCTTTAAAGGCTTTACTTTCTTTGGTTTTCCGTAGGCCATAAGAGTGTTACAGGTATCTATCTACTAAAGTAACGTCCTGGACGCTGTTTTGCATCCTCTTCTCTACGCTTCCGTAAATATTCTTTAAATTGTTCTCTATCTGCTCTTAATCCATCCGTTATCCCATACTTTGCTCTTATCCTTCTCATGCTTCTCTTATAGCTATACCTCTCCTTTGGTGTTAAATCTTTCTCCTCCTTCCCATAGTTAATCTGAAACTCTGCTAACTCAGTTTCCATTGTCTTGTATCCTTTCATATTTTCACTTGTGTAAAACAACACTTGCCATTTTAGCAAACCATGCTTAGATTAGAGACGTTAAGGAGATTCCTTAGGCAAGAATCTTACAGAGAATTAACTTCAAATAACCTTTAACCTTACATACCTTCTCTACCAATATTCTTTCAGCTTACCTCGATAAGCCTCTCTCGTAATAACCCCTTTTTGGGTCTCACGATTAAAGGGGGTTATCGATACTGATTCGGCTACTTTTCCCCATAGCCCCCCTGGAAATCCTCTATAAAAAGAAGATTTCTATATATTTGCAACTATTAATGCAACTAAGGGAGGGAAGGGCCTGGGGCGGTTGGCCTGCATCACATTAAAAATGTGTTCGATTGCTGGACGGCCTGGGATTCAGTCCAGGAGGCCAGCAAGCAGGCAAGCATAAACAAAAGTAAGCACCCGCCAAAGAATAGCAGAAGATAACTAATGTAAAGTTTTATCAATATCTTATTTGCAGTAATGCAAAGTTATAAGAGGTCGTACAGAATAGAACTAATGGCGGCAACACACAAACCACGACCACCGCCAGGAATAAAAACAATGGAAACTATTGAGACACAAGAAAGCTTTAAGCTTATGCCTCTTGAGTTAATTCAGGAAATGCCCAGGCTATACGAACAGGACGGCAAGGGAGACCAGGCAACAGTACATGCCCACTTGTTTGGGCCTATTGGAGACTTTTATCTAACAGAGGTAAACAAGGAAGGTACAGAGGCGTTTGGTTGGTCCAGGCTTTCAGGTATGCCTGATTGTGCTGAATTAGGATACATCAGCATCACAGAGCTGAAGGAGTTATTAAGCAAGTACACAAGCAGGCCTTCTTTATTAACTGTTAAGTACATGGTTGAAAGAGATCTTTACTGGTCTAAATGCACCATAGAAGACGTTAAAAAGAGGTATAACTAATGACTCCTACAGATACAGCTTGTCTTTTAATAGACAAGCTTAATCAACTAGACAAAAAGTATCTAGTTAAGACATTAGTTAGTTATTTAAATCAGGCACAACGGGAAGAGATCCTGGACGATTTAAAAAGGGAGGTTTTCTAAATGGTTAATACATTTACTTTTCACCATGACGGAGGTCATGGATATTTAGAGGTTTCTTTAGACCTCCTTAAATACTTAGGAATTGATCAACATGTGTCTGGTTATTCTTACTTGCATGATAAGCGGGTTTATTTAGAGGAAGACATGGACGCTAGTCTGTTTATTTATGCTTATGAGGCAATAGAAAAACAGAAACCGCACCTTATTAACAGATATTGGGACGGTTTAGCACCATGTAGAAATTACGATAGATACCCTTCAACAAGTACGGACAGTTTTAACGAAACAATGCAATTAATTAATCATTACAAAATGATTATTAAGAGCAATTTAGTTAAGTCTTAAAGACTCTAGCCTGGAAGGTCTGCGGGCCTTCCATGCTGGACTCACCAGCAATTAACAACCACGACCAAAGGAAAAACAAATGAAACACCAGGAAAGAGAAAAGTTAAGACAGGAAGCTTTAACACTATTTGCAAAAGCTTTACAACTTAGCAAAAAGGCATCTTTTATAGATCCTGATAAGGTAACCGCAGGAGACGCAATAGGATCATTAGCCGCCAATTATGTTAGATGGGATTGCGAAGAAGCCTTCAATGTCGCTTACAACGTGCTAGAGGAGTGCAACATGCACGACCTCTGCAAAGATTTAAGCGAAGCATGGAAAGCTGACCAGGTAAAAGCATTTACTAATGTTTATTCAGGCCAGCCAGTACAAAGGAGGGTGAAGTAATGAAACCAAACAACGCAAGAGACAAGGAAAGCGGCATCTTAATCAGCCGCTACCAGGAGGAAGGATACAACACCAGGGCCGAATATTTAGCCGGCCTTAGAGAAGAATACGGCCCAGAAATATTTGACGCTGTTTCGTCTGTAATGCCACCTTCTGAAGACTTTGATGGCCTTATAACAGAATTAGAGAATTATGAGGCAATTATGGACACCGCCAAAGCCATAGAGAGGTGTTTATCATGAGTCGTATTACTATAAGCTTTAATACTGATAATGCAGCTTTTGAAGATAATCCTTTTGAAGTAAAAAGGATTTTAAATAAATTAGCTGAAAGAATTAGTTACGATACACCCGACCAAATTACATTGCTTGATATAAATGGCCGAAATATTGGCCTATGTATTGTAAGTGATGACGATTGAAGCCAGCCCAGGAGGTTTATACCTCCTCTGCTGTACTCATGCAGCATCAAACCACGACCCAAAAGGAGATTTAATCATGCCTAGTTTTTCATTTATGGACATGGACGGCAATTCAAAAGAAATTGACATCAACAAGTTAAATTCTGTTGAAGATGTAGCCACCGAGTTTAAAAAGTTTCGCCAAGAAACTAAAAAAGGCAAAAAAGTGTACATCAGTACAAAAGAGGACAAGCTTAAAAGCGTAAAAGTTTACGAGCCAAAAACACAAGCCGAATTAGATGACGAAGCAAGGCTCGAAAGTCATCTAAATAAAAAAGCAGGCATTTACCAGGAGGAAACTAATTAAGAAAAAAATACTTGGAGCTGCCCTTATATTTGTGGGCGGCTCCATTTCTTTACCAGCTTTAATATATTTATTGGTTGGATTTGCCGAACCGGTATTTGTCTTAATTGTTGGATCAATAATTATTTATTCTATTTTTAAAAAAGATGAAACAAACAACAATGAATGAACAGCAAAAAACAACTGTTTTATTCAATATTCTTGGAGCATTATGTGAAATTGCTGAACGTGATGCGACTTTTTTCTTGCCGCAGAATGGTAACGAAATAGATTATCAGGAATCTATTAATTATTTAGCAAAAGAAATTGGCAAAACCGCCAGGAGACTAGAAAGCGAATGATTAAAGAGCAATACAAGACTTTCGCAAGATTGTTGACTATGCTCCGACAAAACAGCACCGACAGAAGCCGTATAGGTTTATTATCTGTCGAGTGCTTTTTATATGTCGCCCAGGAGTCACAAACCATAGCAGAACTAGCTAAGAAAACAGGAGCAAGCCCGGCAACAGTAAATAAAGCTATTTATCCTTTTGTTCCTAAATTAAACAAGGCAGGGGAGCTGGTGCAGCCACGCATACCATTATTGAAGCGTAAAAAGCAGGGCAACTTAAGATCTAAGCTTATAATGCTTTCAAAAACAGGTATAGAGGTATTACAACTCATCAGAAGTGAGAAGTAAACATAAAGTTATATAACAAAGGTTACAAGCTGCTTATTGAAAACCATTCTCAATGATGTGCCAATCGTCACATGTGTAAAGCAATTTTGCAAACCAGGTGCTATATCTAATGCTATAACTATTTACGATAATGAAACTACACCATGAACCTACCTTAATTTTATCTATTATCATTCCAGACTTTAGTTATGGAATACATTTAAGCGTCTATAGAACTCGCCAAAAACGTAATTTTGGGTTATCGTTCTTTGTATCGAAAGAAACACGACCAACACCAAAAGAATACTCATGGATTTACGTCAACTGGCGGCAGCTCTGGATATTTTAGGATCATTAGATCCTGGAGTATTACCACTGCATCACACACAAGTATTTTTATTTATTTCTAGTAAAGATTCTTGTACTTACAGAGAAATAGAACAAAGATTTAATTTGTCTAATGCTGCTGTAAGTCGTATATGCAATGCCCTTAGTTCAAGTGCAAGACATAGAGGCAACAGTTTAGGCTTAGTAGAAATTTTTATAGACCCAAAAGAAGGCAGAAGGTACAGAGTAAGACTTTCTAAAAAAGGTAAGTCAATGCAACAAAACCTAGCCAACATAAATTAACCACCCATTACCACGACCAAATCATGTCTATCAGAAAAAACCCTCACAAAAAGGGTTGGATTGCTGACTTTAAAATTAATGGCAGAAGAATCCAATTAAAAGCAGCTACTAAAGAGTTAGTTATACAAAAGCAGGCAGAAGCATACAAAAATGCAGACAGTTTGCAGCCGGCAAGACGTAGATCAGGAGATATGTTTACGTTATCCCAGGCATTTGACCTTAGTTACAACCTTAGATGGAAGCACAAGGCATGTGGATACAACGCTGAAAACTATGGCATGCAAGTATTAAAGTTTTTTGGTGGTCATCATCCTGTTGCATGGATACAAGCAAAAGATATACATAGCATGCGAGAGCATTTTCTTAATTTAGGAAATAAACCTGGAACAGTTAATTGGAAGGCAAGTACATTGCGTTGCATGATAGTAGATAGCCATGAAATGGGATATATAAAAGAATTGCCTAATTTTCCAAAAAGATTGCCTATGAACAATACAAAAGAAAGAGTATTTAGCAGGGAAGAAGAACAATTATTTGTAAATTATTTTTATTCAATACATAAACCAAAATTAGCTCATAAATTTGTATTTTTGATAGAGCAAGGCTGTAGATATTCAGAAGCAGAACGCATGATGGGCAGAGAAGTAGATATTTATAAGAAAAGAGTGTTATATCCTAAAACAAAAAATGCAGCCGCTAGGACAGTGCCATTAACAAATGCTGCATTAAATGCTATTGCTCCTTACATGCCAACCATAAGTACGGCAAAAGTATGGGGAATGAAATACAAAGAATGGCAGCATCAATTTGACATGGCTAAAAATGCAGTTGGATTAGCTAACGATAAATTGTTAACAACACATTGCACCAGGCATACATGTGCCACAAGATTAACAGCTCAGGGAGTAAGTTTGATCCAGGTAATGCAATGGGGTGGTTGGAAATCATTGCAGGCGGTACAAAGATATGCTCATGTTGACATAACACAATTAACAACTGTTGCTGAAAAGATGAATAATACTCAGTGTGGACTAATGTTAGGTGAGAATAAGTTGCACATAACTGATGCAACCGACATGCAACTTTAAGCAAATGCCTAGTCTAGGAGTGAATCTTGATCACATTGCCAAAGTGATCTATTCTTGATTACAAGGCCGTAGAGCAAATAAAAACAAGTCACTAACAGTAATCTTTACTTGCATTACAGAACCGTATAGCTCACAATATGGAGGACACACATAAGTTGCAAATTGCAAAAAATGTGCAACCAGTTAAAAGCCCTAAAAACTGAACAAGTTGCAAGACAAAACAAGGCAAAAGAAAGATCAAAACAATCTCATAAAGCATCACAACGCAAGCTAAAAGAGCATGGCAAAGAGTCAGCTTTACTTTATGGGCAAAAATTGTATGCTGTTTGTTTAGACGCTTTAGCAGAAGAATTAGATAAAACTTTTGAAGATTATGTATTAAATCCTGACAAGGCAAGAGTAAACGGAGCTGCTATACCATTCTTTGATAACTTTGCTGGCACGCACCATATTGCAGCAGTTGCTTTAGTAGCAACCATAGACCAGCTAAGTAGAAAAGCCAGAATAGCCACGTTTTGTCAAAATTTAGGTAAAGCAATAGAAGACGAACAAAGATTAGTTAGGTTAAATAAAAAAAGTTCAACAGAATTTAGACATTTAATAAGACAAGGGCATAGCAGAAGACGTATAGCGACAAAAGATATGATGCGAAAACTAAACTGCCCAATCCCTTTATGGAATGATATGACTCGGCTAGATGTAGGCCGTTTTTTATTGGATCATATAGTGCCTGCTACAGGTATTGTAAGCGTTATAAAAAGACGTATTGGTAAAACTACACCCAGGTTTGTTGTACCTACGCAAGAGGCAGAACAGTTAATTAGAGACTGCCCCGCTAGTGCTTATCGTGGGGTGCATACTGCTATGGTTTGCCCTCCTAATCCCTGGAATGGTTTATATGGTGGCGGCATGATAAACAACCAGGAGTGTTTAATAAGAGTGCCAATACAAGACCATGAAGAAAAGCATACAACTGCAATAAGTCATTATAAAACTGCAAATTTATTAAAAGTTTTAACCGCAGTTAATTACCTCCAGGAGACACCATTACGAGTTGATGGAGAAATGGTAGAGCTGCAACGTATCGCATGGGAAAATGGCATAGATGGCTTGTTTCCATGTGCTAGAGCACCAATGGAATTACCTGAAAGATTAGGAGATAAACCTACAGCAGAAGATTTAAAGACAAGAAATAGATATGCTGCAATGGCACATAGAGACAGAGAGCAAAATAGACCAAGAAGAGTAAGAATAGAAAGAAGTTTGCAAATGGCAGAAGAATTAAAAGGTAGAACTATTTGGCAGAGTTACCATGCAGATCATCGAGGTAGGTTATATACAGGCAATAAATATGTAACAACACAAGGCCCAGATGCAGAGAAAGCATTATTGAATTTTAATTCAAAAACACCTGTAGATAATACAGCTATAGATTGGCTTTTGAAGGCAGCAGCAGGGCATTATGGCTTGTCTAAAAAGACATGGGAAGAAAGATTGTTGTGGGGAAATCGTAACATTGAAAAAATAAAAGCAACAGCAGCAGATCCCCTTAAAAACCTAGACCTGTGGCGGGATGCGGACGATCCCTGGCAATTCTTACAACTTTGCAGGGGTGTAGCAGACGCAATAAAACATAGGAAATCTGATGTACCAGTAAGGTTTGATCAAACTACCTCTGGATGTGGAATACTCTCCGCACTTGTAAGGGATAAACATGTAGGCAGATTATGTAATTTATATGGTGACAAACCTTTTGATTTATATACACAAGTAGCAGAACAAGTTACTTATAGGCTTACCCAGGACTTGCAATTTGGTGACGAGAAAGAAAAAGCATTAGCTGAATTATGGCTTGGTAGAGGTATAGACAGGAAACTAACTAAAGGCCCAATACTAGCTAGTCCTTATGGTGGTTCATTTATGAGTTTGTGTGACTCATTAGTAGAGGCATTAGACGAACATTTAAATTATGTTCCTTTAGAAGAGTTTGCATTAAGAGTTGCAATGCCATCAAAATATTTAGCAAAACATATATGGGCAGAATTAAAAAAAGAAATTAGTAGTTGTATTGCAGTGAAAAAATGGTTAATGAAAGTATGCAGAATGTCACTTTCACAAGGTAGGCCATTAGTATGGACAACACCTTCTGGCTGGCCTATGAAAGTTGCAGATAGAGAACCAACAACAAGAACAGTAAGGACATTTTTATTTGGAAAAAGATTAAATGTTAATCTCCAGGATCAGCCAAAAAATGCACCGCTATCAGCAACACAAGCCAATAAAAGTATTGGAGCTAACTTTGCTCACTCATTAGATAGTGCATATCTAGTATCGCTACTTAACACTTGTGAAGATCAAAGTGTACCTGTATTAGTAAATCATGATTGTTTTGCTACTTATGCTTTATGTGCTAATGATCTGCATGAAACACTACATACTACAATGCACAACATGTATCAAAAGGATTTACTAAAGCAGTGCTGGATTGAAATGTGCTGCCATAGTGGTATTAATTTTCCTGAACCTCCACATGTAAATACATTAGATGCAAACACTATAGGTAGCAATCCATATCTATTTTCTTGAAATCAAAATATAGCGTTTTATTAACATTTACATAATCTTAGAACTCTACATATAGTATGTAAAGCGATAACGTCTTATTTTATGAATACATTATTACAGACACCACTACTAGAAGTGCAATGGTGCAAGCTCTTGGGCGAACCAGAGACAAATAGATTTGAACCTAACAAGCCTCCTGTATGGAGTGTAGAAGCTATTTTGGATACAAAAAACCAGCAACATGCTGAATGGTTATTAAAACAAGAAGATGAATTTTCTAAACAGCATGGAATAAACGCAAAAATATCAGCTAATTCTTTACCAAAAAAAGAAGATGGCATGCTTACACTTTGGACTTTTAAATTAAAAAGATTTACTAGGAAGCGTGATGGTGGATTTACCTCTGGCCCATTAGTTGTAGATAGCCATAACAATTTATGGAATCATGATTTTCTTATAGGCAATGGATCAAAAATGATTATTGCTTATGAAATATATCCCTGGAAAGGCCCAACAGGAGTAGGTCTTGCATATCAACCAAGACAAGCACAGGTTGTTTCTCACATTGCCTACGAAAGATCAGCCGATCCTGTATTTGAAAAAGTACAAGGTGGTTATGTAAACGAAGAAGCAGAGCAAAATACTCCTGTGTTTAATGAAGCAGGCTGAATTTTATCTGCACATAAGACCAAGATCAAAAGCTAGGCCCAGGTCGTTTATGGGTCAGGTCAGACCATATATGGACAAAGCATATATGCAATGGAAAAAAGATCTATGGTCTATGGCTTCTGAATATTGGACAGATGAACCTCTAAGTCATTGCCAAAGCTTTGAAGTAATTTTTTACACTGCGGCAAGAGGAGACATTGATAATTTACTTGGTGGATTATTTGATGCTCTAACTAGCACTAAAGACGAAAAAAGATTATTTGTTGATGACAACGTAAAAGTTATTGGAGAAGTTCATTGTTACTGGAAACACGAACCAAAGGCAAACAAAGCAAATGTTTGGTTTCGTATTACTTATGACAAAACAAAATGAATTGCCCTCACTGTGATTTTACAAGGACGGAAATTTACCGTACCGATACTAGGACAGAAGGTTCAACCCCTTATGTCATTAGAAGAAGGATCTGTGATAACTGCAAAACAAAATTTACCACTTACGAATGTGCAGATGTAAAAACCCTGGCACAAAAAATAACAAAAACAGCAGCACTTATGAAAGCTTTATCTGAAATGAAACATGCAGTGGGGGTAGATGAGTGAATCTAAATTTATTCGTCATGAGCCTTGCGAGTGTGGGAGTAGTGATGGCAGGGCGGTTTATACAGACCACAAATTCTGCTTTGCATGCAACACGTTGTTCAAAGAAAAAACAGAAACCACCCGACAGACGTATATTCCTCCAGTAGCAGTGCCAGTATTTAAAACCTGGGATAACGATACTTACCGAGGTATTCCTAAAAAAGTACTGGAACAGTACGGAATTTTAAAAACAGAAACAGGAGTTGTCTTCCAATACAGAGACAAATCAGGAAAACCAATAGCCCAAAAGATAAGGGTTTTATCGAATGAATAAAAATGACAGAATCAGTTGGACAGGAAAACCGAAAGAAGTCGCAGGGTTTGGTTCACATCTCGCAAATCCTAAGCACCATGATGGAATCGCTATATGCGAAGGAGAGTTTGACGCACCATCAATCACCTACTCAACAAACGGAAAAGTGATTGGAATATCAGTACCTAATGGAGCACAGTCAGCAGCAAATTTTGTAAAAAAACATTTGGATTATTTTAATCCTTTTAAAACTATTTACATTGCTACTGACATGGATGAACCAGGAGAAGAAGCTGCAAATTCTATTGTCGAATTATTTCAACCTGGGCAAGTAAGAAGAGTTGTATTTCCACTAAAGGACGCAAATGAAACACTTGTAGAACTAGGCAGCATGGCTGTTAAAGAGGCCATCTTTGCTGCTAAAGAGTTAAGACCTGATGGAATTAAATCTGCTAGTGCATACGCAGGCATCACAATAAAGCCACCTAACAGAACTGCTACTGACTGCGGGTTTGCTACATGGAATCGCATGACACCTTTTTACGACAATCAATTAGTCGTATTAATTGCAGGGTCAGGAATTGGTAAGACTACATTTGCCAGGGCTTTAGCTCTGCATGACATGGAAAAAGGTATTAAGTGCGGTTGGATTGGTCTGGAGGAAACAGCAGAGGAAGCAATTTTTAGGTTTGTTGGCATGGCTGCTGGTATGCAACTACATGCAAGGCAAAACTATGCTGGTTTTACTGATGACCAGTTAAAGAATATTGCAGATGCAGACAGCTTTGTAACTAAAGGTGGCATGTTGGAGCTGTTTGATCATTTTGGTTCATTAGATGAAAACATAATTCTTCAAAGAATGAATTACATGGTCAGGTCATTAGGTTGTAAACATATCTACCTGGATCATCTAACAATTATTGGTTCTGGTTTAGCTATGGATACCAGGCATTTAGATTCTTTAATTACAAAAATTCGAAGTTTTATTGCTGCTACAAAATGCACTGTATTTGCTATCTCCCATTTAAATAGATCATCTTCCCAGGTGAAGAATATGGAAGATGGCGGCATACCTGAATTACATGACATAAGGGGATCGCACTCTGTAGTCCAACTTGCTGACACTATATGGGCATTGGGTAGGTCGAGAGGTACAAATCTTACTCATAGTTACTGTCTAAAAAATCGAATGTTAGGCAGATGCGGCTATGCAGGGTCGTTCGAGTTTCACGAAGAAAATCAATTTTTAGATCAAAAATGGATAGAACCATCATGAAAAATAAAGCTTATATAGACGTTGAATTATTTACTTACCGTCATGCTTGTGCCAACGAATATGAGTACGAGTTATATGACGGCATTTGGTCTTATTACTGTCAAATTAATGATGCAAAATTCGGAGTCGATGCTGAAATACAAAGGCTCGACAAACTATTACCTGACTACGAAATGGTCATGGCCCTGGGTTCAAGCACGAACTTCCGCTATTCTATCGAACCCTCCTACAAATCAAACCGTAGGAAATATAGAAGACCCGCTGGGTATGCAAAGTTACGAGAATGGATTTCTGAAACGTGGCCCATCGTCACCTTTCAAAACTTAGAAGCAGATGACGCAATAGGAGTATCTGTAAGAAAGAACGATGTCATTGTTAGTGGCGACAAAGATCTTAAAACTATTCCAGGACTTCATTTAATAGATGACAATATTGTAAGAGTGACAGAAAGAGAAGCAGATATGCACTTTTATAAACAGATCTTAGTTGGAGATAGAGCTGATAATTTTTTTGGTTGCCCTGGTATTGGTGATCAAAATAAATTATTTAAATCAGAAGAATGGTTAAATGCAAAAAGTACTTTTGATCTTTGGAAGATAGTTAAAAGAGAATATGACAAAGCAGAAAAGAAAGATCCAGGTAATGTACCTGATCCCTGGGCTACTGGTAGATTGGCAAGAATATTAAGACAGCATGAATACTTTAGTGGAGACATAGTTTATTGGCAGCCTCCTACGTTTGATATGGTTTGGGATGCTTTTGCATGACATTTAAAGAAGAGCAACGCAAAGCAGCATTAAGACGTATCGCTGAATTAAAACTTTTAATAAAGTACTGGTCTAAAAAATTAGATAAGTAATTTATCTTCAATAATTGCTACAAGCTGGTCATCAATTTTGTTTGTACTTTGCTTGGCTAGTGCTTTAAGAATATCAAGCACTAATTTTTTTATCGCTTTTGATTTTATAAAAGCAAAAAGAATTGGTCGTAGGATTGCAAGCATAATTTGTATTACATATATTATAAGTATAGTTACACATGTGCAAT
>TARA_R100000353_G_scaffold10353_1_pt1 | contig 11952 bp, 19 predicted proteins | sample TARA_R100000353 | Tara Oceans TARA_R100000353 (sample SAMEA2620663) | marine metagenome | biome: marine biome (ENVO:00000447); feature: surface water layer (ENVO:00002042); material: "saline water (ENVO:00002010), including plankton (ENVO:xxxxxxxx)" | depth 5 m | reverse complement strand
CAGAATTCGACTCAAAAACGCTAGAGGAAGACGTTTCAATTATCGAAGCCTCATCAAGGATGAATGTGAACGTAGCATCCGGGTTTGAGTCTGAGATGTTGAACATATGATCCACGATAATTGAAACGTCTTCCTCTAGCGTTTTTGAGTCGAATTCTGGGTAGTACGGCCAATAGACCGTGACCCTGTTTTTGTCAATCGACTTGAGGGCCTTGTCCAGTGATGTCACAGGTTTTTCCAATAGGTCATAGTCACCACGCTGAACCTTGGGGTCGATGATAACGAAGCGATGATACTCCCCGAAGGTCGGGGAAAGGATCGCTGATCTCAAGGTGGATATGACAGCCGTGGTTTTTCCGGACCCGGATGTTCCGGCCCACAGGGTTCCGAGGCTTTTACGATCCGGCAGGTACAGCGATTCAATTGACAGGGGCATCATTACTCACAGGTACGGTTGGCACTTGGACCCTTCTATTCCTTCGATTTCGGAACCATCTGAGGGGAGACCCTAGGAAACGCCTCACGGAGTACAGGAACAGACCCCTACGGTTGGGATCGGCGTTTCTCACTATGTTGGTCACAGGCGGCACGTATGCGGCCCCTATGACCGTTGTGAGGACGATCCCCGGACTTAGGTTGATTCCTATGCCCCTTGAGTCCATCCAGTGCATTGTAGCCCCCTCCAATGCGTCATAATCGCCCATTGATCTCTCAAGCACGTAATCCTCGTTCCCGGTCACACCTCGGCCCCAGTGCGTTATGCCCCGATCTAGGCCCATGTACCCCCATCGGACCAATTGGCCCTGCGTAGCCCTTTGGGCTGCGGTCATCTGTTCGCCTGTGGCTATCCCACGGATGGCTCTCGGAATGGTCGATTTGACGGAATCGGGTTCCTCATCAAGCCAAGATACGTCATCAAATTCCGTTGGATTTTGTGAAGTGGTTTCCTCGGTTTTCACAAAATCCTCTTTTTCCACGGATGGTTCTACGACTTCCGAACCGGGTTTGCTGATCTTCTTGTTGTGTTTGTAGACAGCAGCACGACTCTTTCCATTCCCCTTTCCATGTCCGTAGGAATCCAAGGTTGACTGATACTTTCCTTCGTCCGTAGGGTGCTTCATGACTTGGCTCATTCCATCCCCTCCACTACCTTGTCAACCGACTGGTTCATTGTGTCCATCATCAAACGCTGGATGCTGCCGTGTTTGACGGTTCTCTCAAGTGCTAGGGCTAAGGCGATCTGTGGAGGGTTGGACTCCATCCTCGCCTCGTTGTATGCCTTTGTGAGTCCACCTAGGCCGGGGGCTAGGAGCGTCCACAGCATCGGGTTTATCTCATCCCTGTATTGACTCAAGGCATCAAGAAATTCCTTGAGATTTATCCACACGTCTAACAGCAGGCTATCCATTGTCTCCCATACATCGGGATCATCACTCCACGTCATGACCGCTCGGAGGGGGTTGTGTCTATTGTATCCTTTCATGGGGTTGACTTGTCCACCACTGTGACATCAAATCCCCGAAATACTCGGGCGTTTCCCCTCCCCATAGCCGCTTGGTTGAGTCTCCTGCTGGCTGAATGGTGAAGTCGCAGGGCCGGAAGACGTTCATCAAAGTCATGTCTCCCCTTATCCTAGCCTCCCCTGCTGAGTAGGGTCTCCTTATGGTGGCGGTGGCCTGTCTATCCCCTGCCCTTTCTTCACAGAAATCGAACAGGTTGGAGCCTCTAAGGAATAGTGAGGCCGATCCACGGAATACCGTTTTGATACCGTCGTTGTGCCTCATGGAGTAGACCCCCGACATGAGTAGGACCAATTCACCCTGTTCCTCCAATTCCCATTGACCTAGGTTGTGGGGTGCGGGGAGTGGACGGTTTGGAATGACCGTCAACCTGTCCGATGGGAATATGATACCATCAGTAGCCACGGACAGGGCCGAGAATCCGTTCACTCGTACCAATTCCGCCAACCTAGCCCTCGTTCCCCCAGTGGTGACGGCTGCGTAGAATGGGTTCCACAGTTTCCCAGTCTTTCCGTTCACTGCTTGGATTGTCTTTCCATAGATTGAATTCAGCATTACCTTCGATACGGCATATTCAGCCGTGTCCTTTGGGCTATTCATTTTCATTTCGTAAAACTTCTCTATGAATGGTCTGAATGGTTTCCTACCCTCGGTTCCCGGTAGGAGGTAGAACCACCTACCTAGGATGAACGACGTATGAGGCCATTTCAGTGCCTCCATAACCTCGTCGGCTGTGAACCAACCACGGACGAAGCGGGGCGTGACTATGGTTCCAGTGGAAGCCATCCTAGCCAGTGGATACCAAGGTAGGCCGCTCTCAAACAGCATGGTTATTTCACAAAATCCTATTGAATACGGATTTCTTCTAGCCAGCCAATCCATGAATTCCTCTCCCCCATCCCCACATATCCAAGCGGCATCCGCCTCGGTGTAATCGTCCAAGTGATACATCACATACGGGTAGGCACTGGCGAGATCGACCCCAGTGGCATCCTCCCAGTACCCGGAGCCAACCGTTTCAAACCATCCTCCACGGTACGCCGACAGGGCTTGATGGACGATTTTGTGAAGTCCTAGGGCGTTCAATGTCGGAATTTGTGAAATATCCAATAGGCTTCTTTGGGCCGTGTTCGCTAGGGAATAGGGTTGAATGAACCTCACACCCGAATTCACGAATTCGTTCCGCTTCAGCCTTGCCAATTGTCCACACAGAACGGCATCAAGAACGGCGTAGGTCTCAATGTCTTCCCGGTACATATCCCTGTAATTGGCTTCATCGAAACGAGATGCGTCCAGTATTGACCCATCAAAGCACTTCTCCAGTTTGCTCCTTCCTAGGTACTTCTTTGATGCTGTGTTCAACCTCATTTTGTTGTAGTATTGGGAGATGTCCCACCACTTGCAGGGACCTAACTTGGCCCTCCCCCTACGCCAATTGATAGGGTTGAGGGACAGGTGCTTTCCCTCCAAGTATCGAATCTCCACCATCCTCCCGGAGACCTCCGGCGTAAATGACCCGGTATCCGCATTGACTGTGACCGTGTTGTTTCCTATGTCCCCTTCCTCATCCCTCGATCCAATGAGGGACAGTATCACATCCTCGGACAGGAGCCTCATCACGGCTTGAGCGTCAAATTTCAGATTCCAAAAGAAGAATTCTGGGACCCTGTATCCAGCCTTTCCGCTCTTTCTCCATCTACGGGCGTGGGAGGGGTTGTAGAGGACGGCCATCAAGTGAGCGAAGGTAGGGGTTTCCCATACCCCCTTCTCGGTGGAGAATAGCCAGCACTTGCCCTCTACGGTCTCCGTGTCGGCCCCCATCATGTTCCACGTCTGAAGCGACCTCTTGGCCTGTTTCTTCCTCCGTTGGGTCTTGTACTCCGGGAGATCGCATAGGGGGAGACCCAACCCGATCCCATCCGGGTCCCTGTCGATGATGAGGGGTCTATCCTGCGATTTGCTCATACGCCGTTCTCCATGCTTCCCAATCCTCAATGTCTTGACCTCTAGGATCATCGAATTGATCCCTGCCAAAATCGTCCAATTCCTCGTACCTTCTAGCCAATGATACGATCTCGTTCCGTGTGGCAACGGGTGGCTCGGCTAGAGCAGCCTCTAAACGGGCCTGTGAGCCTGTCAGACGGGCCGCTCGGATGTTTGCCTGCCTAGTCCTACCCACGGCCCTCTCCATCGCTCTAACGGCCCTTACAGCCCTTTCATTTGATATGCTCCTTCCGAACCTACCGTTGGTCCTAGTCTGTACGGCCCTTGAGGCTCCCTGCCTCAATGCCTGCCTCCTTATCCTGTCCCTCGTATTGTTGCTAGGGGCTCGGTCTCCCCTAGCCCATGCGTTGACGGTGGCGGGGGTCACTCCCCTTTGATCCGCTATCCGTTGCACCCTCTCGGCCCTCTCGGTCCTGTTCGGGTTCCCGTTTTCTAGTAGGAATCGGAGCCTGTTCTGGAATGTGTCACGGCTCACGTTTGTCATAGATAGACCCCCACACAGGTCCCGACCAAGCCCAAGACTGTCAAGGTTTTGTAGATCGTGAGTCTATCCCTCATCTCGTTGATCTCACGTTTGAGGCGTTGGTTCTCCGTCCACGTTGCTCCCACAAAGCCGACCACGGTGACAAGAAGACCCCCGGCGATGCCCTCAAGCATCGTCTTGGGGTTCATCACCCTCGACCTCCTTGGTTATCTGAGTGATGCGGGACCTAGAAACACGATACAGCCGGGCCAATTCGGCCTTCGTGTAAGGTCCCACCTTGGCGATCTTTCGGATGAAATTACGGTCTTTCTCGGTCAATGTTTCCCTGTTTCTCATGTCATCCGTGAAATATCGGCGGAATATGAATCTCTCGCTCCACTTCACAAAATCCGTCATAGTGGTCGGAATGAATTCAACACACTTCACAAAATCCTCATTTTTCGATCAACCGCAAGCATGAAGGACCGTCTTACACTGGCCGCCATCATGCCCGGATTACAACCAATCATCGCTGGCGCAGGCGTGGCATTCGGAGTAGCCCTAGTTTTGGCCGTATCAAACGGCATTTCTAGCCTAGTCTTCAACCAGTCTGTGTCCCAATTTGTAGACAGCCGCCTAGGAGGGAGTGCTTAGATGCGCCTTCCCCTCCCAGATTTTTCAGTGTACGGAGTAGCCGAATACCTGCTATTTGGTGCTGGAATTGCCGCAGGTTTCGCCCTGTTCAATGCCCCAATGAAGCAGGTTGAGGACTTCATAGGGAACCTCAAGAACGGAGCAGTGTGATTTCAATGGCGGTCACATACTACCAATTGAACAGGTCTACGACCTCCATCCCCTCCACAACAGGGGCCACAACGTACACGGATGGTTTCTATGGCGTTCCCGGTACGATGGAATTCCTAATTTGGAGGCTTGAGTTAACCCTTGGTGGCACTCGCAACATAACCACTTCAGCAGCCGCTCTCATAAGCCAGTTTAAACTCGTTGTCGATGGCGACATACTGTATGACTGGACCTCGGGCTTTGCCCCAGAAGTCGATGATGAGTCAATGGGTAATTGGAATTACTTCCTCAACACAATCGGAGGACGATCCTACCAAGTGCCCTCAGTCGATACATCCACTTCCGTAGATGTTTACATGGCTATCCCAGTCGGTGCGATCCTAAGCCAAGGAACACCACGATTTGAGATAACTTACGGCTTCTATGATGCCAACCTAGTCCTAGGTGCATCGGCAACCGTCACGGCGGGAGCCTCGACCTACTGGGCTCGATTCAATTCAGCCGCCCAAAGGCAGACTAGAGTCATCTCCGGGACCTCGTTCCAGCACACGGCCAACCAGTCGGAGCAGGTTGTTGTAAGAGTCCCCTCCATGCCCGGATACGTCTTGGATGCCATTCTCATTCAGAATGACAGCCCTGCGGATCAGTATGGGGCCGATGGAATTAGGGTCTTGGCTCTCAGCCAGTTTTCGATGCCTGTGAATCTACACAGGTGGGCCTCGGACGAATTGGGGAACACCCTCATGACCGTCAACCCAACAGGAACCACGGATGCCGAGTCAGCACAGGTCTTCAAGACCTCTACACCCGGCATTCTGAGGGTTCCACTCTACGGCCTCAAGGCTGCCGATCTAACGATGATCGTGAGCAGCAGCGCAACCACAACCCGGTTCTACCATCCGATTCTCACAAGGGCAATCGGTGGCGTAGCCGAAAAGAGGCCAATGCAGACCGTAGCAGCCCCCGGAAACCCACAGGCCGCCATCATGGCGGGTACTGAAGTGACCGGACCTCAGTAATACGATTCATGCCTCCCACAAACATGACCAACGGGGCCGTAAACTCGGCCCCTGCGGTTTTGTTTGGTAGGTGTGAACGTAGGATTTTGTGAAGTGAGACTATGCCAAGGAGACCGGAGTTTAGCGTGACTAAACTGGATTTCTCTAGGGACTTCCGGATTGTCAAATTGGTCGATTCAAGGGGACAGATGCGAAAAATCCCCAAGCGTGGGAGCGTGACCGGATCAAGGCGTAGGTCTTCCACTTCCAAGCGCAGGAAATCACGTAGGAGGATGTACTGATGAAAAATTACGGTTTCACATTATCCTTCTCTCAAAGAAGGCTTGACAAGAGAGTTAGAGGTGGTTCTGTGTATAGAACAAGAAAACAGGCTTCTAGCGAAGCAAAGAGAATGAGAGCATCAGCCAAAGGATTCGGTATCTCAAACATTAGAGTAGTGAAGGCCACCAAGAAAGAGTACGATGCCTCAGTTAGACGATACTACAACGATATTATCAATTCCAGACCGCCAAGAAAATAGGGGATTTTGTGAAATGCCATCAAGAGTACAAGTCTACAATCTAACAACGAACAGCCAATTCATCGACCTCACAGGGGCGGGGAAGGTGATGATCCTCGTAGAGACCAATGACGTGAGGATTGCCTTTGACCAATTCGCATTGACCAACGGTGACTACTTCGTGATGAAAAAGGACAACACCTTCGTGTTCGATCAGCCCCAACCATTCGTTAATCAGCCATGCTTCGTAAGGGCGGATAGTGGCACAGCCACACTTAGGGTCATGATTAGCGGAGGGACCTACTGATGTCATACGTCCTTAACCCCTCAGATGGCGGTGATGAGTATTCCCTCAAGGCAGGGGCCAAGACTGGTTCCTCAGTACCGATTCAATTGGATGCTGCCGTGGGTGCTGATACCGAGGTTAAATTGACCGAGGGAAGCAACATTACGCTCACTCAAGTAGCCTCGGATGAGATTTCGATAGCCGCCTCCGGTGGTGGTGGCTCTCCGGGTGGTTCCAATGGACAGGTTCAGTACAATGATGGGGGATCATTCGGTGGTAATGCTGTATTCACCTTCGATGATACAGCAGGGGCGCAACAGGTGGTTGTTGAAGGGTCTTCTAGTACGGACCTTGTGAGAATAACACAAACAGGTTCGGGAGATGCCCTTGTTGTAGAGGACGAGACAAACCCCGATTCTACCAAATTCAAGGTCACTCAGAACGGGGACGTGACCATAGGAACGTCACAGGAATTTCTAGGTAAATTCCGAGTTAGTGGAGTGTCGGGAAACAGGAACATAACCGACCCCTCCGGACAGGCCAACATAATTACTAGACTAGAGGGACCTTCATCAGCCGTTGAATTGATGAATTTCAATACAGAATCGGGCAACCTCTTGATCTACAATCCCTACGTTGATGGGGAGTATACGTTCATGAGGCGTGACGGAGTATCAAACAACATAGAAACCTCCTTCGTAGTGACTACCGAGGACACAATCAAACTAGGATTGGGCGGCAAGAATTACGGGACGGCTGGACAGGTCTTGACCTCCGGAGGACCAAACGCAGCAGCCTCTTGGACTACGGTTTCGGGTGGTGGCGGTGGTATGGTCCCGCCGGGAATACCCAGTGGCAACACAGACACAGGAGACGAAACGATGGGTTTCATGAACGGTTTATTGGCAGCAAACACCAATTCTCCTTCAACACAACAATGGTCTAACACATTCACAAGAGTTAGACCGCACGTATTTTCCAGAACAGCAGCAATATCATCGGTACGAATGGCGGCTAATAGTGGTCCAAGTGGAGGGGTTTCTCAAGTGGTCACATTCGGACTCTACAACAGTAATTCAAACGGACAACCGACCACGTTGAAATGTAAAGCGACTATACAAGTACCAAACGGTTCCGGTTCGGCTGTATATACTGCTTCTTGGGCAGCAGAAACAGGACAAGACCTCAACGTGACGGCTGGAGAGATATATTGGTGTGGATTCTTTTCATCCTATGGAAGCGCAGCAACAGCCTCTAACTTCTACTTCGCCAACGGTGTTCAATTGTCTCCGATTTTCATTGATATGGATTCGACCCCTCAATTTATCCAAACAACATATGCTAACTCCTTATTTCCAAGCACATTCCCATCTCTCCAAGCAAACCCCGGAGACAATGGTGGGAATACTTGGCTACTATGGCAGGTGGTGTACTGATGATTGAGTCATACGAGATACTAGGACAAGAGGGTTGGACTTGGGGACAGATACGGGAGGCTAGGGCTGCGGAATTTGCCCGAACCGATTGGTGGGCCTTGAAGGACCTCACAATGTCCCAATCGAAGAAGGATTACAGGAAGTTTCTAAGAGACTTGCCACAGACTTACAGCGATCCCGATGAGGCCGCAGCCGCATGGATCGCTTACGAGATACCGGAGTGATATGAATGAGTGACAAGGATATAGAATTGGAGATCGAAGGAAAGAAAGTCAGAATCCCTTGGAAGGTGATCCTTCTCGTTGTTGGTTTGGCTGCGAGCGTCATGGGCGTTCAGTCAGATGCTTTCCAGTCGATAATCGACATAGTAAATTGATGATTTTGTGAAATGAATAGGAGGAAGTTAGGATGGAAAACGCAGTGGCTTTGATACTGATTGTTCTAGTGATCTTGTCCATGAATGATTGAGGTGATTTTGTGAAGAAGGAAAGGACCGACATAGAGAGTAATTTCCGGTCCATCCTTCTCCCCATAGTCTACGCCTACATCGTAGCGGCCATCTCCCTCGTTGGCTACGGCCTGTACCGCCCGGAGGAAGTGATACCCTCCCTAGAGGGCTACCTTGCCCTCATGGGAGTCCTAAGCGGTCCTGCCCTCCTAGCCATCAGCGAGACCTCTAGGCTGTACTCAGCCCGGCAGGAGGCCCACATCAAGCATGAGCCCGACAGGTTGCAGCACTTGATGGAGACCGAGGTACGTACACAGCAGCACGAAAACACAATGGACTCGGCGGAGAGACTTCACAAAATCCGATATGGTGATGAAAATGAATGATGAAAATGAAAACGAAAGCATATTTGCAGGATCGACTGGATTGATACTATTCCTTTTGTTCTTGTATTTACTATCAAATGAGTGATTGAGATGCCTAAGATACGGAATCCCTACACAGGACGGCTTCAGACGGTCTCTATGGCCGTCCCCCATGCGGGGAGGCCCGGACCCACTAGGGACTCGTACTGTGCCCGTACAGCGAAGATTAGGGGCAATTGGAAGCGAAACCCAAAATCCAAGAATCTTATCCAACGTAGGCGATGGAGATGCTCATACATCCCCGGAGAATTGAGGGTTTCCGAGTACAGGAGGAAAAGATAATGCCAGCAGGAAGATACCCCTCCTGCGTTGTCAACGCCTCCAAGAGATCGGGAATCTCAAAGGCCAAGTTATACCAAAGTTATCGTAGAGGCATAGGGGCACATCGCACCAACCGGGCGAGCGTTAGAAACCTCCAAGGCAAGAAGTACGCAGGGGGCGTTAAGATGGGACCCCAACAATGGGCCTGTGCGAGGGTGAACAAATTGGCACGACTCAAGCGAAGGGCTGGCTACGACCAAGACTTATTGAGGTGATTTTGTGATAGGACCGACGGATTGTAATTTTTGGAGAAGGATGGGACTCGACTACCTTGGAAGTGAATTGAAACAAGGTAATCTCGATAGATCAGATGTTGACGCAATCTTACAATCTTGCTTTGGCATGACCGAGGAAAGGGCTAGGGCCGACTTCATACTGAGATACACAGATGAAGACTCCCCAGTGGGCCGTCCTACCCCTCCGGAGGAAATGCCCCCGGAGGACCCCACCGATTGCTCTCTTTGGACGGGAGCAAATAGGCCCTACACTGATGTCATTAGAGAGGCCCAATCGGGTATGCTCAATTCATCTCAAGTCAATCAGATTCTCGATAACTGCTACGAGATGGATGAGGACGAGATAGAGAGAATAATCACCGATCTATTCTATGCCCCGGAGGAAGACGATGAGGTAATTGATGGGGATGATGAGGTAATTGATGGGGTAGGAAACGCAGACCCCATTCTTGAGAAGACCCTAGACCCCCTCCTTATCGTTCTTGGGGCCATTGTGATCGGTATGGTACTGGTCTACACCATAAACACCACGAAGGAGGCTCTCTAAGCGTGTCTGAAGGCCGTTAAACGGTCTTGGGTAGGCTACCATACCAGTGAGACAAAAGGAGGGCTTAGAATGGCTGAAAATGAATTAGGATTGAGAGAATACGCATTCACAGCCGGATTCTGGACTGAGGCCGTGGTTCGTGGGACCTTGATATTCCTACCTGCTGCTGTGGTATTCGCCTTAGCCGTGTCACTGGTCTATCTACTGCTTGGGAACACACTCCAATTTTCAAGGACGGACATAGTGGTTCCCCGGAGGGCTTGAGATGCCCCTTCCTCAAGCAGCCTTCGCAGGTTGGATAATAGGTTCGGGAATAAGGTATGCAGGGAAGACCATCATCAAGAGACCCCTACTCTCAGCAGGTGGAGCGATACTAGGCTGGGAATTGTTCGATCTCGATGACACGAAAATAGGATCATGGACGGAAGAAAAATTCGGGGCCATACTCGATGAATTGCTTGAGACTGGTGCTAACGTCGTTAATGGTGGAATAGATGTCACTGGTGGCTTCATCTTGGAAGCCATAGAGAAGGGAGGCCCTGCCGTACTTACAGGCGTAGAAAACACCTTCATAGCGTTAAGAGAGACATTACGAGGGAGGGAAGTCGGATACCTAACGACGTTCACCGTTGTTGTCCTAACGATCCTAACGGCTAGGTTCCTATGGAATGCCTCCGCAACGGCGGGAAGAACGATTTTTGAATGATAGATTTGAGGGCCCCATAGAAGCCGATTTGGCTCCTATGAGGCTTTACGTTGATCTAGGCTGTGCGCTTCTATGCGCCTAATTTGACTCAGCCTTGAACCATCGGAAGGCGTACCCTGCCGGGGACTTCTCCGAAGCCACACGGCAGAACATGAAGGTGTTCCCCTCGATGTTCTCGCCTCCCTGTGCTGCCTTCATCAAGGACATCAGACCGTTTTGCGGTCCGTTGCTGCCCTTGAGCCAAAGGGTGTCTCCCGCAACCTCGGTATCAACCGATGCCACGATGTACCCCTGTTGGGTCTGGGTCACGGAGGTGAACGTAAACGCTACCTCCGTGTCCATAGGCACTTCACGGAGGGAAACTGCGTCCCCTCCGGATGGTGTCAAGACTGAATCCCATGCTATGTTATTACTCATATTACAGAATCCCTCCTTGTCTACTCCGATAGGTAGACAGTATATCAATAATACCTCATTTCACAAAATCGCACTACTGGGGGCCTGTCTACCGATGTTTTATTACTGTCCACCATAGTAGGATGCTCATGCCACGATATTGTAGGAAGTGCGGAAAAGAGGTAGGAGTGATATCATACCTCTTGCACGATTGCCGAAAGGAGGAAGAAGAATGAAAGCGAGATGTAGATGGTGCGGTTCCCACGTAGGAAGGGGACATGATCGAAGATACAGATGCGGGGGTTGTGAGGCGTGAGGACATACTCACAGTGCCCCATATGCAACAAGGGCCATGAAGTCCCACAGGAGAGGCCCCTGTGCCCTAGGTGCAGGGTCCGAATCATGGGGAGTGGGTTCTGATGGGGTTCCATGACGCAACCGGGAACGTGTATTACGGGACGGATCAAGAGATTGTCAACACAATGGCCCTCACGGAGTACGCTAGGGACCTCAATCCTGTGGAGTACAAGGCCAATGTAGCCCTACGGGCCCACTACCTAGGGGTTGAGATCGTCTATCATGATGCCTCGTCCTTCCTTGATGCCCTTGAGAGGGCGGGTTTGGGGTACAGGTTCACAAAATCCAACCCAGATTATGAGCATATGGTGGTGGAGTGGGAGTGGGACCCAACCCTAGCCAAGCCCAAAATGCGAAATCAGAAGTTTCCGAAACTTTAGATCATTTTGACTAAATGATCGGGATTTTTGACAGGCTCGCAGTACAGCGTTTTTTCTACGCTTGATTTTCACAAAATCATACGTTTTGTGATGATCCCCAAAAAT
>TARA_R100000353_G_scaffold111591_2_pt1 | contig 11990 bp, 11 predicted proteins | sample TARA_R100000353 | Tara Oceans TARA_R100000353 (sample SAMEA2620663) | marine metagenome | biome: marine biome (ENVO:00000447); feature: surface water layer (ENVO:00002042); material: "saline water (ENVO:00002010), including plankton (ENVO:xxxxxxxx)" | depth 5 m | reverse complement strand
AATAGTTGCTCCTATAGATGCTTCTTCTATTGAAGTTTTTAATTCTGCTACAGGATTTGTACCTGCGTCGTCACCTTGAGATACTTCACCATAATTGTTTGCAAAAGGATTAGCACACCCATATTGTACATATAAATCTTTTTCACCAACACCAGGATAAACTTCTGATATAGGTTTTGGATAACCTGGTAGTGCATCTGCTTTCGCATCTAATTCTGTAGCATAAACTTGGTCTCCTGAAATACCAACATATTTTTCCGCACCGTCATTACCAAAAAGAGCTTGAAAGGAACCAAGACTCTGACCAATCCAATATTCAAAAAAGTCATCATTATTTTTAAATGCATCTATAATACGTTCACCAACTGCAGTTTTTGTTCTTGCGGGAGTACCTGTATTACCTAATAACCAAAATCTTGGTTCGTCTTTATTGCCTCTGTCTTCAAATACTGCGTGATTTAATTCATCTAAAGTACCTAAATCTCTTTGACCGACATTAATTTCTCCACCATTACCATCTTCTCTTGTGTAGAAATCAATACCAATGATTTGAGGACCAGGACCGTCATCTGTTCTATATTCTACTACTATACCTTGTGCTTGGTCATCTGATACACTTTTTTCACCTGTTAAATAATCTCTGTAGTCTTGGTTGAAAGAAATGAACATTATAAGACCTTTTCTTCTATTCTTATAACCGTCACCATACCTGTGATATTCTGATATGTCTTTTATTCTTCCTAATTTTGTCATCAACGCTAATAGACCTGGAGAATCTAAATCTGTATCCATTGTTGGTAGATTATTTGCGTTTGGCTTTACTATAATATTAGAAGAGCCTAATGTATAGTTATCTTTTTGTTTAGCTAAACCAAATAATGTAGCTATTCCGAATCGATAATTTACAGCATTTTCAGAACCACCAAATCGTGATTGCCAAATGTGATAATCTTGTAATGTTTCATCATACTTAAAAAAGAACTCAGAATTAGTTCCTGAAAAAGACTGCCAAGGTTCAAAAGTATCCATGTTTTCTTTATGTCTACATTTAAATACTACGTCAAAATCACCGGTTGATGGTAAAATAGATTGTTCAAATACACAACTTCCATCATCTGTAGCAGCATACGATTGATAGTTCAACGCAGACGGGTCTGTACACCCAGGTATTTCTGCAGGTGTTTCCGGTAACCAAGTAGTTCCTTTCCATATCCAATTTCTTGAAGTACCATCAGTTCCTTCCGTCTGAGTCATAGCACCAACTTTTCTTATACCAAGAACTCCTTGAGTAGAACCATCATCAGTATTATATTGTGAATAGTTAGGCTCCCAAACATATAATCCGTTTTGGATAGAAGAAACAAACCATTGTTTACCAGGTGATAATAAGCCTTCACCTTGATTTTCTTGTAATTCACCTGATGGTCTTGCTTCTCCTGGTTCTGCTAAATAACCTGAAGGTAACGTATCCGGAGGTTCTCCAATATCTGCTCCAGGTATATGAAATCCTGCGGGAGGTTCTGTTGGTCTTGGTTCACCAACACCAAATCCTGAACCATACTTAATACTAATAGTAGCACCTTTATTTGTATCTGATGATTTTTGAAAATAAGTTATGTAAAAATTATCTTGTCCTGGTGTAACACCATAGTTAGAAATAGCAGGTAATTGTGATGTTATAACTAATGGTCTGTGTACACCTTCTTGACCTGGCCAAGCTGTGTCGTTTCTATAGATAGCATTTCTATCAATAAACTTAATACAAGTTCCACCGTTACGACCTTCACCTTGTACCCACTTTGCGTGATAACCAATTGGACCTGTACCATAAAATCCTTGTTGAGGATTATTAAAAGCTAATATACCATCAGACCACGCTTCTACTTTTATAGCATCTGTATGTAATTCTTCGTCTTGTGTACCAATTGGTTTTTGAGGAGATAAATCATCAGCAAATAATATTGTTTCACCACTCGGATTATTTAAAATATTTCTTTCAGTAACGACAATCTGTTCTGTTTCTCCTACTACATATGCGTCTTTTATTCTAATTGTACCATCTATCATAACATCTTTAAAACTAAACCCTGCACCATTTTCTAATAATAAGTGTGTTGCACTTGTATCACTATCAGATGGTGGTCCTGAGTGAGCACCAAATCCTGGCGGAAAAGAACCTGCGTCTACAGATGGATTGAATGGATTAAAAAATCTTACTTGTGGTTCTGTATTAGTTCTAAATCTATAATCATTATCTGATATAAAAGTTTTAAAAGCAAATCCTCTATCATATAAATCTTCTTTGTAAACTTCATCATTTATTTTCTTTGCACGTATTCTAATTTCTTTTCTTGATGGACTTATTTCAAGAACTTCATAATTCATCTTTTCCGGCTTTACTTGAAATGCAACTTCTTCACCACTTTCTTCAAACTGAGCAGGAGTTCCTGCGTGATAATCACCATTAGGTCTTACAAAGAAAGGACCATCATATATGTCACCGTAGTTTTGCTCTTTAGTATTAATCAATACAACATCATCACTACCTGCTAATCTTCTGTAGAACTCATATCTAAAAGTAAATCTACCTGAAGCAAAACCCATCTCTCTAATATCAATACCAGGTTTAACTACTATTTGACTATCTATTATATTTGGTTCTACTTCTTTAGAAGTTATAATACGACCTGTAGTAGGTTCTATTATAGACAATTTTATAAAATCGTTTTCTTCTCCATTACCAAAAGGTCCGCCTTCAAACCTACGAGTACCAGGAATAAAATTTCCTCCTGTCTTCAATAATTGTTTATCTCTATTTGATAACTTACTTGCCATTATATTAACTCTGTAAAATTTCTATTTAAAACTTCGTCAAGTTCATCGCCACGTTTATATTTTGGTTGTTTTCTATCTATTTTTACCCAAGAAGTAGGGTCATCTAAAGCTGTTCCTGTTTCAGGATTTTCATAACTTAAAATAGGACCATTAATACCTTGTCTCAATAATTGATTGTTATTTTCCATAGAAGAAGATACAGAAAATTCAGCAATAGCTCTTGCTCTTTCTTCTTCATATTCACGAGAAGCTTCGAGTTTTAGACTTTGGAAGTACTCGTTATTTTCAAGTTGTTCTTTTGTGTAAGGCATTATTTTATAAAGAATGTAAAATTATTGTCTATAACTTCGGTATCTGTACCCGAACTTCCTACATACGAACCACTAATAACTTTTATTAGTAGTTTATACTCTCTTTGTGTTTGTAATCCACTTGTATTTAAATCAATGTAATTACCACGTGAATCACACGAAAGTCTTGAACCTGTACCATAAGGTACAATAACATCTTCTGTATAATTATCAATTATACTATATTCAGAACCTGATGGTAGATATTTTACTGAAGTATAAGCAGATGCAGAAGGTGCATTACTTAAAACAGGAAAGTTAGGTCTTCCAACAATTCTGAGTTTACTATCAAAATTTGTAGTATATTTTGATTTTAAATTTGGACTATAAATTTGTAAGTCTTCTATTTCTCTTGCATCTAACGCACTCAAGCTACCTGTTGACCAAACAGAAGAATCCCAAACTGCTTCTAATCTTGGAGAGTAAATTGTGTGTGTATCTCTTGAGAAAAACTTAAAGTTTCCTAATTGTGTACTTGAACCTTCATCTAAATCTACATCGTCATTTCCAATAGACCCTGAACGTTTTACCATAAATCCATTATTAGAAATAGTACCATCTAACCACTTATTAACAATATCAGTAACATCCATTCTCATATCAAGTTCTGTATCTGTATGTACAAAACTTTGAGATGCTTCATATTGTGAGCCACTATGCCAAGTACCGCCTGTATCTTTTACACTACCTAACCAAAATGTTTCTTCGTTTTGTCCTGTTCGATAAGCCCAACTAACTCCTTCAGTTGTGGCAGGACTATATGCTTTTTTACCTCTACCCATCACCCAACTCTGACTAACAGGATACGCATAAAGTGTTTGACTTGTAGTTAGTGCTTCTGAACCCGCATCGTATAAATTCAAATAATATTTAGCACTCGCACTTGCTCCAGCATCAGAAACACTTGAACTCATTGCGGCTAAATCAAATTTTACTAATGCTCGTGAAACGTTAACACTAATACCAGCATCATCAACATCTTTTCTTATTTCAAGTACTTCGTCTAAACCAAAGTTTCTTGATTCAGACGCTTCATATAAAACCGTATCTTCTGTTGCATATGTAAATAAGTGCATATCTTACTCCTAATATCCTGCGCCTGTTGAAGAGTCGCCTACACAATTACCTTGTATATCTTGTGAAGGAAATTTCAATTCAAATATACTTGGGTCAAGTGAAGGATAAATAACTCCATCTTTTGTCGCAGAATCTAAATCATAAATATTACCGGAATAACCTGAACCTTTTTCATAGTTGTTGTAAAAAATTAATTGTGTTTTTTCAGGATTGTCATCTACAGGAGGTACTACAGATGCGACACCATCAACTATTGCTAAGTCTTGAACTAAGTCTTGAGTTACAATTGGTTGATTTATTTGCCACTTATCAGGTGCGAAAAAATCTTTTATAGTGTTTATACATCTAAGAAGTACTTCTTGTTTATTGTAACCAACTCTTGCAATTATACTGAATCTAACTCCGATGTTTATTATATAAGCATCTTTTATATTTACAGCATCTGTAACAGGTCTGTATTGACTTAAATAAGTTGCTAAATTTCTCTTGACTACTTCATTTAACATAGTTAATTTCTTAGACGGAGAATATCCTAAAACATACATATTTAAAGCTAAAGGATTTGCTACTCTTGTATTAGCTGTAGGTTGTTTTTTTCCTGCTTTACCTAAAGTCTGAGGGTCTAAATCTTTACCTGCTTGTAATTGCTCATCTTGAACAATATAAACTTTTGCCACACTTCCAAATCTTGAAGGCATAGTATAAACTCTCATCATATAATCTTCTTTAGTTACGGTTCTACCTTGTGCTTGAAAATAAGCAAGTGCATTTTGTTTTACTTCAAGAACACTTTCTCCTGAACGACCGCCTGCTGCAGGTAATGTATTTGAACACGCAAATGAAGCTTGAGAATTTATAGTTAAAGCACTATCTAATCCTGTCGCTCCTGCAGGACCAAATAATGGATTCACTATTTTATTTATAGCCCCTGCTTGGACATTATGTGAAAGACCGCCACCATGTCTATATGTTATAGTTAAAGTAGTATTACCAGGAGCAAGTCCATATGCTTTTGTATTTAAAAAATTACTTGGGTCAAATGTTCTATCGATACTTGCTACACCATGCGGTAAACTTGAACCAACATTATCAGGATTAGGTATAATCTCTTCATCAGGACTATCACTATTACCTGCACCAAATCTTAATTCCATACGACCATCAGCTGTAATATAAGTAGTAAATCTTCGTGAAGTCTTTTTTAATTTTAGTAGATAAGGTGCGTTATCAGCAAACTGAGAATCTTGTGGACTTAAATCTGCTGTATTGTTAGATTCAATAAAAACCGTATCTTGTGCTAAAAAAGGAACTTCATACCAACTATTACCATCACTATCTACACAAGATATTATTTCAGTTATACCTGTTTGTGATAATCTTATGCTATCATATCTTTTAGCATTACCAAAAGCAAATTGTTCTGACTTTTGTACACCTGACCTACAACTAACTGATTTTGTTAATAAATAAGAAGAAGGTTGTCCTCCTGAACTTTCGTACACACTAATATTCATAGGAGAGGCACTTGAAGTATATTGAAAACTTACATCTTCAGTAGAAAAAAATTTAATACCTGAGGTAGATGAAAGTTCACTACCTGCTTTTAAAACTTGTCCATATCTTAAATCAGGTCTGTTAGCTGTACCTGAACCTATAGAGGGTACGGTTTGAAATACATCAACTTCTGCGTTAGCTGCAGATAGTATTCTTGGTTTATATCCCATAGCTTGTGCTATTTGATATACACTTTTAGTTTCTTCTGCATAAGCTAATAACGATTCTTTAAATTGGTTATCTATATAATAAGAAAGAACGTCACCAACATATGATGCCATTTCAATAAACATCATACCAGGTGATGCTTCATTAAAGTCATTATATGAATCAGGAAAATAAGTTTTAGCGTGTTCTATTAAAGCTTGTTTAAAAGAATTGAAATCTTTATTTAAATATTTAACTTCTTTTTGTTTAACGTGTTGAGGCATCTAATTCTCCTTAATAACTACCCTTCAGGGTCAATACCACTTTGTTCGTATGCGTAATTAAAATAAAATGTTTGTGCTATTATTTGATTATTAAAAGCAGAGCTAAAAGTTCCAACAAGTTTAAGAGAATTTCCTTCACTACTTGCAGTTAATTTTAAAAGCTTTACGTGATTTAACCATGTAGATAATGCTTCTCTAATAGCTTCTTCACATTTACTTTTTAAAATATTAGGCTCGTTTGGTTCAAAAATAAATTCGTGTATTCGACAACCAAAGTCAACATTACCTGGTCGTTCACCAATTTTAGTCATTATAAGATTTTTAATGTTATCTTGTATTTGGTCGTAGTATTTAGAATTTTGTTTAAAAAAGCCATACGATTCTCTATCATAGTTTAGAGGGAAACCTATTCCAAACTTTTTATCCGGGTCTAAATCTATTTCTTTTACACTCATTATTTTTTCAGATTCATTTTACTCATAAGTTCTCTATAATCTTTGGTGATTGCCTTTTGAACGTCAGGGTCAACTTGTTCAGGTGCTACTCCTGCTTTATGTGCTATTTCTGCAACGCCTTTATTTGACATACCGCCTCCATTTGGTTTCATATCACCATAGCCTAATAAATCAGCCATATCAGTTGTCGTAAAAGTTTTTCCACCCATTGTTGGATATTCTGATGTCTCAGTAGACTCTTGAATTGGCGTAGACCTTTTAGACTTAATTTCATTAATAAATATCTCGCCGAGTTGTTTTTTGACTTCTTCACTAACTAATCTGTTGATTATTTTTTTTAACTCATTTGCCTTCATTTTAACTCCTATATGTTAATATCCACCACCTGTACCACCGGTTATTGTTGTACCGGATGCTGTAGTAGTTCTTGTAATTGTTGTTGAGCCGGTGCCACCTTCAAGGTTTAAATCTTCAAGATTTTCACTTTCATTTATTAGTCCATCCAACTCATTTTGTAATTGTTCGTCTGTGTCTTTATCACTTGTTTTATTATCTTTACTACCTTTTATTTTTATAGCTAACAGAGCTATTAATACTGCAATAGCTAAACTTTTTAGTTCTTTTACTAACATACCAATAACAGGTATCTCTGCTTTTGCTACTGCTAATTCTTCTTTAACTTTTTCTACTATCTTCTCTTGAAGAACACCTGCAGCTGCTACAGGAGGAACTAATGCGGAACCAATCTTACCTGCATCTTTAGCTGCTTCAGCAATTTTTTTAGCAGTCTCTATTGCAATAATAGTATTTCTAACCGTTCTAACAAGTGGTGGTATTTTATCAGCAAAAGCTTTTAACTTTTCCATTCTTTCTATATCTCTATCAAGATTACGAGGAGTTCTTCCTTCATCTGCTTCTTTTTGCATTTTAGGAACCTCTTTATTCTTGTACTCTCTTACAGAATCGATAGGTGATTTTATTTTATCTATTATTGGTTGTGTTATTCCCATTATGTAGTAAATACCTTTTTACTTAAATCTTCATCTAATTTATTTTTTACAGATTTTATTTTATCATTAAGAATTTTTATGACCGGTGCTTGAGCTTCTCCTGTAATAGAACTTCCATCTTTATCTACAGCCATACCTCCTTCTGATAAATTTTTAAAATTCTCAACTACAAATTCTAATAACTCTAAAACATCTTCTATTGTTTCTTTGTAGTTTAATCCTCTTACAACCGGTTGTACTTTAGAGTTAGGTGTATCACCTGGGTCTCTTTGACTACCTAATGAAATACGACCTTCAGGAATTTCTTTATCTTCAAAAGGATACACTACTTCCGGTGTAGTTATAAATACATTCCTAAAAGAATTTATAAAAACGTTTCCTGAAGACAACATTGAAATATCGTGTCCTTTATTATCATTTAATCCTTTTGTATAAAACATTAGTGAATCTGAGGACATAAAAAGTTTTTCTTCTGCTCCAGGATGATTATCTCTAAAAGTTTGAAAAAGAACGTTTTCTTTGTATTTTCTATAATGTTTTTTCTTGGCTAAAATTAATTCAGATTCTAAATCTACTCCTGGTGGAGTTCTTTTTAACATATAGAAAGAACTACCATCTATGTTAGGATTATAAAATATAGGATAACTTCCGTCTTTTCGTATTTCACTTTCGAGTTTAGGAACTTCTGCATTAAAAGTATCGATGTCATCATCGTTTCTACTTCGCATAGAATTTGCGAGTCTAAAAGTAGCTTGACCTTTCATATCACTAAACATTAAACTATGTCCATATCTACCTTGAACAACTACGTCACCAGGAGTAATTTGAATAGGGTTTATACCAAAATTAGCTTTAAATGCTCGTGTACCTTTAGGTGTTACTTTTGCGTTATTTGCTAAAGAATCATAAATAGGTAAAGAATGACCATAAAATTGGTCATCTTTGTGATTAAAAATAGGAACAAATTCTTGGTCAGTTGGTACAGATAAAAAATGAAATGATGCAGGCTTCATTTCTTTTGTAGACTTATCTTTAAAATTTTGTACAGATATTACACTTTGACTATTACCTGGATTATTTTCAGCAACTACTTTTCCGTGTGGTATTAAAAAATTTCCAATCGAATTAGTAGATTCTCTTACAACTTTTTTAATAAAATGGTAAGCTCTATTATAGTTAAGAATACCACTATCGCCATAAGACTTATTAGTAGCCATTACTAACTCTCCGGAAACTTAGATTGTTTAGAATCTATTTCCTCACTTATTCTATCACTCTCTTCTTGTATCTCTGCGATAGAATCTGATAAGCCGGACATAAGTTGTTCTTTTTCAAGTTCACTTAGACCAAACTCATTGTCTGAACCTTTAGCTTCCGCAGAAGCGAGTTTTTGTACGATAGCCGCTACTTTAATTAACTGCTCATCATTCTTAACCGCTACATCAAGGTAGTCTTTTAAAATAGGAACAAGTGCTACAGCAGATGCTGTATCTGTAACAAACCGTAACAAGTCTTTCATTAAGACTTCGATTTGTTTTTTGTTTTCTTCCGAATTTGTATAGATATCTTTGAAGACATCCGACAAGGATTTGCCTTCAAAAACTTCATAAGAATCTGACATACGTATTTTCCTTAGTTAATAATAAATATATATTAACTAAGAAAGATACGATTTTTATGTGTTTATAAGAATACGGAGCCTGTAACGTTATGTTTAAATGCTATGCCTTTGTCTCTAAAGTCACGAATTAGTGCATTTTGTTTACGTTTCATAGCATTTATAACTCGTGTTATATGTTGAGTATTTGAACCACTCATCTCACGAATTAAAATATAAAGTGCTTTCTTATTGAAGTTTTCAATACTTTTATTGTTTTTCATAAGATATAATATAGCATCAACTACTGCTAAATCTTTTTTCTTTTTGAAAATACTCATAAAGTTATCTTCCCAATATTCATACATCTGAGTAAACACTTCACCTTTAAAAGATGATGTATCATCTAAATTCTTCTCTTCACTTGTGTTTCTGTTAAAGTCCATAACATCAAGTTGGTCGTGAATTTTACCCATCTTGTAATTCTTATTGTTGTTTAAGATTAGATAGTTTTTAGCAACTACAGAAAAGTAACTAAAAGCTTTACCTTTGTCTTGCTTATACTTGTGCATATTGATTACCATATTAGCTACAACTTCATCAATCACTTCTTCAGTAGGACCATCAAAATAATAAAACTTATAAGTGTGAATTAAGTTTTCTGCAATCTTTCTAATAGGTGCATAGATTCTTTCTGTAAAAAGTTTATCTCTTTCAGGGTCACCTGGCTCCATTGAGTTATACTGAACTATAGCATCTTCGGTTACTTGACCAAAATACATTTTACTTTTTTTTCTACGCTTCTTCGGCATCTTCTACTCCTGTGAATTTATCTAATTTGTTAATTGCTTCTTTTAATCTTCTAAAAGTGTCACCAACTTCATCATCTTTTTCAAACCATTCTTTATCGTCAATTTCTTGAATTTCTGTTTGTACTTGATTTAAATCTGTTGTCATTTCTTCAAACCAAGTTTCTAAAGTTTCTTGACGTTTAAGTTGAATAAGATTAGCGGTCACACTTGTAACTACTAATATTCCTAATATTCCTTCAATAATCATTTCTTATCTCCAAATAAATCATCAAATAATTGATTCTTGTAATCCTTATCTACTTTAGGTTTTTCTTTCTTTTCAACCTTCTTTACTTCTTCTTTAACTTTAATCGGTTCGTCTTTTTCAATACCTAAAATATCAGCATAAGGTATGTTAGCATCTTCACTAAACATATAACGTTCCATCTCATAACGAGTTGCAATCATATCTGCTTGATGTACTAACTGAGCAATATTTGTTTTTATCTTTTTAGATTCACCGAATCCCATCAAATATGCTTTGTTACCTTCTTCGTACATACCATCTGCAAGTCTTAATCCTAAATACTCTTGTTCAGAATATGTTACACCAAATTGACTTAACGTGTAAACTGCTCTATCAGTAACGGTCATATTGTGCAAGTTAGGATTAACTTCATACATTTTACCTTGATTGATTCTATGCCATTCAGACGGATTAGGTCTGTAGTACTCTTCATCGAGACTACCGAGTTTACCTAAGTCGTGGTGCATCGTACAGAACACTACAGAATCTAAATCGTATGATAGTTTAAAGCCAAACTCTTGATAAAGTTCAAATAATTTTTTACCTGCCTCAGTTATATTCATAACGTGGTCGATATATCCACCGGGCCACGAGTTATGAAAATAATCTGTAGATGAAGCAGGAGCTAACATCATACGTTCTTCAAAGTGGTCATACATTTTATTTAACTTTTCAGCACGTTCTTCTGTGTTGAAAGATTCAACGTGGTCACGAATGTACTGCATACGTTCTTGTAAGTCTTCTACTTTTAGTTTCATTTTATCTCCTTATCCAAAAAAGTTATTTTCTTTTACAACAAGACTTTTCTTTACATTAGAAATTTTGTTGTATAGTTTTTTATATCTATCAAACACTTTACGAGGATTATCTGATTTAACCATCTCATCGATAGACCTAAGAACTTGAGCTAAATCTTTAGGTATCATTTGTTCTAAATTATGTCTGATACCATATATTGATTGTTCAATCAATTCGATAGTATCTAAGAACAAATAAAAGTTATGTAGTCTCATTCTAAATTGTCCATCCCAATTCCAATCACAAACATCTCTCATATCAGCCCACTTCTCAATAAATCTATCGAAGTCATTTACACCAATTAGATTTTGTGTTTTTAGTTCATCTAACATCTGAGGCATCTCAGGAAGATGTTTTTCTCTTGGCATATTAAATGCTTCAAATCTAACATCTTTAAATGAGAAAGAAGTGTAATACAAACCAAACACAACTGCTCTGTCCGGAGTAGATGAATCAGTAGTAATTACTAAATCAGAACCAACGTCTTCAAGTGATTTCTGTAATTGTAATAACATAAAGAAATCTTGAATACGTGATGTACCTAAAATATGTAGATATTCATTTGATTTATTTTCGTGTTCTCTACCTTCTAATAAAGTACATACACTTGCCATAAATCTAAATACATCACCCGCAGTACCACCAATAGACCAACCTTGAAAGTCAAAGTCTTTTACAGCATTGTACCATTCTTGATATGTTTTATCATCTTCACCTTGTAATACATTTAAGAATTTAGTTTTACCTGATTGATTCTCATTAAAGTATTTAAAGTTTTCCATTGA
>TARA_R100000353_G_scaffold67651_1_pt1 | contig 12009 bp, 21 predicted proteins | sample TARA_R100000353 | Tara Oceans TARA_R100000353 (sample SAMEA2620663) | marine metagenome | biome: marine biome (ENVO:00000447); feature: surface water layer (ENVO:00002042); material: "saline water (ENVO:00002010), including plankton (ENVO:xxxxxxxx)" | depth 5 m | reverse complement strand
GCTGATGGCACAAACTATAACCCTGTTGCTATGTCAGGAGATGTCGCTATAGCTTCTAATGGAGCTACAACTATTCAAGCTAACTCAGTAGCTTTAGGTACCGATACAACAGGAAATTATGTAGCTACAGTTGCTGGAACTACTAATGAAATAGAAGTTTCAGGTTCTGGGTCAGAAACAGCAGCAGTTACCGTTGGATTACCTAATGCGGTTACAGTTACCACAAGCGTCACTTCTGCATCTTTCTTTTATTCATCAGATGCAGCACTCAAGGAAGATATACAAACAATTGAAAAACCTTTAGAAAAAGTACAAGCACTTAGAGGTGTTAGTTATAAATGGAAAGATACAGGCAGAAAAGATATTGGTTTAGTAGCTGATGAAGTAGAAAAAGTTCTGCCAGAACTAGTAGTAGAGGACAAGCACAAGACTATGGATTACGGTCACATGATAGGGCTTTTAGTTGAAGCGATTAAAGAACAACAAAAAGAAATAGAAGAGCTAAAATGTCAGAAATAACTACTAAAGTAAACGGTAATTCTTCGGTTACTAAAAGATACGGAGCAGGTTCTGGCGATAACGCTAGACCAGAATTAGGTCGTTGGATAAAAATAACCAACTCTAGTTCATTAGCTTCGCCTTTATTTGAAAACACTACCGCAGAGAAAGAAAGCATGTACACCAACATAAGCGGAGCTAGTAACATAAGCGTAGAAACAGGTTTGTGGGGTATTGAAGGAACAGATACTCTTTACAGTAATACAGCAGCTATGGGTCTACCTAGTGGTTCTGCATGTTGGTCTCCAAGTACACCTTCGGCTACTTACGCTACACCCCCTAGTTGCCCAAGTGGTTTTACCGATAATGGAGTTACTAATACTAAAGACGTACAAACTAGCGATGAAGTTTACAAAACAGGCGTTCACAACGGAGATGCAGGATGGATGGCGTATCAATATTTAGGATATTATTGTCCTGGATCGTTTGTATCTAATATATCAGTAAGAGAGTGTACGACATGACAGAAATAGAACTTGCAGATTTAGAATCTACATTAGCAGCTAACCCAAGTCAAAAACATGCTGTATATATAACCATGAAAGATTGTTCTGATTGTAGCACAAATGAAAGCACTTTAAAAAATGCGTTTTCTACGATATCTGATATTAAGTGGTACAAAGTTCATGTAACAGAAGAAACACCTTTTTTTGCTCCTACGACCGTACCGTCTGTTGTGTTTTTTGAAGGTAGAAATAGAGTCGTTGAGGGTATTGGTATTATGGATTCTTCGAACATAGACGCCTTTGTGCAATTTGTGAGAGGTTTTCTTGGTTTAACCGAGGGAGAAAAATGGTTGAGTTCTATGGTTGAGTAATGGAACTTAAACTTGAAAGAGATAGAAAATTAAATATTTGTAATAATTGTGATAAGTATAATAAAAGTATGAAGATTTGTAGTATTTGTAAATGTGTTATGCCTCTTAAAGTTTTTATAAAAGGTAATACTTGTCCAATAAATAAACATGAGGTAATTTGATGTATGAATATGCTTGTACCGTAGAACGAGTTGTAGACGGCGATACGATAGACGTAATCCTCGATTTAGGGTTTTCAGTTTCTTATAGTTCTAGAGTAAGACTTTACGGCATAGATACACCTGAATCTAGAACTAGAAATAAAGACGAAAAAGCTAGAGGTAAACTTGCTTCTGCTTTTTTAAGTAAAGCTATAGAATTAGCAGAACAAGTTGTCATAAGAACAGAGTTAAAAGACTCTAGAGGTAAGTTTGGTAGAGTATTAGGCACTGTGGTTTGTGACGGCGAAGATATAAATCAAGGCATGGTAGATAGTGGTTTTGCTGTTAAATACTACGGACAAAGTAAAACTGACGTAGAGCAACAACATATGATTAATAGGCAAAAACTTATTGACGAAGGAATATTTAATCCAGACGAAATATAGGTATGGAAGAAAAAATTATTAAGAAAAAATTAGAACTAGACATTGATGTAACACCACACAATCAGGGAGCTAACCCGTATCAAAAATGGATACATTTAGCTAGAGCGATAGATTCTTGGCGGATCTTTCCTAGATTATTTTTGAGCGTCTACATATTTCTCCTATATTATTCAACTATGTGGTTCATGAATCTAGAAGATCCGTCTCTAGAACAAAGTGGTCTTATATCTATTATCGTAGGAGCAGGAGCAGCTTGGTTTGGTTTGTATGCAGGCACATCAAACTCAAGTAAAAACTTCAAAGGCGAAGATTAAATGGAGTGGTTCAACCTAATCGCAGAATTAGGTGTGCCTATAGCGGGAGCCTTAGTAATGGCTTACTTCATATTTTTAATTATGAAACAACTCATGGACGGATTAGTAGCAGAAATTAAAACTGTACAAAGTATTACACAAATGTTAATTACTAGAGCGTCTATTATGAATAACGATATGATACGTATAGATACCAGTGTATCGTCTGCTTTAGATTTATCTCCAGACTTAAACCGTATAGCTAGAGCCGAAAACTTTGTAGAAGATGGTAAAATAGACGCAAGAAGAGATTGATGGATATAGTACAATTAATAGCAGATTTTGGTTTTCCTGTTGTTATGGTGGTTGGTTTAGGTTACTTTGTGTATTTTGTTTGGCAAACTATAACGAAAACTATAGATCCAGCCGTTCAAGAAATGAAATCTACTATAATAAGATTGACAGATCAGTTAAGATTATTAGATCAAGACATGATTAGATTACAACAAAAAGTTAATACTGTATTAGAATTAAAAGAAGAACATAGACTGAAGGAGCCTGATGATGAAAAGTTGGATTGAATACAAAAAAAGACAACTTAGAACTATAGTGTTTTTTGCACTATTAGTTATCTGTTTATTATTGTTTTCTAATTTTGTATTTACAGATGAGATGGTGTTTAAATTTAAATCACCAAGTTTTTCAGGTGTGAACACTTCGCAACATTACTTAACGATTGAAAATCAACAATTTTCTAGAAAACAAGCTATAAAAGATGATAAACAAGCAGCTATAGATGATGCAAAACGAGCAGCTGATAATACTACTCTTGCTAGATTTATTAGAAATCTTGAATCAAGGGTCTATGCAAAACTTAGCTCACAATTAGTAGAAAAATTATTTGGAGAACAACCACAAGAATCAGGAACGATTGAGTTAGAGGGGAATATAATAGAATACGAAGTTGACGGTGGATTTATTATTCTTACAGTAACGGATGAAAACGGTGAAACAACTACTATTACTTTCCCTATTAATAGTTTTACTTTCTAGCTGCGTATTACTCGAACCTGAATACTCCACAGAAAATTTTAAAATTACTAGATTTGCTGAAGTATCTTCAGTAATAAACGAACAGTTATGGAATCTAAAACAACCTGTAAAAAAACCTGTAGTGGCTGTTTACCCTACGTCTTTTTTAGATCAAACAGGACAAAGAAGAAGTAATAGTCAATACGCTTCTTTTAGCACCGCAGTAACTCAAGCTCCCTATAATTTACTAATACAAGCATTAAAAAATACAGCTCAAGGCAACTTTTTTGAAGTTGTAGAACGTATAGGATTAGATAATTTAAGTAAAGAAAGACAGCTTATAAGATCAACTAGAGAAAGTTTTGAAGAAGTACAAAAACTAAAACCTTTAATGTTTGCAGGCATTTTATTAGAGGGTGGTGTTTTAAGTTACGAAAGCAATATACGAACAGGGGGAACAGGCGGCAGGGTTTTAGGTATAGGTATGAGTAGAAGCTATCGACAAGATACTGTTACCGTAAGTCTCAGAACTGTATCTGTTTTAACAGGTCGCATACTTACAGAAGTTACTACAACAAAAACAATTCTTAGTGTTGGTATAAACGAAGATGTGTTTAGATTTGTACGAAATGATACAGAATTGATTGAGATAGAAAACGGTAATGTTGAAAATGAATCAATAACTTTATCTTTACAAACAGCTATAGAAACAGCAGTATTAAAAACGATTGAAAAAGGTATAATGAAAGACTATTGGAGTTACAAAGATGATTAAATACCTTTATTTATTTTTCTTCGTAGGTTTCTTATACGGGGTTGATAATGAAGTTTCTATAGATCAAGTAGGTAATACTATCAACATTGATGTAGAACAACTTGGTTCAGGGAACTTAATAGGTGGTGCCACAGCTACTGCTGGAAGCATGACGCCGCTAGATTTAGATGGTGTTACGATGACATTAGATATTAATCAAATAGGTTCAAGTAACTTGTTCAAAGGTGATATTTACGCTGATTCGTATACAGGTTTCTTCGAGTTTACAGGAGACTCTAATATTTTTGACATACAAACAGATCCTAATAATACTTACGGAGCAGATTCAAGCAACGTTAATATACAAGTAACAGGTTCGTCAAACGATATGTCGTTAGACCAAGGAACGAATGCTATGGCATCTACGCTAGATTTAGATTGGATTATAAACGGGTCTAACAATACCATAGATTCAGACATAGATGTAGATTTAGCTACTAACTACATGGATATAGACGGGTCTGATAATACGATAAACTATAACGGGGATGGCTACCAAGGTGGCTATTTTTATTTAGATCACACAGGTGGTTCAAGAACGTTAAATGTTACACAAGCTTCTACTTTGGATAACGATTGGTTACGGGTCATTAGTAATGGCTCAAATGGAACTTTCTGCATTATCCAAAACGACCAAGGCACCACAACAAGTTGTTGATGTTGGAGCAGTAGAAGAAGTATCAGGCTTCGCACAAATAGAAAGAGATGAGTCTTTTGCTGTAACTCAAGACTTCGTTGTACAATCCTACGACAAAGCACAAACCGAGGCTGGTCGTATGGGTATACGTTTCGTAGATGATACAACTATTAGGATTACTGAACACTCAATGGTTATCATAGATGAGTTTGTCTTTGACCCTGACCCATCTAAATCAAAACTAGCTGTCAACTTTTTAAAAGGTACAGCACGTTTTACTACAGGGCTAACGGGTAAAGTTGCTAAAGAAAACATGGTGTTGCGGACTAATTCAGCAACAGTAGGTATTCGAGGAACAGATTTTAGTGTGACCGTAAACCCAGATACTTCAGAGTCTTTATTTATATTATTACCAAATCAAGACGGAGCACCATCAGGGGAAATATCGGTAACTACTGATATGGGCACCGTAATTTTAAATCAAGCTTTTCAAGCTACTACTACAACTACTATTGAAAGTGCTCCTAGCGAACCTGTGATTCTAGACTTATCTTTAGATTTTATTGACAACATGCTTATTGTAACGCCACCCAAACGCTCTAGATCCTTTGACGAAGAACAAGGAACTACGGACACCGTAGATCCAATACTGGACTTCAACGAGCTAGATATAGACTATCTAGCAGAGGAAAATTTAGGCGAAGAAGGATTAGACTTTACCGAACTAGATTACGATGCACTAAACGTAAACTTTCTAGAAGACCTGTTAGATATTATTAGCGAGCTTGATAAGATAGATGAAGATGACCAACTCGCCCAAGAAGCAACGTCTACAAGTATTAAAGGCACAAATATTGGTCAAGACACAAAAACACAAATTACAACGATAGTAACAGGAGAAACGATTAGTTTACGTAGAACAGTCGGTGCAAATGCGGCTATAAATATAGAAAGTGGTAATAGTTATACGGTTGTTCTAGAACAAAACGGAGTAGTAAACGAAGTAAAAGTTAATGGTGGTAGTTCATCAACAATAGTAATCAAACAGAGTTCAGGTTAAAATAAAAGATCATGAAAACTTCAGCAGAAGGCATAGCCCTAATTAAAAAGTTTGAGGGCTGTGAATTAGAAAGTTACCTATGTCCTGCAGATGTATGGACTATAGGCTATGGCACAACTAAAAATGTTATAGAGGGTATGCGGATTACAGAGAATCAAGCAGAAGAACTGTTAAAAAAAGATTTAGAAACGTTTGAAGAAGAAATAGAACGTTTAGTTGAAGTGCCTTTATCGCAATGTCAGTTCGATTCTTTAGTCGCTTGGACATACAATCTAGGAGCTACAAACTTAAAAAATTCTACTTTGTTAAAAGTGTTGAACAGAGCAGAACACGATGAAGTTCCTATACAAATTAAACGCTGGAATAAAGCTAACGGTGAAGTATTAAAAGGATTAGTAAGACGTAGAGAAGCAGAAGCTTTGTTATACGAAGGTAAAGATTGGCAAGAGGTCTAGATGTTACAGAAGTTTGTATTTAAACCAGGAGTAAACAGAGAAGGTACTGATTACGATAACGAAGGTGGTTGGTTTGACGTAAATTTAGTACGTTTTCGTAAAGGTAGACCTGAAAAATTTGGTGGCTGGGTAAAACTATTTACAGCGACTTATACAGGTATTGCAAGAGCTTTACACGGTTGGGTAAATTTACAAGGCACGAGATTATTGGGTGTTGGTACATCTAGGAAATATTATATTTCTGGTAGTGGTGGCTCTGATGCTGAGGCTTTCAATGATATTACTCCTTTGCGAGCTACTATATCTTGTACTTTCGCAGCTTCTGACGGTTCTTCTACAATTACCGTAACTTGTAACACACACGGTGCTTTAGCCGAGGATTACGTAACCTTTGCTGGTGTAGACTCTAATGGTCTTGGTTCTGGTGGTAATATTACACAAACGGTATTACAACAAGAATATCAAGTATTAGCTGTGGTAGACAGTAATACTTTTACTATTACAGCTAAAGATACGTCAGGCAGTACGGTAACAGCTAATGCATCTGACAGTGGTAATGGGGGTGGTAGTTCTACAGCAGCTTTACAAATTAGTTATGGAGCAGACGATTACATATCTTCAACAGGTTGGAGTGTTGGTGCATGGGGAGATAGTTCATGGGGTTCAACAACAGCGATATCAGAATTAAATCAATTAAGATTATGGACACACGATAATTACGGTGAAGATTTAATTATTAACCCTAGAAACGGTGGTATTTATTATTGGGATGCTAGTGCTAATTCCTACGGTTCAGCCATAAGAGCAGTAGAATTAGCGGGTCGTACAGGTGCTAATTTAGTGCCTACTAAAGCTTTACAAGTATTAACTTCAGAAACCGATAGACATCTTATAATATTAGGAGCAGATCCCTTAAACGCCTCAGGAACGGCTAGAACGGGGGTAATAGATCCTTTACATATAGTTTTTAGTGATCAAGAAAATTTATTAGAGTTTGAGTCTTTATCTACTAATACTGCAGGTTCATTACAACTCTCTGCAGGATCAACAATAGTTGGTGCAGTAAAAGGTAGACAAGAAATATTAATTTATACAGATACCGCTTTATACAGTATGCAGTTTATCGGACCTCCGTTTACGTTTGGAGTTAATCTTATAAATGAAAACTCAGGATTAGCATCACCGAAGGGTGCAATAACTACACCAAGCGGTGTGTTTTGGATGGGTTATGAAAACTTTTACTACTATAACGGAGCTGTAAATAAATTACCGTGTGCCGTACAAAACTACGTATTTGGTGATTTAAATAAAAGCCAAATATATAAAGTTTTTGCATTTACTATAAATTCTAAAAGTGAGGTTGGTTGGTTCTACCCTTCAAGTAGTTCTACAGAAATAGATAGGTATGTCTTGTTCAACTACGAAGAAAAAACTTGGGTTTACGGACAATTAGTTAGACACGCTTGGTTAGATGAGGGAGTACACGACTATCCTCAAGCTACAGGTAATAATTACTTATACGAACAAGAAACAGGTTTCGATGACGATGGTTCTCCTATGACTAATGTGTTTATAGAATCATCTGATTTAGATTTAAGCGATGGAGAAGAGTTTACTTTTATTAGTCGTTTAATACCTGACGTTAAGTTTTTAAATTCATCAGGCGGTAATCAAGTTAATTTAGTTACCAAAACGAGAAACTTTCCTGGAGATTCATTAACTACAAGATCAACAACATCTGTGGGTGCTTCTACACAGAAAGCTAACATAAGAGCTAGAGGTAGACAAATTGTTTTACGAGTAGAGTCTGACGATGATAACGTATCGGGTAATACAGGAACAGGCTGGCGATTAGGTGCTACAAGATTAGATGTTAGACCTGATGGACGTAGATAGTGGCTAAACTTCTACAAACAAACTTACCGTTATCACAAGAACAACAAGTAGATTCTAATCTATATAATAGATTAATTAGAATATTAGAGATTAACTTAGGTGCTTTCGACCCTGTTGATACGGAAAGTCTGTCAACAGAGGAACGAGATAAAGTTAATTTTAATGACGGTTCTATAATATTCAATACAACCACTAACAAGTTACAAGTTTGGATTACGTCAGGTTGGTATAACATTAATATAGAATCAGAAAGCACTAAAGGTTTACAAGCACAATCTAGTTTAGGGGCTATATCAGTAGCTACTAACGGTGCAATAAACGTAGAGGTGTGAATATATACACAATATTGTAAAAAAGATAGAATTAATAAAAAGGAGATATTATGCCAAGAGCTAAAAAAGCAACAAAGCGTAAAACAACTAAAAAGAAAGGTGCTACGCCTACTAATCCTGCTTTATACGCTAGAGTAAAAGCAGAAGCTAAAAAGAAATTTAAAGTTTATCCAAGTGCTTATGCAAATGGATGGTTAGTAAGAACGTATAAAAAACGTGGCGGTGGCTATAAATAATGCCTAAGAAGAAACGTAAAGACCCAAAAGTCGGCACGGGTAAAAAACCAAAAGGCACAGGTAGAAGATTATACACAGATGAAAACCCTAAAGACACGGTTAGAATCAAGTTTGCAACTCCTGCTGATGCTAGAGCAACAGTGGCAAAAGTTAAAAAAATTAGTAAACCGTTTGCTAGAAAGATACAAATACTTACAGTTGGCGAACAGAGAGCTAAAGTTATGGGTAAAAACCAAGTCGCAGCTATATTTAAACGTGGTAAAGAAGCGATAAGGAGTAAGAGGAAGAAACGTGGCAAAACCTAAAGGTGGACTAACAGCATGGTTTGGCAAGGGACCTAAAGGAGACTGGGTAGATATTGGTGCTCCTAAGAAAAAAGGTAAATTTCAAAAATGTGGTCGTAAATCCGCTAAAGGTAAAAGTAAACGTAAATACCCTAAATGTGTACCACGTTCTAAAGCTAGATCAATGACTGCTGCACAAAGAAGAAGTGCGGTACGTAGAAAAAGAGCTGCTGGTAATCCAGGAGGTAAACCAACAAACGTAAGAACTTTTGTTAAAAAGAAAAGAAAAACTACGAGAAGGAGGAAACGTGCCTAGAAAACAAGCGAAAATGCCTAAACGTAATAAAAAGAATTTTAGACCTACTAAAAAAGGTGCGGGTATGACTGCAGCAGGAGTCAAAGCTTATAGGCGTATGAATCCTGGATCGAAGCTAAAAACAGCTGTTACAGGTAAAGTCAAGAAAGGCAGTAAAGCGGCTAAACGTCGTAAATCTTTTTGTGCAAGGTCAAAAGGTCAGATGAAAAAGTTTCCAAAAGCAGCTAAAAATCCTAATTCTAGGTTGAGACAAGCAAGAAGAAGATGGAAGTGTTAAATGAAGAAAAAGACTAAAAGCAAACGTCCAGGATTGTGGGCGAATATACACGCTAAACGTAAAAGAATAAAAGCGGGTAGCGGTGAACGTATGCGTAAACCAGGATCAAAAGGTGCACCTAGTAAAAAGAACTTCAAACAAGCTAGAAGAACAACGAAAAGAAGGTAATGTATATATTTTTAACAGAGTTTTTGTATAAAGGAAAACTTTATGCAGGTCCTAATATTATTGCAGAAAACTTCAAAGAAGCCGAGGAGAAGGCTGACGAGTATAAAGTCGTTATAGTGGGTCAATTAGTAGATATTATAGAAGATTTTGACGAACTTGAAGAATATGCTCCCACTATACACTAGAGTTAAACAAACGTATAATCTTGTTATCAGTCAATGTAGCTGCAGCCGTAAGGGAATGGCTTATAACCCGCTTAAATTAAAGGTAGATTTATGACAGGAATGGAAATAGCAGCTATTATAGGAGCCATAGCTAGTGTAGCAGGTGCTGCAAAAAAACCTAAACAGCCTGACGTACTTGGTAGTACTACCGTTGGTGTTGCTCCTGGAAGTTCTAATATACCTGTTATGCCGATTCAAGGCAGCGAAGTCGAAATGTCAGGAGACTTCGGAACATTAGATGATTTAGAAGCAGGCGGCGATTTAGAAGCCGAACTTTTACGTAAAATACTAGAAGGTCAACAAGTACAAACAGCAGCCGAAGGTAAAGAGTTAAAAGCTATTCCAGAAGGTAATAAAGGTTTAGCTAAATTACCAGAAGAAGTCCGTAATAAAATGGGTTTTATGGCTGATGGGGGAGGAATAGATTCTTTATCATCAGGACTTGGGCTTGTTGGTATGAGCACTGAGGAAATAGCTCAAATAATAAAAAGTTTAAGTCCTATAATACAACTACTACGTAGTCAAGAAGATAGAACTATGAGTAGAGGACAAGGCGATATTGTTCCCAAACCAGGAATCGTTGGTTTAGAACCTATGTATGCGGCTGATGGTATGCCTTTTATGAAAAATTTTATGCCTAACGGTGGTAAAATTAGCGGTCCAGGAGGTCCTAAAGACGATCTTGTGCCTGTTATGGCTAGTGATGGTGAGTTTATGTTATCTAACGCTGCTGTTAAAAATGCAGGCGGTGGTAACCATAAAAAAGGTATTGCTAATTTAAAAAAGTTTAACGCTCAAGGAAATAGGAGATATGGCTAAACAAGAATTTGCAACCCAAGCCCCCGCACCTTTTGTAGGTGATTTTTTACAAGAAGGTATCTTTCCTTTTTTACAAAGTTTTTTACAAGGTCAACTTGGTGATCAGTTTGGTCAAGCTGATACTAGTCCTTTTACGTATACAGGACAAAGAGTAGCAGACTTCGACCCTCGAGAAGAATATGCGAAATTATTATCCGATGCTTCGGTAGGTAGTTATCAGCCGTTATTAGACCAACAATCAGGTTTATTAAATTTAGGAGCTTTAGAAGCAGGGGCTGGTACAACAAGAGCACAAGATTTATTAGATCAAGGTGCTGGAACTTTTAGGCGAGCAGAGGATTTAGGTTTAGCTTCGTTAGGTGCTTTTGATCCTAGTGCAATAGATGCTTATTACAATCCATTCGAAGATGCTGTAGTTGATCAAACAATACAAGATATAACAGAAGGTTTCCAAAAAGCAGATATAGGCACTAGAGCAGACGCTATTAGTAAAGGTGCTTTTGGTGGTTCTAGAGGTAGATTAGCCTCAGAAGAACTAGCCGATAGATTTGCAGAAGAAGCAACTAAAAGAGTTGGAGCTATAAGAGAACGTGGTTTCACAGGTGCGAGAGATGCTTCTAGGCAAGACTTTGCTGATTTAATGCGAAGAACAGGCGGTATTGCAGGGCTTACAGGAAACATAGGTAGAGAATTAGGAACTTTAGGTTCTAGGTTTGCAGGCACAGGTACTAATTTAGCTAATATTTACGGCGGTATTGGTAGACAGTTTGGAGCTATGGCACCTACATTACAAAACTTACAAACAGCGGATATAAACAGACTTATGGGTATAGGTGGTTTAGATAGAGCGAGAGATCAATCGTTACTAGATTTAGCTTACCAAAACTTTGTAGGTCAATATAACTTACCGTTACAAACACTACAAAACGTTGGAGCTATTACAGCGACTCTAGGACCTCTAGCGGGTGGCTTTGGTTACTCAGGTGAGACTATGCCTTTCGCTTCAGATTCTGGTGCGGGAGGTATGGAAGCTTTTTACCCGAACACAGGTCCAATACCTCAACTAACTAGACCAACAACACCTAACACTGGTGACGAAAGAACGATGGTTGGAACACCAGGAACACCCCCGCCTAACGTTCCCATAAATATACCAAACTTACCATTTGATAGTTTTGACGAAGGAGCTCCTGGAAGGGGATATG
>TARA_R100000353_G_scaffold6941_5_pt1 | contig 12023 bp, 30 predicted proteins | sample TARA_R100000353 | Tara Oceans TARA_R100000353 (sample SAMEA2620663) | marine metagenome | biome: marine biome (ENVO:00000447); feature: surface water layer (ENVO:00002042); material: "saline water (ENVO:00002010), including plankton (ENVO:xxxxxxxx)" | depth 5 m | reverse complement strand
CGAAGAACTCCACTAATCCACCCATCTTTAAATACATCTAGGTTATCGATCTCCGTATAGTAATCCATTTCTGATGGATTGTATATTGTAATCTTTTCATTCTCTTTTATTATCTGCACACCTTTATACATATATGATTTGTATTCATTTGTACTTGTGTTTTTAGTAACAGGATCATTACTTGCTTGAAGAAATAAAGTTTCCAAAAGATTTTCTTTCAATTTATTGAAGGTTATATATTATTTCGGCAAGATCAGAATCCGTTTGGACCTGCTTTTTAACCTCTTCTATCCCATTACGTACAGATGTATATGGTATATCAAAGTTTAATTGTTTTAGATAAGACATAAGTTCATTGATTGTCATGCCCTTTTGAATGCAGAGGTAGTATAAAATTCTACGTGCCTGTACAATATGCATTTGCTTTGTCTTCGAAAAGATTTCTTCTTTGGTTAATCTAGAATGTGTAGTGACAGCATCTAGATATTTTTCTACGAGTTGTATTTTCAAGATTAAATTAAATTAAATTAAATTATACGAATATAATAGTTATTTACGTTATATCAAAATCAAAAAAAAGGGACACCGAAATGCCCCTTGAACTAATCATAAACAACACATCACCTCTTTTTTAAAGAAGCAATTTTTTTCTTGAGATTACGTATGGTTGTCTTATTCTTAAGCAGTTGTTTCTTCAACTCCTCGTAGTCTGATCTTAAGACAGAAATACGTACATCATCAAATGGTTTTTCATAGTCCTCGTTTTTTATTTGTGGAGGAACTATACGATTATCTTCTTTGCCAAATATTTTCTCTAGAAACTTTATCATCGGTTCAGAATTTTAAGATACCTTCTATATTTCTTTTGAAGATTTGTTTTAAAGATAATACTTTTAACCTTCTCGTCCTGGTTTTGTTCATTCAGTTCAAAACGCAGGTCCCTACATTCAGAGTCTAGCTTTATCAAAAAACTATATACTCTATTTTTGTGTTTAGTTATTCTTGTTAACATATTAATTTATCTTTTTCAAATGTTACCTTCGCTTGTTTTAAAATAATTTGATTGTCATTGACCTCGATTAGGCCCATTTGGGTTTTACATTCCCCTATATAAGTTAAGGTCCCATTTAGTTTTCTACCCCAAGATACAAAGTATTTGTTTATTAAATATTTCAACCAATATTCATAGTCATAAAACTTTTCCCATCCATTCCATTCAAGATGTTTGCCATCATCGGTTATGATCCAATGACACCATATAGGGTTATGAAACCAAATATAGTCAGGATTATTTCTTGCATGCAATACTGACACCTCCAGAGATGCATCATCTCGGTCATGTCGTTGCTCTGAAAATTCATTAATTGTTTCTATCTGTTCGTAGGTAAGTGGCTTATCAAAAGCCAACTTACCATTAAATAAAGTTGTGTATCCCATATTATTGTGTTTTTAGTTTTTGTTCGTACTCTTTTGCTTGTTCTTTGGTGGAGAAATCTTTGTATTCGAATGTATTTTCTTTTTTTGAATACATAACTCTCCATGATCCAAAAATATTTTGTTTAATTTTTGTTTTCATTTTATTTGTTGTTTAAAAATTATTGTGTTTTGTAATGGTTAAGATATTTGTTTTGTGTTTTCTTTGGTAAGTCTGTCATTCTTATAAACTTCGAATTGTAATCTACCTCTATGTATCCATTTAACTCGAGATATTCTATTTGTTTGTCTATTTCTTCTTCATCTAAATTAGAATCGTGAAAATACCAACGCACTCCATCGGTGCTATAACACACATCTATGGGTTCTAGAGGATTGTTCTCTAAATCCACCAAAACATAGTCTTTGCTATGTAATTTTAATTTTTTCATCTTATTTTTGTATTATGTTATCTTTAAAAATCGGAGGTTCTTCTACTTGTCCATGTAAAATCTCGTCCATAGCTTGTAAGAATTCTTCTTTTGTTGTCGTTCCAGAACGAAAGCATTTAAGTTGAAAATATACATCTTCAACAAGCCATTCGATCCTTTTTAAGTTTTTTGGATCACGATGTGTTCCAATAATTTTATGGCCGCAATTATGCATCTTTCTACACCAATTCTCATAATGAGTTTCGTTTTCGAAAGTTTTAGTAGTTGTTTTATACTTTCTATTTAAAGTTTTGTATTCTATTGTGTATGTGACTTTATTATCCATTTTTTTCTAATTTAAGTTTATCTATAAATTCATCTACCAACCTTTTTCTTAATTTTTTAGGAGTAGTTTTTAGTGTTCGTGCAATGAGTTTGAATTCTTGGATTTTAGATCCTATATCAAGACTCCATTGTTTACCTCCTTTAGACGTATCTTTATTTATTACATTAAATTGATGTATTGTAAGTCCAAAGTCGGAACTTAAGTTGATTGCGACAAAATGAAAATCGGTGTCACAATGAACTGAAAATTTTGAGTTTAACATGTTGTTTATTTTTAAATTTGACAATGACTGCACCATAAGATGCAGTTTCGGATATTTAATCCTCTTCAGATTGCCTTAACTCAATCCTTCTAAAAGTTTATATGCCTTCTTGAGATTCTTATGAGTTATTTGTGCTGACTGAAAACTTCCATAGTCTTCTCCAATATCAATTAACTCTTTTAGTAAATCTCTAACATGATCTAACTTATCTTTGGGTGCCATGTGTCTCACTACAAGAACTCCCAATTCTTTTTTCTCGGTTTGGTATCTCTCACGTAACACAGACAAATAATTATGCATGTGTTTCACGTTGTCGTATTGTTGACCATAGTATTCGCAAATTTCTCTAATTGTCATATCTCTAATTTTAAGTTGTATAAATTGTTTTGCTTACTCCTCCTCTACGGAAATTAACGTGTAAAACTGCACCACCATCGTTTCCTTCATCATCTGTTTGTGGTATCAAACACGTTCCATTGTCTAGTTCTAATACTAATGGATTTTTTGACCATCCTAAATTATCTAATTCAATAGGGGATAATCTCCTTATAGATTTGATTGTTTTGCCTATCAAATTTTTAAAGTCATTTACTCCTTCAAAATGATCTTTAATTTCGGCATCTCTTCTCCTTCTTCTTGCATCACGCTCTCTTCTAATTATATTATTACATCTAGCTCTATCGGTTAAGTAAAGTTCACCTCTAAAGGTAATTTTAAAGACTCCTCTTTTGATTCTTTTAACTAGCTTGCTAGAAATCCAATTAGATAAATTTATTCCATAATACCCATTTCTACGAGTAAATAATTTTGGATCATATCCTTGAGCAATCCAAATTGCTTTGTCAAGTTCTGCCCTAGTGAAGGACTTTTTGCCTACTAGTTGCATAAAGATTTTTTCTTGTATTGTCAGTTTCATAATGTTATTGATTTTTTCTGTTGTTATATTCGTTAGTTAATAATTGTTGAAATAATATGTTGTCTTCCGTTGATGGAGACATACTTACAAGAAGACTTCTTCTCTCGATTTCTTCTGTAGTCATGTTAGAGATTAACCTTTTCCAAACGTTAATCTTTTGATTGTCAGTTAGTTGTGTTGTTTTCATGTTATATAGTTTTTGTGTTCCCTACAAATATAGGCAATTTATCTGATATAACTATAATATAAGTATAATTCGTTTTGATTGGGAGTTGTCATTGGTGGAGGTGAGCGTGTACCTCGCAATCGATTAATAGTCTTTTTGTTACGAGTTTATCTTTACTATGTTTTGTTTTGGATCATGGAGCAGTGGAGCGGAGGTTAGCGGGACGCTTGCCTTCCCTTAAAACTCGTGAAACGTAGTGTTCATGCGGTCTGGGCGAGGGTCAACCCGCAGCTGACCGTTGCCAACGCTAGCAAAACGGCAAAAAATCAACAACCGACTCGACAACTCGCAAACTCGGGCGAAAAAAAATCGATTTCGGGGCGACGGCTGTGTGTTGTGAGATAGTATATAACCTCACGACTCCGCATATCTAAAAAAAAATTTTGTATCTTCGTTAGAAATAAATAAGTTATGGATCATATAGATAGAGATAACAAGATTAGCAACTTCGTTGACGGGTTATATGTTAAGAACGGTAGGTTAATGAACGCACGACCTAACGGTATGACAGGTATACAGCAAGCAGCGAACATGAAAAGAATTATCGATGAGGATCGCAAGATAAAAATGATTGCAGACGGCATCGAAAGATCAGAAATGAGAAAGAAATTGTTCGACTAACTCTCTTGAGTTATTGTGTTTTTTTTGTGAATGAAAGGCTACTTAATTGTAGCTTTTTTTTTAACACTAAATGAACACTAAATGAGCACTTTTTAAAAAACTTCCGCCACTAAAAAGAAAATTCGATGATAAACATAGAGTTTTTTATAATAGCGACAATTTTGATTTTGTATATTTTTTACGAGAATTATTAAATAGTGTTTGAATATCGACACTAAGAGTGCTTGATTAGTGCTCGTTTATAAATCGTAACTAATTGATAATCAAACGAAGTGTTCAAAGTGCTCGTTTTGATACCAAAAATTACAATGAAAAAAATTTTATAAAACTGTAAAAATTATACAGCAATTAAAAAAAATTTGCGATCTTTATAGCACTCTAATTAAATTTAATCTAATAAAACAATGACACAACCAGGCGGATATTCACCCAAAGATTTGCACTTTGGCGAGGAGGCTAGAAGCAAATTAATACAAGGACTAGACAAATTATATGAGGCAGTATCATCTACACTAGGTCCACTAGGGCAAACAGTTCTCATAGAATCACCAGATCATACAAGAGGAATTACAGTAACAAAGGACGGAGTAACAGTTGCTAAAAGCATATCGCTGTTAGACCCTGTTGAGAATCTTGCCGTTCGTATGGTCAGAGAAGCGGCTGAGAAAACTGCAAGCCGTGCAGGGGATGGAACGACCACGGCTATTGTTATAGCCAATGCAATAATAAATCGTGCATACAATTGGGAGCTAGATACAAGCAACATTCAAACAAATGTCTTGAGATCTTTTGACAAGGCAGCCAACTTTGTTATAGAACAGCTTCACTCAAAGGCACAGCATTTAGATGATCAGAAGCTACTTGATGTAGCGACTATATCGTGTAACAATGACCCACATATTGGTAAGATAATAGCTCAAACTTATAAGGATGTGGGAAAAAGTGGGATTGTCACAATAGAAAAAAGTGACTCTAGCACCACGTATTCTGAAACCACAAAAGGAATAAAAATCGACCGAGGCTACTCCTCGCATTTATTTATAAATGACCATAAAAAAGATCAGTGTATATTAAACGATGTGCATGTCCTTGTGTGCGATGCGGAGATAAATAATATACTTGCCATTGAGGCAGTATTAAAACCCATCATCTCTGAGAATAAAAAATTATTAATAGTAGCACCATGCTCACAGAACGTCATTAACACCTTGGCGGCTAATGTTATGAAAAACAACTTAAAGCTTTGTACCATCATTCCGCCTAACTTTGGTTATAAGCAACAAGAGTTGATGAACGACATTGCACTTTCTGTGGGTGCTACTTATTTTTCTGAAAGTACAGGTGACGACCTCAGCCTTATCACCTTAAAAGATTTAGGGATAGCGCAAAAAGTTATTGTATCTAAGTCAGAGACTATCATAATAAAAGATGAGACTATAGATAACAAAGATCAGATAGAAGAAAGGGTGGAGCAACTTCGTGAGCAGGAGAAGTTAACTGAGGATAATGCTGAAAAAAAATTCGTACGACAGCGTATCGCTACACTAACAGGCGCTATAGGAGTCATACACGTTGGTGGGGCTACAGACCTAGAACAAAAAGAGCTTTACGACCGAGTCGATGATGCTGTGCATGCAGTCAAAGCTGCACTTGATGAGGGGATACTTCCAGGAGGGGGTGTGGCACTTCGAGACATATATTACAAACATTATATAACCAAAGGCAAAGCTAGGTATGAAACGAATGACCCGGAAACCATCGCTTATCAAATAATACTAGAAGCAATATATGATCCATTCAATAAGATAAAGCTTAACGCAGGTATCAAACTAAATACACCTACAATAAAAGATCTAATGGACGAAGAGGTTGAGCAAGAGGGCATGGGTGTTAACGTTAAAACAAGTGAGAAAGGCAACATGATCGAGATGGGGATTATTGACCCCCTCAAAGTAACCAAGGAGGCACTACTAAATGCAGTAGCTGTATCGAAATCAATTTTATCAACTAACGCCATTGTTACTATGGCAAGAACCTATGAATCTAAAAATTAAATTATGAGAGAATCAAGAAAAAGGGCGGTAAAATATTTTGACGCTCGAGGCATAAACCCAAACACAAAACCTGAGATTGACAGAATACTTGATTTTAGTCCTGTTCCGACTTGGAGTCAATCCTCAGATGGTACAACTACATATCCTTGCACTATTGAGATCGAAGCTTTTCTATTTTATATGCACCTAACCGTCACTTTCACAGATGGCACTGGAAAGCTGCACATCTTTGAGGGTGACTCTGGGGGCGTTGGTGTTGGGGACATTACAGGCGCAGGAGTTATATACTTTGGCAATTTAGAAACACTTCTGAAAGCTACTACCTTTGGCGTTGCTTTCGGAGCCGAAGACGGCGGTGTTGTACAAGTAACATGGGGAACAAGTGGTAATGCTACAGCTGCAGGAGTAGGCGAAGGGCTAGGTGCTTTCGGAGGGAGCGGTAATTGGTCATGAGAAAAATTATTATACTATTTAGTTTTATATTGTTGTCATTCACATCGACAAACAAAGAGTTTTGCGAAGGTTGGAACACAGGCTACTGCGAAGGATGGGAGTATGTACAGGGCAGATACTCTAGGTGCCCACGTGTACCTAGATGCCCAAGACCTGAGATATTCCAGAGTCAATACTACGACGGATATAACCGAGGCTTTGAGCTTGGGAAAAAACACGCAAGGGAAGAGTGAAACCGATTGGTAAAAATATAGTTATTAAAACAGTTGAAGAAGAAATCAAAACTAAGTCAGGTATACTTCTTTCGGCTGAGGACACTAATCAACTGCGGTACAAAAAAGGAGAAGTTGTTGTAGTTGGATCAGATGTTACAGTAATTAATAACGGAGATACTATTCAGTACGACAAGAGAGCTGGCTACACTATGCTAATCAAAGATGAGCCATACACTATCATCCAAGAAAAGGATGTTGTGCTTGTTTTATAAATTTATTCATCTCTATGATCATTTGTTTATAAGAGTTGTCTTTGTAAGTAATATCGCTTCTGAATAATGGGTTGGCTTCTTTTGACACAGGCATAACTTGTCCTTCAAGTTTATTATATACCGAGCGAAGCACGTTGATTGCTTTGTAAGATAATTGATATAGTGCCTTTCTCCTGCTTGAATGCTTTCTAAATATTTCTATCCAACCCTCTTTGCGTAGTCTTTGAAATCTATTTTTGTCCCATGACATTAGATAATTATATTTTTTAAAATCCCCTACACTAAAGTATTCTTCGTCATGTAAAAAGTAAAGCATTTCTAAATCCGCTTGTGATAAATTATATTTCTTTTTTACAAAATATCTTACTACCCTATAATATTTCAAGTAGTTATTTTTCGGTGTTTTTAGCCTTGGCATATGAAATAATTTTTTTTATAACTTTGTATAAATATATTGAAATATGACGAACGAGAAACAAAGAAAAGATTTAAGACATTATTTAGGCGCATTAGGAATATTTCTTTTGATAATATGCTTATTACTTTTTTTATCGTTTGTTGAAATACCACCTGTTAATAAAGATTTATTTGTTGCTATTGTAGGTACTTTAGTATCCTCACTTGGTATGGTAGTTTACACTATAGTCGGGCAACAACCTGACGAGGTAAATCAACTACAAAAAAAGAACGAATCTTTATCATCTATTAATGATCAGATGGAAACTAGGAATGATCAGTTAGAGCAAATGATTATTGAAATGCAAAAAGAAATGATCGACAAACTCACAGAACTTAAATCAAATAAAAATTAATATTATGGCTAAAGCTAAGAAAACAACAAAAAAACCTGCTGAAAAAAAAGCAGCCCCTGCGCCTAAGTTTAGAAAAATTTGGACAGGCGAGAGATATGAACAAGTAGAAATTAAATAATAAATATTATGCCAACAGTAACACTACCTAACGGAATGAAAAGAACTTTTCCACACAACGCAGTTGGAAAAGCACAAGCCCATTCATTTAAAAACATGATGAACGGAAACATGAAAAATAATCCTGGTTATGGAATGGAAAAGAAAACTAAATCAGGATATTAATGGCTAAGGGGAGAACAAAGAAAAAGGGTAACAAGATTTGTCCAGCAGGTATCGCATGGGCAAAACGCACCTTTGATACTTATCCTTCTGCCTATGCAAACATGGCAGCTAGTAAGTATTGTAAAGATCCCAACTATGCTAAAAAAAGTAAAAGATAAATATGGCACATCCACAATTAACTAAAGTAGTAAGAGAATTGAAAAAGGCATCAAGGATGCATTTGAAACAATCAAAAATTATAGATAAACATATCAAGGATATGCAAAAAATGAGTAAGAAAAAATGAAAACAACAAAAGATATTTGTCATTGTGGCAACACCCTAGATTCATCTGGTCAATGCGATGGATCTGATAACTCTTGTAAATAATTATGAGCAAGCTTAGTAGAAAACAAAGAAAGATTGCACGTGCTGCTTTTCCTTTCGATAAAATAACGGGAGCTGATTTTAAAAAACTCCGTGCTATGGGAGGTAAAAATAAAAATGGGAGAGCTCAAAAAATGGCGTGAACAAAAGTGGGTTCGTATTGGGACTGATGGTAAAATAAAAGGACCATGTGGTACTAGTAAAGATAAAAAGAATCCTGATAGATGTTTGCCTCTTGCCAAAGCACGTAGACTTTCTAAAAGACAATTAGCTGCAACTGCTCGAAAGAAAAAAAGAGAAGGCGCTACAGGTAAAACAGTTGTATCAAATACTAGAGCAGCAAAAGTAAGAAATTCATAATGGCTGATAAAAGCAAAATGAAATGTAATGTCGTTACTAAAAGCGACAGAGCTGGGAAAAAGAAAATGGTAAAAGCTTGTTCAGGTGGACAAGAAAAGCTAATACATTTCGGAGCTTCGGGTTACGGTCACAACTATAGCACTGCTGCAAGAAAATCTTTCCGTGCAAGACACAAATGTAACACTGCGACAAACAAACTTACAGCAAGATATTGGGCATGCAAAAAATTATGGTCAGGACCAGGTGGTTCAAGCAAAAGTTCACCAAAAAATAGACAAGGAAAATATTAGTATATTTGTTTAATTAAATTTTTTATTATGAAACATCAAGGTTATAACGCTCGTTTAGATGATTCTTTAGGAGCAAAGCACGGAAAAAAATCTCAATCACTAAAATCTAGACGTCACGAAAGTGAAGGGATGTCAAAAAAACTCTATGGTCACAAGTATGGTGGAGATCATTCTATGGGATACGAGAAGAGAAGCGTAAAAGATCATTTAAATAAACTAATCCGAAAGTAATGGCAATGAGAGGTCGATCCAAAAACGGTGGATTTCCTATGATTGCAAAAAAAAATCAGGGTAAGTTTACCAATTGGGTCAAAAAAAATATGCCTGGCACCTCAACTTGTAGTGCCGCATCTAAGGTTATGAGAAACAAAAATAAATATTCCAAACCTGTAGTTGCCATGGCTAATTATGCTAATAATTTCGGATGTAAAAAATAAATATGAAATCAAGAGGATTTGGAGATACCGTACATAAATTTACAACAGCTACAGGAATAAAAAAAGTAGTTGATACTGTTGCTAAGGCAACTAACACCGATTGTGGTTGTGATAGAAGACGTGATACACTCAACAGATTAATACCTTATAAATAAAATAATATGGCTTATCAAAAATTACAAGCAGGTAAAGCGTGGTCGGTATATCCAAGTGATAATACAGATATTCCAAATGTAGGAAAGGGTGGCCCAAGCGGAACAACTACAGGTACAGGAGGCGCAAATAAATACTTAGTAGATGCAGGAAGAACAGGCACTGATCCTGAAAATTTCGCTACACTGAAGTTTACTCTATCTGGAATAAAACCTGGTATGATTGTGGTAAACAGTAGCGACGGTTTACAATCAGAAGTAGTTAGAGTAGTAAGTGATACTCAAGTAGAAGTTAAAGAAGCAATATTCACAGCTTCTCCAAAAAATTATGCAATATATGGAGGAACTCAAGAAGGCGCTGTTTTGTATATAGGCGGTGCAGGAAATTTACAGGTCACTACCGTTGCAGGAGACACAGTTACATTTAATGGATTACAAGCAGGAACATTTTTTCCTGTTAATGTAGTCAAAGTATTTAGCACTAGCACAAGTGCCACTAACATTGTAGCTTTGTGGTGATAGGAATAGTAATACATATATAAATGAGCAACATAATTGCAATAGGAAATTATATAGGAGTCCAATTCCCAGGATCATCTGGACCAGGGCTTCAAAGCATAGTAACAGAATTAAGTGCACAAGTAATAACAGAAGACAGTCAAAACATAATAACAGAATAAGATGGCAGTAAAATTTTCAGAATTTACGCAAAAGAGTGATGCAACAGCATCTTCGGTAACAGAGATAGTAGGATATTTATCATCGGGGCAACTTAATGTAAGAGTTGTTCCTTCTGCTTTAGACACAACTTATACCTTTGCAACAACTAATGGTAGTAGTCCTGCATTGACTTTAGCAGGTACAAAGACAGGTGAAACAATAGCTGACACACTTGTTACATTGAGTTCACTTAATGCTGCTTCATTAACAGGTTCTGGAACAAACGCAATATCAATTGACAGTACAGCTTATGCTTTATCAGCTACAGACAACGCAGATCCTGCTCAAAATACACCTGTTGTTTTAACAGGAACAGGTGGAGGAGACTCAGGGACTGATACTATTAATATTATCGGTTCAGGAACTGTAGGTGTTACATCCTCTAGCGGTACAATAACAATTACAGGATCAAGTGGATCATCTGGTGTGACTAGCTTTACTAACACTAATGGTACATTTATATCTGCAGCAACAGCAAATTCTGCGGCTACAGGTGCGGTTACTACAGGCGTAATAGATTTATCGGCAACAGGAACACCTGATGCTACAACATTTTTAAGAGGTGATAATCAATGGGCTACGCCTGCGGGTTCCTACACGGATTGGAAACTAGAAGGTGATCAAGGTACTCAGCAATCTATCACCGATGGAAACATTACAACATTCAAAGAAAACACTACTGTAACTGTTAACAGTGTACAAGTTGGAGGTGGTATAATAACTACAGCTGCAAATACAGATAATCTGCTTTTAGATCAAAGTTCAGAAATGACTGTTACGGTTGTAAATCCTGGATCAGGAAATCAACTTTATATTGACGGAGCTTACCAAGCGTCCATAAATCTATCCCCTGGTTTTACTTACGAGTTCAATCAAGATGCAGCTTCAAATGATGGTCACCCATTAGAAATTGGAGAGGTGCTAGATGGTAGCACCCCTTATGCCACAGGAATACAATATTATGGAAGCACATCTGCCGATACCCTTACAGCTGTTTCTCAATCAGATTATTCTAACACAACTAATTTCAATAGTTATGCAACGAGGAGAGTAAGGTTAAGAATTACTCAAAACTCACCTGCCCTTTATTATTATTGCTCAATCCATTCAGGAATGGGTGGAAGCATAAGCTATGGTGGAGGCAGTGGAGCTCCAACAATAACAGTGGATTCATTTAGTATTTCCAATTCGTCCACAAACAGCATTACAGTAACCTCTTCTTCTGATCCAACAAGCAAAAATTATATTGATGTATACATAAATGGTGTGTACCAAGCTAAAGGTAATTTCAGTGCCTTGTCAGGAAAAACTTTAACACTAGCTAGTGGCAATTTTCCTAATGGCTCGACGGTAGAGGCAGTAACAACAACATAACTTTTAATCAATGGCAACAAC
>TARA_R100000353_G_scaffold66711_1_pt1 | contig 12029 bp, 30 predicted proteins | sample TARA_R100000353 | Tara Oceans TARA_R100000353 (sample SAMEA2620663) | marine metagenome | biome: marine biome (ENVO:00000447); feature: surface water layer (ENVO:00002042); material: "saline water (ENVO:00002010), including plankton (ENVO:xxxxxxxx)" | depth 5 m | reverse complement strand
TAAATCAAGATATAACTCATGTACTTCTGTGTTAAAATTAGATTCATTAAATAGATCATACATTCTTTTTGCTGAGTTTTCTAACCACAACTGTACATCTCTGTTTTGATTTAGTTCAGCACTTCTTAATTTCAGATGAAACCATTGTAATGATGGTGATGTTAGTGTTCCATGTAAACTTGCTGCTAATAAATTATTTGCAGTTATAGCAGTAGAATCAAATAATACTTCTGTTCTTTTCTCACCTTTTTCTCTTTTAGATACAACTTCTGCTTTTCGTGGCATTACATAATCAAGAATATCTTGCCAATGCTCTTCCCAAGTTCCTCTATGACTTTCTAGTTGTGCAAGTCTTTTTTTTATGTAATCAAAATTTGCCATTAGGTCATTCTATTTGGTGGTTTTGTTCCACCCAATAATGTTTGTGCAGTTTGTGCTGGTTCTTTTACACCTTCTCCAGATGTAAGTAGTGTTCCATAAGAACCCTGTTTTCCAAGTGCTATCATTCTTTGTCTTTCAGCTTCTAATTTTGCTTCTGACTCTGCAACCTTATCGTCAATTTCTGGCATTGGTTGTGGTTGTGGCATACTTGGTGTTTTCATTCCTCCACCCATATTATCCTCCTAATGTTGTTTTGGTGTTAGCATCTTGTTGTGATCCTAAGGTAGCTCTTACTCTTTCAGGTCTTTGAGTTCCTTTTTTCATAAAAGATTTAGGAGGTCTTTGTTGTTTTGGAACTTTTGGTGGTTTTACAATGCTTCTAGCAAACTTACCTCCCATTCTACTTGTTCCTTTTTTTCTTACCTTTTGTGGTGCACCACCCATTAGACTTTCCTATAAATATTTACATTCATTTCTAAGCAAACCATATAAAACTGCATCATAATATTTAAGACCATCTTTAATAACTTTTCTCACAATACCTTCTTGTTTAAATCCTGCTGATTCAATTAATTTTCTACATCTTGTGTTATCTGGTTTTGTCATTGCAGTTACTCTAACACACTTACAAGTATAAAAGCAATACTCAAATACTTGTTTTGCATAACTCCTTCTCATAGCTCTTGGATTATCAAGTGCTAAATGCATCCACATATTAAATCCGTCATAATGAGAAAATATAGTTCCTCCCACTATTTTGCCATCTTGATAATAACCAATATGTGAAAAATCAGTATCTACTCCTTGAATATTTGCTCGTGGTGTTACAAATTTCAGAACTTCTTGTGCAAGTGATTTATCAGTTTTTGCAACAATCATTGACCAAGAATAGTTCTTGCAGTTGTAGCTTCTTCGCCACCCCCAAGTGTAGTTCCTTGTCCATAACCCATACCTCTTACTTTACCTCTTAACCTTCTTTCTCTAGCTTCCTTTTTTTTTGGTTCTTCAACCGGAGGAGGTGGTGGTGGCGGAGGTGGTGGAGGGGGTGCACTAGGTCTTGAAAAAAACCCCATAAGTAAATCCTTTCATATTAATATTAAGCTCGTTTTATTTTACTTGTTTTTTTTCGTTTTACAAATGTTTTTACATTAGTGGGTTTACCACCCACACCTTGAGCTTTTGCTCTTTTTCGTGTTACTGCTGATCTAATTTGAGATTTACTCATTGATCTTGCTTTTGCAAGTGGTACACATTTAGGATATTTTCTTTTGCTTTTTGTTGCTGACTTACGACCACAGGGTTGAAACTTGCCTTTTTTCTTTGGTGCTCCAATATCAACCCATTTTTCTTTTTTAAACCATTTAGTCAACCCACCTTTTGGTTTTGCCATTATCCTGTCCTATATCCTCCACCCCTTTTTTTATAAGTCTTTACTAACCATGCATTAGCATAAGCTGAAGGATATACTTTAAATTTTCTTTTTGCTTCTGATTTTACTCTTGAATATAATGCAGAGTTTGTTGGTATTGCTCTTTTACTTTTTGTTTTTTTTGCCATTACTACCTTTCATCATTTTTTCAAGTTTTGCTGCTTGACCGGCATGAGCTTTTGATGCTTTTTTAAGTGCTGCTATAACACTTCGTACTGTAGCTTTGTTCATGCTTTTTTCTTTTTCATCTTAGACTTCATGATCTTTGCTTGAAGTTGTTTTGGTAATGTCTTTTGTTTTTTTGTAAGCATTTTTTTCTTTTTAGGTGGTCTTCCTCTAGTTGATCCGTAAGTTCCTTTACCCATTGGCATAATATATCTCCTTTAAAATAAGTTAAACTCAGAATCCGTTTGTATCTGCATAGGTTCGGTATTCCTTGTTCTTGCCTTTCGTAATGACATTACTGCATATCGCAATGCAGATATTATATCATCATTCATAGGAATAATCTTACCATTCTTCCTGTGATACAATCGTATCTCTTCTAGTATCTTACTTTGATTAGAAAATATTTTCAACCTCTTTGTTTGAAATCTTGTCAACATCTCCATTACACCTGCTTCTACACTTATACCACCACTACCTTCTTTCATTCCATTTTGTGGTGGATTTGTAAAATGCTCTCGTAATAGATTTACACCCTCATCTCTATATTGCATAGCAAGACTTTTGCCACTACCCTTGTCTGCTTGTCTACCATCCATAGGATATATAACAGGAATCCATTGCCCTCGTGCTTTTATTGCTGATGCATGGACAGGTACAGTTTCTTGTCGCATACTATATCCATCATACATATATACAATATCACTATCTCTATCCCAAGCTACCCATGCACAAGCTGTAGGATGATCCCACCCAAAATCTATGCCACATATCTTTGGATAGTAGTCTGGTATATCAAATGGTTCACACAATATATCTTCTTCGTTTATTGGAAATACTAATCCAGAACCTAACTGTGGTATTCCTTTTTCTCGCATCTTTCTTTCGTGAGGTGGTAATGCTTGTAAAATTTGTTCTCTTACTTCTTTAGTCATGTGAGGTGCATCATCCCAAGTTGCTTGTATTAAGTCTTGACCCTTTTTTATATTATTTACAAACTGTGCAACTGTTTCTGTCATACCTTGCTCTGGTGTAAATGTCATATATACAACACCACCTTTGTCAGCAGTTCTTGTTAATGCTTGAGAATATATTGCTTGAGGTGGTTCTTCATCTAACCAGATAACATCCAACGACTCTCCCATCCATTTTTCTTTTCCCATTTCATATGCCTTAAAACCTATACGAGAATATCCTCCACTCTTATGTCGAATAACTACACTATTCATTGCATTTGGCACTCCGGGTTTTCTTACTGTTTCTCCAATATGTTTTAGTGGAATACTACCCATACCTTTTGCACTCGGATCATCTGGTTGTCCTACTAATTCTTTTTGACATACATCTCGTGTTGTTTCATTAGATACACCACCTACCCAACATCTCACAGGTCTATCAAACTTTCTACCTTCCCACCAATCTGGATATAAACCTGTACAATGATATGCCATCTCCATAGCACCACAAAAAGATTTACCTACCCTGTTACCTGCCATCAATAATCTTTGGGTAGCTTTACTATTATGAAATTTCTTTTGATAATCGTATGGCACATACTTTGCCATCTGATTAGTTTTTTTTCGAAATTCCAATTCTTTGGCTATCTCTAGTGCTCTGGCTAAATCATTCATCTTTTAATTTATCAAGATCATCGCTATGAACCATTATCCAAAACCCTGCCCTCCCCTTTTCACACAATGCTACAACAGGGGTCTTACCCTCTCTCTTTGCCATAACATTTGTGTCATCCCATAATGTTATTACAGTATGCTTCTTTCTGAGCTTACATTCAATGAATAATTTGGCGTGAATTACATCTGCCCTCGTAATCTTGCCATTACCACCACTCAAAGGTGTCCTCTGACCACCAAAATATGCAGCTACCTGTCGTTCTCTTTGCTTCCATGCCTTATCAGCCATACCCCTATATACCAAATAGTTAACCTATGTACAAGTAGTTAACATAAGTTAATATCTAAATATACCCTTTGCTGTGTGGAATAATGCATATATATAGCAACATCTCGGCATTTTGGGGGGTTGGGGTCATTTTTTTTGCCTGTAGCCCTTTGTTTCTGTGCATTGTAGCCATTTTTAATTAAATTTGGCTCTGTGTTGGTGTGTGTGGGTGCGGAACGATTCTCACAAGATGTTTTGTACTGTATATATGGTTTAATGACTAATGATATTCTTATTAATACCTAATTGATTTAATATAGTATTTAGTTGTAACTCTAGTTCTTGTTCACTTAGGTTTTCTATCTTGTTTATTACTTCTGATTTACTTGTGCCTGAATAATTGTTTCTATCTAGTAATTGACAACTTGCAGATAGTTGAACACTTTTTGGGGCTTTTTTATCGTTTACTAATTCAATCAATTTATTTATTGCGATACTTACCCCAGATTCTAGTTGTTGAAAGTTTCTTTGTTGTATCTGGTCTTTTATATAATTCTTTCTTAATAACTGATATCCGTATTGACTTGGATACTTACATTCTGGATAAGCTTTACGAACTGCATCAGGTGTTTTTAACCCTTGTAAGATATAGTTTATGAAAAGCTCCTCGCTGTTTGTCAACCTTTTATTCTGCATAGTTTTACCAATTTATTAATAAATTATAGCATATAGTTGATTTAGTTGTTGACAATTAACTAAAGTTTTATAATATTAACTTATGTTAATACATTTATATAAACTTGTTGTATTTTTACAACACATTAGAAAAGGGGTTAAAAATGTTTAAGCATATAAAAGAAAGAACTACTGATTATTATTTAACTGAAGAAAGATATAATCAAATAAAAACCAACTATCCTAAATGTAATCAATCAATTTCATATTCTGATAGACATTTATTTAAGGAAGATTTTTACCAAAAATACATTGATTTAGATTGTGTTGAAAAATCTAGAATAGGTTTTGAATTGTCTGCTCAATCTGAATGCACATACAACCAATTTAAAGGGGGTAAATAGTGGATAAATTTTTTAAACCAACTGTATTGTTAGGCATAGGACTTTTTAGCTTTATTATGTGTTTGATTAGTGCAGTTTTATTTTTAATAACTGACTCACCAAATCTCATGCTTGAAGCATTTATAGGTTATGGGTTTTGTGGGGTTGCATTTTTAACAATGGGTATTTTAAAGGGGTTAGAATAATGATAAATAATTATTATAAATATGATGAAATCTATTCACATTTTGAAGATTTTATTAAAGAACAATTAGACTATGATAAAAATTATTTAAATGAAAATGATTTTTCAGACATACATCACCAAGCATTTAATCAAGATTATTATATTATAGGAAGATACCAAGCTGCAAAATGGTTATCTGATGAAGTATTTAATATAATAGAAATGATAAAAGAATATGAAAACGACAATTTTGGAGAGGTTTACACAGATTTTTCAGAACCTGAAAAAGTTGTAAATATGTATACCTTTATAATTGGTTATGATGTCATGCATGATTATTTTAAAAACAATAAATTAGAGGTGGCATAATGAATAAATTTACAAGAACTGTTTTAAATGGTATTGCCTACAAAGTAGAAAAAGGTGATTTATATTATCTTGACACTTTAAGCAATAAATATGAAATGGTAACTTATTTTGAAGATTTTAAAGAAGATGAGTTACATTTTTTAAGAAAGACTTTACCAAAATTTAATGAATATTTTGGGGAATATCTTTAATATAAAAGATCCTTCCTTAACCCCTACTAATTATTTTAGTGGGGGTTTTTTTTGCATAAAATAAAAAAGCATTTGACACATAAACAATGGTTAAGTAAAGTTAAGTTATTATGAATAAAAACAAAGCAGAAAAAAGGGGTTTATATGCAAGTATTAAGAATAGATTATCAACATTATTTTCCTGAAGAAATTTTTGATTCATTGGAAGAATTACGATTATGGCTCTGTTCATATCATGACGCAGATTGGAATGGTGTTGATGACAATGACAATGACATAGACATATTTACATTAACACTTGATGAAATTTGTGATTATGGTGAATGGGGTTATAAAATAATTAATAAAAACAAAGCAGAAAAATAAGGGGTGCAACATGATAACATTAAAACAAATAAAAAAAATAGTAAAAGATATTAAAGCAGATGATGAATGGGTAAACGACAGCCATACCAAAGCAGAATATAATGGTATATGTGATGGATTAGATATGCTCGTTGAAGAATTAGAAAGAAATAAGTAATGCAACAAAAAGAAATAACAAAAGAACTTAGATATATTCTTAATGTTGTAGACAGTATGTTATACTGTGAAGATTGGCAAAAACTAGACACATATAAATGTAAAATAAAATTTCTAATTAAACATATAGCGAATGATGAAAGAAGGAAAACAATGAAACTGTATCACAAAAACAAAAGAAAGATAAGTAAATAACAATGATAAACATAATTAAACGATTAGATAAAATTATAGATGATTTAAACTGCATGGATATTGAGCATACTAAAAATGTGGATATATTTGAAATGACAAAAGAGTTATCAGAAATACAAAAAGAATTAACAAAACCTATTGAAATATATAGAAACGATAGGTGGATTTATGATGTTCAACCTAATTTTAATTGGACAATTATAGATGCTGATAAACCTTGTGATACAGAATGAATATGATTAAAACACTAACATTATTTTTTGTAAGTGTATTATCAATACAAATATTATTGTCATGGTTGGTTTTATGAATGATGAATTAAAAAAACTTATAGAAGAATATAATCAAGCATTAGCAAACCAATCAGACAAATGCGAAATAACATTAGCATCTAAAATTACGAGTCTTGGCTATAGAATGGGTTATGATACATTAGAACAAATAATAGAAGATTATGATGAAGAAACTTGATGAAATAGAATTACAGTTAAGAAAAGTTGTTATGAGTTTGGAAAGCAAACATAAACCAATAGTTATTAATGATCTATTACAAGATTTGCATGGTATATTAAATTATATAGAAAATGAAAAAGAATAAGTCTGACAATTTGTTATGTGTGCCGCTTACTTTTGTTATAACTGATAAAGGCACAAAAAGATATGATTATAATGCTATGATTAGTTATTTTTATAATCGTTTAACACTTCTGGGGTATAATGAAGAAAACAAATAAGCAAAGAAGTTTACAATGCGATAGATGTAAAAATTATTTTGATGTAAACAAAAACAATATGTATGCAATAGGGATTAGACATGGCATTGTTTGTTTAGATTGTTGGAATAAAACTATGCAAGAAGTTACCGACCAACAAACAAAAACACAAAAAGGAACTGAAAGACAATTTAATCTGGGTGGCTATGATAATCAAATCTATAAGAGCAACACAGAGAAAGATTAAACACCCCTAACGACTCAAACTACCTAAAATATCTAACACTTCTTGTAGTAACTTCATTTGGCTACCAAAACGATTTTCAAATTTTTTTGGTGAATAATGGTAACTTTCGTTAGAATTTCGGTGGTGATTAGGACATAAAGGTAAAACAAGGTAATGACTAGACCTTTTCCCCATACCTGTTTTATTTCTTATGTGATGAATTTCGGCTGGTGTATCATGAAAACCTAATTTTCTACAAACTATGCAGCCAATACTTGCAACTCTTTCCATGTGTTTCTGTTCTTTAAGTGTTGGTTTTTTTTTAGGCATTAAAAATACTTAATTGATTTTCATTTTTTTCTACAATATTTCCTGACATATAATCTAAATATTCTTTCCAAGTTTTATGTCTATAATATTGCCTAACAACATATCTTTGAAATTGTTTTAAATCTTTTTTTTGTTGAAGTGGGTCATAGACCATTGGATAAGGTAGAACACCTATATCAACCATTTTATTAAAACGATACCAAATTCTTTCCCAAGTTTCTCTTTTATCATATCCAATTAACATATATGCCATTATGTGATTAGGTTTAACACCATTTTTTATCAACAAGTCTACACCTTTAAAAAATCTTTTTTCATCTCCAATATTATCCCAAGCTGTATAAATTCTTTTTTGTTTAAAACTATCATCTCTATAATCTATAGTAACTAAATTTTCAGCTACAATTTCATCTATTAATCTAATGTTTATTCCTTGATTAAAGCATACTTTAAAACCACCCTGTTGAATTTCTTTAATTCTTAATTTCCATTGTTCTTCTGGTTGACCAAAAAAATCGTTATCTAATAAATGTATTTTTTTAGGATATTTACCTCCTCTCCAAATATCATATATAGAACTTACTGATTTATTTTTACCTTCTTTAGTTGGAACAACACAAAATTTGCACTTTAATCTACACCCTCTTTGAGTAAAACCTAAACTAAATTCATAATCTGGATAAAAACTGTAATCTAATTTATCATAATCACCTATATAATCTTCAATGACTAACTTCCAATTATCTGTGCCTGTACCACCAATAATTGCATCTGGATAATTTTTTTTTAATCTATTTATCCTGTTAATACTAAATTGAAATATTGATGAACCAAAAACATAATCATATTCCTTGTCAAATAAATCTTTGTTAACTGACCTCGTAAAATCAACTTGATAACCTTTTTCTTTGTAATATGAGGACAATCTCATTAATGCAAGATTAGGTAATTTGCCATCTATTTGCACTAATTTTACAGATTTACCCATACTTTTTTCGTTCACTCATAGCCGATATTTGATTGGTTCTCCAAAACTCGAATCTAATTTCTACCATTTTTTTTGACCAAGCAAGTTTTGATTCTTGTTCTACTGCATTTTTTAAGTCTTGACACAGTTTAATATATTCTTCTTCTGCTCTTGATTCTAAATCAGCTTTTGCCACTGACATATTATTGGAAGAAGACAACTTATCTTTCATCATTTGAGCTAACCTTATTTTTCTATAGTGTTCAAGATAATTTAAATTAGCTTTTGCAATAGCATAGTCATTACCAATCTGTCTAATTTCTTCCATTCGTTTTTCTAATTCTTGTTCACTCATTTTTTTTCTCCCATATATTTATTAACACTCCATGCTAAAGAATCTATTTGTTCCCATATAAATTTAGGTTCACAATATTCAAAAAACTCCCAAGCATTATCTGTAAGAAACTTATCAAGTTTTTCTTCTTCCCATTCTTCATAATCTGGTGGTAAGTGTTTACCTAAAAAATGACCACTTGCCCATATATAATCTTGTGTAGTAGGTTCACTCATAATCTTATTCCTTTTGCTTTTTTTATTTGTAAATGCTTCAGAAAGTTAAAAACTTCTGGTGTTGGTGGTGTGGGCAAGACCATTTTAGAATGGGGAAAGTGTTTATATTTTTCTCTAAAAGTATGACTTGCCCACCCCTCTTTATACCCTTTTTGTCTAGCAATAAACAATAGTTGGGCATAAAAACTTTTCTTATCTTCTGTTTTAATATTCTCTTTTGGTTTCTTAACTTCTTGTAATCTACCTTGCTTGATTAATAATTGCACTTCTTTCTTTGTTGGCACAAAATTACAGTTAGGACATTCTGGGTTTTCTTTTGTAGGTTTGTAAACAAAATCACATTTAATACAAGTAAAAGGTTGTTTGATTATTTCTTTTGGTTCTTTTAGTTTCTTCTTATCTTCTTTACTGTACTCTAGTTTCCATTCTCTTCTTTCATCTGGAAAACCATTTTCATAAACTGCACCGGCATGATCTATAATCATGGTATCTTTTTTATTTGTGTATGGTCTTAAACTCCTACCAACCATTTGTAAATATAGACCTACACTTTTTGTTGGTCTGGCTAACACTACACAAGATATTTTTGGCATATCCCAACCCTCTGTGAGTATCTGACAATTACATAACACTTTTATCTTATCATCTTGCATCATGTTTAGTTGTCTTTCTCTTTCTATGTCTGGCATTTCACTATCTATGTGTCCACTTGGTATGCCATTCTGATTAAATATTTTGCAAATATATTTACTGTGAGCAATACTACTAGCAAATACTACTGTTGGTCTGTCAAGTGCAAACTGAATCCAATGCTCTACTAAATCACCAACTAATTTAACTTTGTTCATTCTCTTATCTAGTTCTTTTACATCATAATCACCTCTTACTGTCGCAACACCTTTTAAATCTGGTATTGTTGGTGCAAAAACTTTACATGGAACTAAAAAACCTTGTGTTGTTAGAGTTTTAATATCACTAACTTCAACCAATGTATCATATATATCCCCTAAACCACTTGAGTCATTTCGCAGAGGGGTAGCAGTTAAACCTACAACATAAGCATCTGGATATTCTGCTAATAATTTTCTGAATGATTTGCTTGTTGACCTATGTGCTTCATCTATAATTAATAAATCAGCTTTGGGTTTATAAAAATCATCATCATCTTTTCTTGATATAAATGTTTGAATACTTGCTATCTGTGTATCGTAATGCCATACACCTGTTATACCTGCCATAATTACACCTGCATTTATACCAAACTGATGTAGCTTTGTTGAACATTGTTTCACAAGTTCCCTCCTATGTGCAACAAACAAACTTGATTTGTTTTTTTGCTCTACCTTTTCTATCATCCTACTGGCAATAACTGTCTTACCAGAGCCAGTTGGTGCAACTAATAAAACTTTTTTGCACCCTCTAGCAAATTGTTCCTTTACATTTTGTATTGCAAACTCTTGATATTTACGAAGTTCCATACCTATTCCATATATCATTTAATTGAAACATAACTTCACTATAACTTTCTGGAGGGTTGCACTTGTTAGCAAATGTCAATACTTGATCTTTTGCATACTCATACGACTCACCTCTCATTCTCATAGCAACTAACATCTTAACAAGATATTCATGCCTACCACCTAATCCTACACCTCTAACTTGAAAATCCTTGTTTCTTGTATAATTAGTAGGGTTGTATTTTATTATTTTTTTCTTTGGTCTTTGCAAAGCTAGTCCATCTCTAATATCTTTCATTGTATATGGTGTTGTAATGTTTTGCTTAACTATCTTAACAGGATATGGTTTTTTTTTATTGTGCCAAAAACCTGCAACCCTCATTATTCTTGGTAAATCTTTTACTGCCCTATCTGACCCAAACTTACTTGCTAATGCTTGTTGATATAATGTAAAGGTTTCTTTTGGCATATCATCTACCAACCAATAAACATGATATTTATTTGGACTTGTATTTATTATAAAATGTGGTGGTACATCAAACTTATCCGGCATGGGTGTACCATCAAAATCACAAAATACTGCTCTTACTTTTGTTATATGTTTTGTAGTCCTACCCTCTAAATTAGTTTGGTTTACTGTAAAATATACACCTGCACCTTTTTTGTTAAGTTCAGTAAGCTCATCTATATGCTGATCTATTGTGCCATGTAATTGTTTTATAATTCTTTTATTCTTTCCTTTATCACAAAAGGTCTGAAAACTATGCTCTTCTCCAAAAGGATATAAGAAATCTTTGTATTGCACTATCTTTGCTCCCACCAAAAAATGAACAATCCTAACAAAATGTATATTAATACTAAAATCATTTTATATTCTTCCACCTTATTCTTGCACCCAACTTTCCTGCTTTACTTCTTTTTATTCTATTTAGTTCTTGTTCTTTTCTTTCTTCCTCTGCTTGGATACATTGTAAATATATTTTACCATTCTTTTCAACTTGCTTAAATAAATGTATTATGTTTGGAATCATGGTCTTTAGTTTATCAATCCTACAATTACACATTCTGCTTAACACCTCTACATCATATTCTATCTCAAAACCTTGCCAACAATGGCAATACAGTAATATATATGCACCTTGCTCTTCTAATGATAATCTTAATCTGTCCGGATTTGTTAGCCAATCACTAGCATAAAACTGAAAAGCAGGTGATTGTTCATGACTTCTTGATTTTCGCATAGTTGTTAATGTAAGTTAACTGCAACATATTGTCAACTTTTTTTTAAAATTAGGTGTAAGTGTTGTTATATCTTGTGTAGAAGTTGAAGGTGAAGATGAAGATGAAGGTGAAGATGAAGGGCTATAATT
>TARA_R100000353_G_scaffold4733_1_pt1 | contig 12035 bp, 26 predicted proteins | sample TARA_R100000353 | Tara Oceans TARA_R100000353 (sample SAMEA2620663) | marine metagenome | biome: marine biome (ENVO:00000447); feature: surface water layer (ENVO:00002042); material: "saline water (ENVO:00002010), including plankton (ENVO:xxxxxxxx)" | depth 5 m | reverse complement strand
TCCGGTTAATAGATATGTAGCAATCTCAAATGCTGCCAGTACCACGGCTGAAGATGTGTATACTATAGTCGCAAATGGTGGTGAAAAGGCTGTAAACTTAGTAACTAACCCCGGAATAGAAGGTTCAACTGTATCAATGTATACAGCAACCGGTTCTGCAATCGCAAGAGATACTGGGCAAGCTTCAGAAGGGTCAGCATCACTTTTAGTAAACCCAGCTAACTCAGCTGTTGGTGAGGGGTTTTATTGGGAATCCCCTAAAATTGCGAGGAGTGTAAACCCACAATATATTACAGTTCAATGTGAACACAGAGGTGCTTCTGCTTCTGGAACAGTAGAAATCAATATTACAGATTCATCTGGTACAGAGTTAGCTTCTTCAGGAAGCTCTAGCTTGGCTACCAGTTGGACTAGAATGACTACTCAATATACAATACCAGCGAACACAGACCCAGCTTCATACAGATTATATGTAGTTACACAAGCCCAACACAACATAAACTTCTACATAGATAAGATTATGTTTGAGGTTAGAGAAGATACTACAGCAGTTTCTACTTATGTTGATGGTAACCAGACAAGTGCTGAAGGTAATCTTTACGAATGGACAGGTACTACAAATTTATCTACATCAATAAAGAAGCCCGCAATGTCTGTAATCAGGGGTGTTCAATTCACAAACAGGTCTGGCACAGCTGCAGATATTATTTATTTAGCATTTGACAAAACAGCAACCTCTGCTAATGGTATTCCTATTTATGGTGGAGACACCTTTAACTGTGAATTGCCTTTAGACTTTAGGGGTAAAATATCAATGATAGCAGCCCAAAATACTCCTACACTTACAGGAGTTATTTGGGGAATAGCGGACTAATATAATGACAACTCAAACTATTAAAACTGTGGCGGGAGAAATACCAAGTCCTTCGAATTGGATGAACTTGAATTTTGCTGACTCTGAAATAACAGACTCGCAAGAAACCAATGATATACCTGTAATGTTTTTAGAAAAAGCAGTCAATGGAAAGGTATCTATAAAAGATATATCTAACGCTTTAGATGAATACAAAAGGTTACATAAAGCTGGTATAGCATCTCCAGCAGAAATGCTAACATTATCTAGAGCTTATCCAGACAATGTTACTTATACTAAAGAACTGAAAAAAATGAATGTTTCAGATGATGACCATCTAGTGATAGGAGGACCAGCATCAATTGAAATGGTTGATAGAGAAGGACATCTTATCACAACAAATGCTTTAGATAAAGCTTTTGATAAATATATGGCAAACTTTAGAACTAGGAATGCTATGGTATTACACTCCGACGTTCAAGTCGGATGGGCATTACCTGCTTATATTAGCAAGAGTGGTCAAATATTCAAATCTGGGGTAAATGGTGATGGGTTATTTTTTATCACAGAACTTAGAAATGATACTAAAATAGCTAAAAAAGTAGCAGAACAAATTGGTAGTGGGAAACTAAAAAGCTATAGTATAGCTGGAAGTGCTTTGAAAACACAGAACATACAAAAAGGATTACAAGATGTGATGCAAGTGGATGAACTAGAACTTGCAGAAGTTACAGTATGTGAGAAGGGAGTGAACCAAGCTGCCTCTTTTGACATTATAAAGTCAGAGGAAGCATCAACTTCTACATGTATAGATGGTAGTTGTTTGGTAAAAGAAGACCAAGATGACGAAGAACCTGACCAGCAAAAATTAGAAAAAGAAGATGTAAATTATCAAGAAGCTACAAAAGGACAGCTAGATGCTGGCTTTAACTGCGGTACATGTAAATATTTTAACAAGGGAGAACAAAGCTGTTCAATTGTATTAGGTAAAATTGAATCAGAATACTGGTGTTCTAAACACAGTGACAATACACACAATGGTAATGGGTTCCAAAAGGGGGTGAACTTAGTAATGAACGAAAACAATGAAATAGACTTTATGAAATCATTTATGAATTTTATGCAGAAAGAAGAGTTAGATGAGATGCAATTTGCAACTTTGTATAACACTCAAGCTAGACAAGATGAACATCACAGACTTTTGGATAGGTATGGCTTCCCAACAGAAGTTGAACCTGAAACAGCTCGTTACACTCCTGTAATAGAAGATGACCCTTCCCCTTTAGGTCATAAATATGTTCCATGGGCAGTGAATGAAGCTGGTCAAAACTTAGGGATGAGATACTATGACCAAGCTTTAACTAAACCTCAATTAGGGAAATATACAAAACGAGGGGTTATTGAAGGCGGAAACTCTACAGAAACCCCTGTATCTAAACTTAACACAACTGAAGGCTTCAACAACTTATTATCTTTCATTGCTAAAAAACGAATGAAGGAGTCGGGTTCTCAAAACTCTGGAGATATAGAAATAAGCTTATCAAAATCAGTAGATGACTTATTCAATTGGATGGCACAACACGGGAAGCATATGTACAAATCAAATTGTCCATGTGAAATTTGTTTCCACAAATCATCTGATTATAAGGGAACAATAGAAAAGGTTGCTGATTTTTTAGACTAGAGGCTGTAGATAGCCCGTTTGCGGTTGCTACGGCTCAAGCTAAAAAGATGGGATATAAGAATTTCGATGAAGATAGTCCCGGACAGAAGAAGAGAGATGAGATAGCTGAAGCTATCAAAAGAAAATAACTTAATTCTAGTATAATAAATAGATAGGAAATCTATCTTAGTATTTAAGGAGGAAACTAAATATGGCATTAACAATAACAACACCGGGAGCTGCTAGCGAAGGAGCTGCTATTGCTGGAGGAACACCTAGTAAGTTCACCATCAAAAGAATACAATTTGATGACTCTTACCCAACAGGTGGGGAATCTTTAACAGCAGGAGACCTTGGCTTTACTGCAATACATGCAGTTATGATTGATACTGAGACTTCAGGATACGTAGCTCAATACGACTACAGCAACGAAAAAGTTGAAGTATACGAAGCTGGAGCTGATGGTGCTGCACTAGACGAAGTAGGTAACACTACTGACTTATCTGCAGTGTACATTAGAGTTGTAGCATACGGAACAGCGTAACAAAGATTTAACAAATTTAATTCGACTTTCTGCGTATAATAAGTGTGGTAACAAATAGTTACTAATACACATTATAAGCGAGGTAAAATTAAATTGACACGATTCAATGTATTTGAGTGGTTACACAAGTGGGAAGATATGCTAGAGGATGCTGAAATGAACGAAGCATTCAAAGACTTTAAAAGGGCTGAACATATCAAAGACACATTTCATGCAAGGAATCGTAAGATATAGGAGAGAAGCTTATGTTTGGAAAACTAAGACCACAAATATTTTTAGCAATTATAGTGCTAGGAATATTATCATCTTTTGGTATTGTATATGAATACAATGAAATTGCCACTGGATGTGTTGGTGGTATTATAGCACTTGGCATGAAAGTGTTGGAGAGTGAATAATGGTAGACATCGAAAATTGCACTTGTATTGAATCGGGGGATTGCATATGCGAACCTCTCGAATGTTTTTGCGAGTGTGAGTGCGAGGGGTGTTTAATAGAATTAGAACTAGAGGGATGCCCTTGTGGCGGACACTGCGGGTGCGGTGTATAAGGAGGACTTATGAACCCAATGAAAATAATAAGCTTAGGCTTAACATTCTACAATCTAAATAAAGGTTTAGCTGATGATGGTAAAAAGATTGTAGATGAAGGAATGGATATTATACAAGCAATTAGTATAGCCTTGAAAGATGGTAAGGTAACTAATTCAGAGAAACAAGCCATAACAAAAGAGATAAAAGAGTTCTCTAAAGTTTCTATCAAAGCCATAGAGAATATAACTATACCAGAATCAGACTAAAAAATCTATGACAAATTATTGGAGGTGGACAGCCCTTATTGTATATGTGGTTATCTGCCTCTTTGATTTTGTAATAGTTCCTGCATACATAGGATTAACTAGACCAAACCCAGCTGACTATATAGAAAAGCTTTCTGAAATAGACGACACGATGGTACGGCTAGAGTACCTAAAGATAGCGTCTCAAGGTGTCAATCGACACGAACCCTTCACTCTAACTAATGGAGGTATATTTCATATAAGTTTCGGAGCTTTACTAACAGGCTCAGTGTTTGGAATGAAATCGGAGAATAAAAAATAATGAGTATAATAAAACAATGGTTCCCAATACCTTTAATATTGTTTGGAGGTATCATGGCAGACTTATCACGTCATGGCTTAGGGGAAGATATAATGACAGTTCAGATAGTATCATGGACATCAGTAGCAGTTGGTGTTGTAGGACTAGCTAGAATTGCGTGGCTTAGAGTAAAAAAGTAACAGAGGAATAGAATGGGATTATCAGATATAAAGTTACCTATAGGAATTATAGGAGTAATAATAGCTCAAGCATTTGGAATCATTTGGTATGTAGCACAACTGGATAGCTCGGTAGAAGAGAATACAGATAACGTTGCAGCAGTTCAAGCTCAATACGCTGAAGCTACTAAGAGACTATTGGAACTAAATGAGAAGATAGCAGAGCTAGAGAAGAAGGACGCAATCATTGATAATGAGATGCGGACAATTATGGGTGACCACGATGGGTTTAATGATGTACTAAAGACCATTGGAATCAGTGGTTACGGTGACACTAGAACTTATGGTGGGTACGACAACTATAAATAGCCCTCGCACCCATGACTATTATAGTCAAAAGTGGAAGATATTACAAAGGAATACAGGGGGTTTTAGTGAAGAAATTTGGTTCGATTACAATAATCGTAAGTGCATTACACTTTATAGAAGATGCAATACTAGTTGGTCTTGGCAGATATACTGAAGTTAACTTTTTTGTTCTCTTGATGGGAACGATAATTTTTGGGGCATTAATAGCTTGGATAGCTAGAATACCTAAAGTAAAACAATGGCTGGGAACGGATTAATGAATAATTTAGACTATGCAATAAACATATTTTCTGATATTATAATAAAAGCAACCGCTAAAAGAAGAGACCCTAAGAAGTGGTCTCGTATAAAATCTGCTGTAAAGGCAGGTAGTAAGGGTGGTAGACCGGGACAATGGTCAGCTCGAAAGGCTCAACTAGCTGTTCAAAGATATAAGAAAGCTGGTGGTGGGTACAAAGGGAAGAAATCAGGTAAGTCTTCTTTATCAAGGTGGACTAAACAGAAGTGGGGAACCAAGTCTGGGAAGCCAAGTAGGAAGACAGGGGAACGGTATCTACCTAAGAAAGCAAGGGAAGCACTATCTCCACAAGAGTATGGAGCTACCACAAGAGCTAAGAGGAAGGCAACCAAACAAGGGAAGCAGTTCTCTAGGCAACCAAAGAAAATAGCAAGGAAGACTGCAAAGTATAGGAAGAAATAATGATTGATTATCCAATGAATGAAGAAGAGCAAAGACTAATTGAAGTAGGCAAAAGGAACCCCGGAATACAGGGAATCTATATCGGGTTGAAACAAATATACCCATTAGGTAAGAAGTACGAGGAAGTAAAAGTAATTCCACCTAAAAAGATTCAGGGGAAGATGGGAGAGTAGGAATCAATGCAAAAGGGTTGGATAGGAGATATACCAAACACACACGTGAGAGATTTTCAAAGGAACCAAGTATACAAGGCTGAGGATTCTTCATTATTTTGGGGGGATACTCAGATAATGACATGGGAACAAGTAGAAGATATAGTGTATAAGATATCTCAATGGGCAGAAATAAAACCTCCTGAACTTGTAGAAGATGGGCATAACATAATATATGCTACCAAAGATAAAATATCTTTTACCTATCCTTCTTTAAAAACTCTTCCTTTCATTTGTCATGAAATGTCTCATGTGATAAATTACAATGGAACCGATGCAGACCATCATGGAGAAAACTTTGCAGGGATGTACTTAGAAGTAGTAAAAAATTTTATAGGGAACCAAGCCTATAAAGATTTGAAACATTCTTTCAAAGTTCACGGAGTAAAATATAAATATATACTAAAATAAAAAAGTTAAGGGAACCAAATGCCAACTAAAGACGAGTTAGAAAAGACACTAAAAATACTAAAAGAAGAGACAGCAAAGCTTCAAAAAGTAAATAAACAACGTTACGATAGAATAATGGAACTAGAGGAACGTGGTGGGATATATGAATTACAACTAACCTTACTGTTTGAACATTTAAGGAACGATATAAGGAACCGAGGGTTTGCCCAGATAGTCCAAATGCTTCCTAACATGCGACAGTTTTGGAGGAATAAACCACTAAGCAAGATTGAACAAACTATCAAAGACATGGAAGAGAAGGGAATCTTTGACTTTGATGAAGATGATTATTTTGGCTTTGAAGGGAAGCGATAGAAGTTAAGGGAACCGAAGCTTAAGGGAACCGAAATAAAAAAGTTAAGGGAACCGATTGGCTTACACATAGGTAAAAATTTTCCCTCACGTACACACACGTACACGTACGCACGTAAGACCAGACATTCTCTCTGGCACACACCACAGATATTCACAGAACATATGTTCTAATTAATGTAACACTTTCGTAACATTTATGATATATACTGAAAGTATAGGTAGATAAAACGTGAGTAATTACATTGTAGGACAAATGTTCCTAGAAGCTGTAAGCTGTTATAAGAACCACGAAAACTTTTCTACCACGCACATTGACAACTGAATATAAGAGTAACTAGTAATAAGGATAAATCAATGGTTACATATGATTTTGACACTTTGCCCAAAATTCAAAAGTTTCTTGAAATCGTTTCAGATAGAGGTGGTCACACTATTTATTTTGAAGACGATAAAAGTGATAAAGAATTAATAAGCAAAGGGTTTAAGCTAATAGGTATAAAACCAAATTGGGTTAAACCACAATATATTGATAGATACACAGGTAAGAAAAACTCTAGAAATGGTGTTATTTCGTGGAGTCATCTTGAACATAGAGTAAAGTACATAGATGATGATTGTACAAAAGGGATTGATGACATCACTACTACAATACACTTTAGAGATGGTGCTTGGGTTGATTCTAAGTATCTAGCATCTAGGCAGATAAGTGGTCTTGATGTCTCACTAGAGATTGTGTATAGAATGAGATTAGGTTCAAGCAATAAATATGGCATAGGTTCTCAAGCACAAGAAAACTTTGCTAAAGCATTGACTGAGATAAAAGATCAATCTAGAAAAAATCAATATAAAATTTGAAACCAAACTGCCCAAGATTTTTCTTGGGCAGACTAAAAAGGAAATTACAATGGTTAGAAAACCTATCCGAAAGTCTCGTACAAAACCTGTACGAAGAAGTTCAATTACATGGCATAAAATTATGAGTAAGTATTCACAAGGGGTCATTATAATAAATGGTCACAGAGGAGAAGGTAAATCTGCTTTAGGTTGGGATTTAGCACAGAAGCTACATCAGAAGACCAAGAAACCTGTTTCAGCTTTAGGATTACCAAGAACAGTCCGAGAGCATTTTCCGAAGCGAGGTTTTGGTAAAGGTGGGATTCAGTTCGTAAACTCTATAAACCAAGTGAATAAAATGAAACCAAGTATCATCATCTTAGATGAAGCATCATTCATAGCTAATTCAAGAGACGCAATGAGTAAAGATAACAAGGGTTGGTTGAAGTTGATTGCTATATGCAGACACAAAGACCATCTACTGATCTTTATCCATCAGCAGTCTAGACAATTAGACATACAAATTATGATGGATGCAGACTTAGTTCTACTCAAAAGACCAACTCAATTACATTTGAGAGGTGCTAGAGCAGAATTTAAACCTGAGATTCAAGAAGCATATGCTCTCTTTGAGAATATGCGTGGAGATACTAGGAAGAAAGTCTATGCGATTGATTATCACTATGGTAAGAAAGCAATGCTACAAGCATCAATGCCAACGTGGTGGAGTAACAAAGTATCTAAAGCATACAGTTCAGTAAGCATTTAGAAATAAAAAGACCTAACTTTTAGGAGTTAGGTCTTTCTTTTTTAAAAAAATGTTATAGACTTACTTTAAGCGACACCTTAAAGGTAAGGGTTGCTAAAGCTGTTATAAACATTGAGGAGGAGAAAGGAGAAGAGTTAGATATATTCTTAACGAATCCATTTAGGTTTTTGTTAGTTTGTATAATCTTAGGATTAATACTAACAGGGTTAGGTTATTAAAACTAGTTAGTTTTAGGAGACAGTATGTCGAATGTAATGCAGTATCTACTAGGTATGTCTGATGAGTTCAGAGATTCCTATGCACAGATACTAGAATTAGTAAAAGAGATAAAAGACCAACAAGACCTGATTGATAGGCGACTGCAAGAAGTCGAGTTTAGGTTGAATCAGAATAATAAATAAAGTGAGTATAATAAATAGAATGGTCTGTAAAATCTTCGGATGTAAAACAGACGTTCCAATAATTGAAGCATGGGCTTCAAAACAGGGGAGAAAACGTAGTATCTATTTGTGTAGAAGATGTTTAAAACCTGTAGGAGAAAAATACTATAATGGATGATTTTCAATCTGAACAAGAGTTTGTAGAACAGTTAGATGCTATGAAAGTGTTGAGCTTGACTAGAGCTGAAGCATTATTCCTGAGTGACAGCATGACTTTACTTTTAGAACATGATAAAGATGATAAGTCATTCCAAATACCAGCGAGATCAATAAAAGCTAGTGCGACAGTATCAGTTTCTGTGGAAATGATTACTAGAGTAGGTCTAGCAGTTCTACTTACTACTGACCCAAAAAATCAAAGTAAGACAACTGAGATGCCCATAACCATGTCCGAATTATATATCCTAAGAGAATGCTGTCAGTCATTCGTAACTTATGGCGATGAGTTAGTCGGATACAATCTTATAAGAAAAATATACAAGCTACTATTAGAAGATAGCTTTAAGCAAAGAGAGTTTATAGAAAGAATTACATCAGACTTAGACCTAAGTTTAGAAGACATAGTTCCTAAGATAGATAGCACAGAGGAGAAGAGCAATGCAGATAAACCAACTACAAAAGACACTTAAAGGATGCGTTGAATTACAATGCGTTTTTGTGGGTGTTACTAAGATAACCAAAAATAACTATAAAGAATTTTTCCGAAGAGGTAAGTTATTACAAATTCTTGGTGGTGGCATTGTTACGAATGAAGTTGATGATAGTATGCCAAATGATATCAGCAGAACACTTACTCTAAAAGAAGCTGAAGAACACATTGGCTTTGAAGTTGAGAATCCAAATGCCATTGCTCTAGACAATAAGAAGTGGAAAAATCAAGTGTTCTCTATAATTGAAGAAAGAATTACTGACTTAGCTACTATGGAAGAAGAGGGATTAGTTCCTTACACCGAAGCTAAACAAACTATCAATGAAGAAAATGATAAAGCTACTGAAGAGTTAGAAAAACTAGCTACGGATGAACCTAAGAAATATCCCCATTAACTATGTGGCTTATAGTTTTCTCTTCTGTAATTACAATCTTCTCTCTAATCCTAGTTTATCTTAACTATAGAATTTTAGTTGTTGAAAAACAGTTACTTGATATATCCCAAAATGTTTTGAAAGAAACAATCAGACTTAGAAAGTCATTCGAAATAACTGAAGACAACTAAAATTTTCATCAATTCTTGGCTCTATGTTCAAAAATAAGGTGCATCGCTTACCTCTAGTGGTATGTCAGTACCTTTTTTCTTTTGGATGACGTGTACTTGTACCTTGAAATAAAATTTGACATTATTTTTTCTTTCGTGTTATTCTTTAGTTAAGTGGAAAGTTAGGAGTAGACATGGGCATACTAGAAGAAGAAGAAACAAAACTAGAGAATTATCTTGAGGACATTGAAGAAGTAACAAGACGTTATTACCCAAAAGGTGCGAAAGTAAACTTTGAAAGTTTCGATGACCCAATAACTATTCATTTACCTTTCCCAAAAGAATTATAAACTAATACTAGTTAGGATTAAGAAATGAGTCAAATTATATTACAAGATTTTGCGACAGCATTACTAAAAATGGGCGAGGTATGTGTACAGGCAGATGAAGATTGCCCAAGTGAGTATAGGTCAAAACACTTCAATCCATCAATTCAAGATGCTTATGATTTTATAGATGCGATGGTTGAGAAACATAAATTAGAAGATACACTAGCTGATGTACGAGAAAATGGTTTGTACAGAAAGTAGAGGATTAAGAAATGACAATGAAAGAAAACGTAGAAGCATTGATTGAAGAAGTTGAAACATTAAGAGAATATACAAAGAAGTTAGAGGGATACTTAGACAGTATTTCTGAAAGACTTGAAGAGGTGCTAAAGAGATGATAAAAAAAGAAGCACAACGTATGGTTCAGTTATTGAAAGATAATCCAAGTACTCAAGCAGTATGGCTTGGCAACAGAAAACTTACACGTGATGATGGGTTTTATGACTACGAAGTTCCTTTTGAGTGGTTATGTGATGAGTGTGGTGCAAACATGGTCTACGTAGGAGATTCAGCAGTAGCTTGTGATGATGGTAATTGGTGGGGTATGGGATATGGGGCAGAGTTTAGAGACAAAGATGAACCTAGTTGTCCTGCATCAATATACAATGACAATGACAAAGAAGATATTGTGTATGAGTATATTGATTGGTGGGCAGAAAGTTATTTGTATATTGGAAAGTTTGAGAATTTAGGTAGTGCAGTAGCAAAACAACTTGTAAAAGAGTTAGATGAAAACTTAGAATGTATAAAAAAAGGAGAACCTGTAAAGAATGACCTTGAGTGGTTTTCTAAATTAGAAGAAGCAGAATAGGAGATAGAGATGAGTAAAGAAGATAATTCAATAAACTATTTCAACAAAGGTGGCAATCAAAAGATCAGAGATTTTTTGAATGAAATAATAGAAGATGAAAAACCTATAGTAAGTGGCGAAGTAGAGATGGCAGATGGTAGTGAACAAATTTACGTAGGTCGTACAGAATTAGCAGAATCACTACTAGAAAAATTAGATGAGTGGGATGAAGAAGATACTAAAACTAACTAGGATTAGAGGAGTAAGATATGAATTGTGCTAAAAGAAAAACACATGAGGGATATAAAGATGACGAGTATATTTGTGACGTTTGGACAATATATGATGTCTTTGAAATGGCTGAAATGAATCATCCTGATGTAAAGTTATCTGATGACCAAGCTAAAAACATATTACGAATGATGCAGAAATACCATAATGCTGAAAATGGATTGACTTATGATACACTTGCATATTGGACAGAACAGGAAATTAAAGATGCATAACAAATTATTAGAGCAGTTAGAATTAATAGACGATTATAACCTACCAATTAGAGTAGCTTCTACTCAGTTGCGTTCAGAGTATAATACAACTGAAGATGCTGATAAGAATGCAAAAGATAAAAATTATTGGGTTACTGATATGAAATATACCCAAGAAACATTTATCTTACGTGGTACACCAAGTAAGGTTAGTGCTGATATTTATGAGACCCCAAGTGAAGTTATGTCAGTAGGTGTAGTCATGACAGTCGAGGAGTTGGTTGATTTTTTACGTGAACATTCTTACGATTATCCTAAAGCAAGTAATGTCAAACTAGAATTTGATGGAGTATCTAATGATAGGTACTATGGGATATGTGATGCTTTTACTATTCCGACAGTTGAATTAAATGATGACAACGTAGTTATCTATGGTTGGGTGGCGAATGAGAAAGCTAATGCATTATTTGATAAACAAGCTAAGATGTATATACCATACTCGTGGCTAACTAAAGATACACTAATAAACCTTTTAGAAAAAGAAGATTCGGTAAAATAAAACTAACTAGGATTAGAGGAGAAAAAATGCCAATAAAAGAATATATGTTTGCAGTACCATGCCAATACACTTATCTAATTACTGCTTCATCAGAAGATAAAGCACGAGAGATTTTAATGGTAGATGGTGGCAGAACAGTAACAGGGCAGTTAATTATTGAAGATGAAGATTATGAAAACGCAACTTTATTAGGCGAAGATGTGGTAGATAAC
>TARA_R100000353_G_scaffold33754_1_pt1 | contig 12086 bp, 18 predicted proteins | sample TARA_R100000353 | Tara Oceans TARA_R100000353 (sample SAMEA2620663) | marine metagenome | biome: marine biome (ENVO:00000447); feature: surface water layer (ENVO:00002042); material: "saline water (ENVO:00002010), including plankton (ENVO:xxxxxxxx)" | depth 5 m | reverse complement strand
ATAAAAACTATCAGCCGGAACTCTTTGATTGTCTAATTCAAAATGTGATTCCCTCACAAGTTCATCTCTTTGTGAAACCCATTCTTTTTCTAATACTTTACCTGTTGATTTAGCTGCTCTTTGTTGAGACCAACTACTAGCTTTTAAAACCTCTGTTCTAGCTATTGTTCTTGATCTTTTAAGAGATTGTCCACCTAACTCAACATTTATCTTTCTTGCTAAGTTATCAAAGAACTTATCTCCCTCAACTGTGCCTGCAACAGGATTGACTATTCCTAGATCCTCTAATTCTTTCAAACTTTTTTCAACGATAGTTGATATTCTTCTCTTTGTAGTATTGTTTAGATCTTTCATTACAGACTTAGCATTATCTTGTAAGAATCCTGCTGCTTGTCCATCTTGAAATAAAGAGCCAACAGCAGGAGGTACTTCTCTTTGTCGTCTATAAAAACCCTCTGCTATGATATTGTTTATTGTTCTGCCTTGTGTTGGCAACAATGTTCCTAATGTAGTAAATACTGTTCTTACTGTCTCTTCTTCATCTATTGAGACACCTAGATCAACAGGATCAGCTTCCTTTCTTTCTTCTTTCTTTGGAAACAAACTATCGTAAGTTCTTACAGAGAAATCATCACTCAAAGAGTAATACAATGGTAAAAACTGTCTTTCAAAATTTGTACTATCTATTACCTTTTCAATTCTTGATTCCATATTGTTTAGATCAGAACTCTTTCTTATTTCTTTTGCAATCTCTCTCTTCTGTCTGTTCAATTCTTTTGCATAAAGAGTCTCTAGTGTTTGTTCCCACCTACGTCTAAGATTGTCTATTTCTTTCCAATACATTTGTTTTTCTTCTTCTGTTTCTATCTTCTTTATGTTTGGTAAACCTAGAAACTTAACTGTTGGATCTTGCCATCCATAAAACTCAAAACTTAGATCTTTCTCAGCTTCTAATTTATCTACTTGTCTTTGAGCCCATTCTTGTGCTCTCATTCTGTTTTCTTTTGATATGTCTCCGCCCCACAATAACCATGCCACCTGACCGCCTGTCATTTCTCCCTCTCCTGATAGGAAGTCATCTGCTGCTTGTGAATCTAAATCTGATTCATGTCGCTGAAACCATGCAGCCATCAAACGAACTTTTCTTTCAGATATTTCTCCATTCGCCATTCTTCTAGCTGCAGATATTGTTGCATCTTGTAATCCGTCTCCTGCAAACTCTAAATTATCTAATCCTCTTTGTGCATTCCTTTGTATGTAATCAGGAACTTGATCTATCTGTTTTGTGTACTTTGGTTTCTTTTTAGGTTTCTTTTTTGGTTTCTTAGGTTTCTTTGGTTTTCCATACTTCTCATCACTTGCGTTTGGATGATTATCAGGAAGTAAATCTGTATCGAATGGAGATCTAGGAAACTTACCTGTCTTTAATGCTTTTAGGAACGCATTGCACCGTGCTAATGCCCATTGATCTGCAGATCTTACATTACCTCTAACTGAGCCCGGATTAGTTCTATAAGCACCTACTCCTCTTTCAAAAACCTTTCTTAACATTCCTATCGTAACTCTGTACTTTGGATCTGAATCATTATGTTCTTTTACTTTATCTTTTAAGATCTTTTCTATTCGATTAGATAGTTTCTTTTCTTCTTGATCTATTGGTTTTATTACTTGTAACTTAGATACTTCTACTGTTACTGATCGATCTGTTCTTTCGTGTGATCCATCTTCTAAGATAGCCCATACTCTTACGTTTGCAGTTTCTTCATTTTGATTAAGTGATTCTATTACACCGTGTATTGTTGATGGAGGATCAGGATCTTTATTTATACTCCATGAAACTGAATCTCCTACTTTAAGATCTCCAAAGATTGCTTTATATCGTTCTATCTGTCTTAATCTTCGTTCAGCTTCTTTTCTTGTGGAGTAACAACCAAACTTTCTTTTACCATTCTTTGAATAGACACAATACTTACCATCTTCTTTTTTAATTGTCTTAGCTTCAACCCAAGAGATATGAACTCTCTCTCCATCTTCTAAGATTACGAATGTATCGTCAAACTCATCTTCGTCTTTTTTTTTAGACTTACTATCTTCCATTAAACGATCAAAATCAGGATTACCGGTTGCTGTTTGACCTGTAAATACTCTTACATCTGAGCCGTCTGTTGGCACTTCGACTTGTTGAATACCCCTGAGATAAACATCCATACTAGGATCATCTGCATTGAAACCTGTTGCTTTTCTTGCCTCTGCTACTGTGATGAAACCTGCTTGTAAACCTTTAACAATCTTATCCATTTCCATTTGTTCATCTTGTTGTAAAGCTCTTACATCTGATAGATCATACTTCATAACAAAACCCTGATCGTCTGTAAAATCTTCTAATAATAATTGATTTGTGAAGTCTGATGCAACATTCTTCCACATAGGTATAAGTTTTTGTTCTGTAAAAAAGTTTCTGAGTTCTGATACGTTATTATAAGTACTTGATGAAAGACCTGATCCAAGACCTGCAAGAATTGATGGTACACCTAAAACTGCAGATATTCTTTCTTCGTTTACGTGTCTTAGTTTTCCTATTTCTAAATCTTTCGGAGAAAAAGAAAGAGTTTGAATATCAACTTCTCCACCGGATATAACTAATGGACGACCTCTATTCTCTCCTCCAAATCTTCTTCCAAATACTTCTGCTATATTCTCTGATTCTTCTTTCGTCATAGATAAATCATTCTTAGGAGATATAACTACGCCCGGAACACCCATATTCTTTACAAGAGCAGATGCCATCTGTGATGCTGCTGCGTCTCCAAGTATTTCTACCATTACTGATCGTAAAGGAGATAATCCTCTTCTGTGATTTCTAGGATCTATCTTTTCTCTGATATGGATCATATCTTCACGAGGAATATGTAATCTTTGTCCTTTTTGTCTGTATTCGTAATGTGTGATGAGTTCTTCACTTGTACCCTTAACATCTACTTGATCCGGAATCAAAGGATATAACTGAACAACCCCACCTGCCTCGTTACGAAGTTTCAATATAAATGCATCTCCAGCAACACTCATAGAAGTAATAATGTATTGATTAAGTAAATTACCGGACATATACGGACTAGGTTTTCTTAGTAACTGAGTAGCAGGATGATTAATTATCATCTGTTCCCCATCAACAGACATTTCATATACTTCAATAGGAGCTTCAGAGAAAGCAGTACCTAAAACATTAAGACAAGCAAGAGCTGCAGAGTTACCCTCCGGACTTACTTGATCGACTCCACTAAAGAAACCTATATCACTATTGAATGGAAAAACTACTTGATTATTAGGAAAATTTCCATATCCTTTTGTTTGTTGATCTCCCTGTTGTCTAAAAAAATCTCTTATATTATCTGTCAAACCCATTTAGGTTACTTCCCATTTTGTCTTTCTCACTATCCCATGTCTTGCAGCATAAGCTAATGCATCGATCTGATCGTCATGTGTACCAGACGGAAAACTAACTAATTCCTTTTCAAATTCTATCAACCAATCTGCATTTTTCAAAAAGTAAATCGTACCATTTTCAACTCCAGCTGCAGCAGGAACTGCTCTTGCTGTTTTAGATTTATCTGCTTTTAGATTTCTTATTGGTAATCCCTGTCGTCTAGCCATTTGAATAATACCTAATCCGAATGACGAATCTTCAACTCCAAACCATGCTACATTCCAATCATTGATAGTTTTTTCAATAACAGGAAGTAACTCAGGAGCTTCTAGTCTTTTTCTAAATACATCAAGAACTAATAATTTACCATCCTCAGTTGTACCAACAACCATGATTACTGAGTAATCTGCAGTTTCTTTTACTGATAATGCAGTGTCCATAGTTGCATATATTGATAGATCTTCTTTATCGTACAATTTACCATCAACTAAATATCCGTTCTTAGTTTCTTCATAATACTTAAACCACTCTCTTTTAAACATGTTTCCAACTTCTGTAAACTCTGCTAAGAACTCCTGTGCGTAAACAAGTGATCCTAGTTCTTCACGAGCTTGAACTAACTCTTCAGGATTTATACGTGGATTATCTGACGTTTGAAAATGAAATACTTTCCAATCTTTTCTTCTTTTAGCAGATTCAAATAGATCAAAAAACCAATTTACTGAATTAGGAGTCGAGATAAATAATGCTTTACCAAAACTATCTGCAAGTATTGGACGAACTGTATGCCATGTCTCTTGATCCATGTAAGCTGCCTCATCAAAGATCACTAATGAAATACCACCAGCACCTCTTAATGATTCAGGTTTATTAGCTGATTTTATTTGTATAGATCCACCGTTCTGTAATACAATCCTCTTTTCTACTTCTCTGATTTCTGCATATTCTTCCGGTAACTGTCTTATCAAAGATTTTAGATTCAACCAAGCTTCTAAACTTTGAGGATATACAGGAAAGATCAACCATACTTTTAATCCTTTTAATGCTTGATCTACGGAACTTACAAGAGAAAGAGTTGATTTACCCCATCTACGTCCAGCACAAACTATTGTATATCTATTCTCATCCAACGATTTTATTACATCGATCTGACCTACGTGTAGATCAGGAGGAGTTGCCTCAATAGTCCGTATCGCCATCCTGTTCCCAATCCCATTTAAAGTTGATCTGAGGATATTCCACGTTGGTAACTTGTACCTGTGGAGATCCAATTCCATAGATCTGTGCTATTATTTTATAACAAACGTCAAGTAAACCTTTCAACTCAGTAGGATTCATCTGTCTTAGATCCTTTTCGGATATTTCGGAGATTATGTTAAAAATTACAGGTTTTATCTCTTCTGCTAAATCTCTAGCTGTTTCTCCAACATAGGATAAAACTGTACTTATGATCTGTTCATTCTCTACTTTATTTATTGCATGAATACGATCAACCCAATGATTTTTAGATGAGATCTGTTCTATTCTTCTATCCGTAACTCCGAAGAACTCCGAAACCTTTTTAAGAGATCTTTTTGCCCCTAAATCTTTATAATATACAAATCTTTTATAGTCAATGTTGGATTCTCCTATCTGTTGTTGATGAGGAAACGGAATATGCATGTTATCTAAATAATCCATGATTTATTATATCGTATTATCTTTTTTTACAATGTTCACTACCGTATTTGCAGTTACATAATTGAACGAAAGATCCGTCCTCTTTACGATAGATTGTACAATTAGCCATTCTTTCTGAAGTTTATCGTAAGTAACCATATAGCTAATGTAATTACAATACCTAATCCTGTAATTCTTTGCGCAGCCCCTGTCAAAGTAAAATAAGAAATAATTAGACCAACAAGCGTCCAGCTAAGACCTACTGTCTCTCTAATAGCCTCAATAAACCATTTCCATAATTTTTCTATCAAATCTCTCTCCTGTAAGCCATACTAAACATAGATGCTATTCTTACCAAAATTGTTGGAATCACAACCTCCTGAGATTTTTCTCTCTGATCTTGTGTCATTCCTGAATTAATATCCTTAATAGTTATATCTGATATATCTACATTTACCAAACTTTGAATAGGATTTTCGAGAAACTGCTCAACCTGCACTTCCACGATACTATCTGCCAAAGTGTATGGCATCAAAGAATCTTTTCCGTTCTCTATACTTCTTTCAACATACTCTTCAACTGCTTCTTTTACAACGGTATTATCTTCATCTTCTAAGATCTCAGATATTATTTTTACATCTTCAGTTTCTTCAAAACCTAAAACCTCTGCAACTGTTTCTACCTGTTCCTCTGTTAATTCTTCAACTGTTTCTGTATCTGTGATCTCAGTAACTACTGCTTGAACAACCTTTATTGTTTGTATATCAGCAGATTCTAAGGATTGAACTCCAATCTCTGATACCTGTTCAACAACTGTTACAAGTTCCTCAGTTTCCAATGTTTCAACGAACTCTTCTACTTTTTCTTCTAACTCTTCTTCGTAGATCTCTTGTTCTTCTACTGTTAGTTGTTCTAACTCTTCTTCTTCAAGTATCTCTATTTCTTCTTCTAAAACCTCAATATTGACAACTTCTTCAATAATCTCTTCTACAAAATCAACTATTATTTCTTGTTCTTCTTCAGTAAGATCCTCTATATCTTTTTCTTTAATCTCTTCAAACTCTTCTTTAGTTATCTCTTCCGGAAGTATTTCTTCTAAGATCTCCTCTTCTATTTCCTCAACTATGACTATTTCTTCATCAATTTTCTGATCTTCAATAATTATTTCAATATCTTCAGGAACTTCAATTATGATGATTTCTTCCTCAAAATCTTCAAATTCTTCTAAAAACTCTTCTACTTCGAGTATTGTTTCAACAAATTCCTCAAATTCCTCTTCAGTTTCAAATTCAAGTATTTCAATCTCTTCTTCAAGTTCAAGTATCTTTTCATCGATCTCCATTTGTTTTTCAAGTTCGATGATCTCTTCTTCTGTAAGTTCTTCAAATTCATCTTCAAAATCTTTATCTTCATCATCAAACTCCAATTCAGATACCATAGAATCATCCTCAAAAAACTCTTCTTCGGTATCGTATTCTTCCTCATCTATTTCTATTATACAATCTCCGCGTTCAATTTGTTCATCCGTCATATAACAGCCATAATCAGATTCATTTCTTGATCTTTGTTTATCACGATCTACTGTTCCATCTTGTACGTCTTGTTGAGTATATTCTGTCTCCATTCCATCTATTTCAACAATTACAACTTCATTTGCCTCTCTTTCTCTTCTTTCTGAATCTAACTCCCAATAACCTGTTTCCTGTTGATTTTTTTCTCTTTCCCAATTTTGTGCAGCAACAAATCTTTCGTATTCCTCCCTATCCGATCTTTCTTTATTAGTTTCATATATACCGGTTTCGATAAAGTTTAATTCTTCCTCTGTTGGAGGCAACGTTGTAGTAGTAGTTGTTGTTGTGGTAGTAGTTGAAGATGTTGTAGTAGTAGGAGGCAAAGTAGTAGTAGTTGTTGTTGTGGTAGTAGTACTTGTTGAAGTTGTTGTAGAACTTGTTGTAGTTGTTGAAGAAGTCGTAGTTGTAGTTGTACTTGTGTCGTTACAAGTATTAGACGGAGCAGACCAATTTCCTAAATTCACGAATGGAAGTTGATTTGGTATATTTATTGTTTGTTCAGTTGTTAATGTACTATAACTATTATCTGTATCATTATCGGATCTTATCTGTGTTCTAAAAGTTCCATAAGGATTTTGAAAGTAATACTGTAAATCTTCTAAAGAAAAAACATAATACTGCCACGATAAATTATTACCGTGTCCAAAAGATGTTGAAACACAAAACGATGTAGTTGTGTTTATAGAAGTATCTCCAATGGTAAAAAATATTGTATATTTTTCAGGTGGACTATCTTCAAAACCATCAGAAGAATATATTCCAATAGTTAGATCTCCTGTGGATGTATCTAATTCAATCGATTGATTATATGGTGGTTGTGTAGGAACGTGATCTGCAAAAGCTATTTGTGGGCATATCAAACATAATACAAATACTAATCTACTTAACCTCCTGAGCAACAGCCCTGTCCACAACAGTCCATAATATCCTCCACTACATCATCGCTTGTAATAAAACAGAAAATGAAATGATTATGCCCATATAACTAAAAAACTCTGTCTTTGATAATTTTGAATTTGTTTTTTCGTGTAATTCATCAATACGCCTGTTAATTTCTTGTTGGCCATCAATTACCATTAAAATTAATTCTTTTGTTGTCATTCCGTTATTTTCTGCCATGTTTCTAATGTACAGGAAAGATCAGATATTTTGAAATTTTGAGTCTATCTTTTGTTTCATCTTCAATAATGATACAACTTCTTTTAAGTACGATATGAACAACTCCATATCTCCATATAATATCTTGTGATTCAGGAACTAAAAAATCTGTGCCAGCTTCTACAAATCTTACTTTTTGATTTGGTTTAATCTTCATCGAAATCGTAATGCATTTTCTTCGCAACTTTTCTGTATTCCGATTCCCTTATTGCTTGTCCTAATAACTTATCTTCTTCTTTAATTATTTCTTGAAGAGCACTAAATAAAATATTTAATAAATCATCATAACTAATATCCCATAAAATTTTGTTTGAAATAGAGGTTTCTGCTAATACATTAAATAGATCTTTTCTCGTATAAACAATATGCCATTTAGATTCTATGTTATTAACATAAACGTTAAATTCTACTCCTCCATAATGATCTAGGAATAAATGATGAGATCTTATAGGATCTATCTCTTTTTTTTCTGTAATTCTGTTCCATAAACCTAGATTTGTAAGATGTGTCCTTACAATTTCAAATCCTCTGTTTATATCATCAGAATAAGGTACTGCGTTCATAATTTGGTGCGATTATTGATAATTTATACATGTGTTGTTTGTGATTGTGCATATCACAAGTTTTGCCCTGTATATCAACATTAAAACCATTTACTTTTTCAGTTCTAATCTCTGAGATCCTTTGTGCATAGTCTTTTATAAAGTGTTCACGTAAGAACACAGAACTACATACCCAAGTATCTTGATTTCTTATCAATATTTCTCTAATTTTACTTCTATCCGACATTTCAACCTCCCTAACCGAATAAATTTAGTTGTTTATCCATTTCGTCAAAATCAACCTCGTAATTTTTATTTTCTCCTTTAGGATATTTTAGTATCTCTAAACGAAAATTTTTCATAATGTTCTTTTTTTCTGTTTTACTTCCAATGATGTATATATATCTATGTTTACCCTGAATATTTACTTTTTGTAGATCATAAAAATCTATTATGTCTTGATTAGTTACATCAGGTTTTCCTAATTGTCTTTTAAAAGATGAACTATGTTTCTTATGTCTAAAATTTTTAAAATGAAACTCTTTTCCATCAGGATAGCGATATTGAGTTGTGTTTGATGAGATCCCTGTGTAAATAAAATTAGTTGCCTGATAAATATACCCATGATGGCCACTATTTGGATCAGCGAAACTTACAATAATTGATGGTTTTGGTAATAACTTAAATGTTTTAGATACAAAAGTAGATAAAACGTTTTTTGGTAGGTTATTTTCTGTAATTAACCTATTAAGTTCATAAACAATAGATTTATATTCCTCTCCTGCTATTGATGCAGCTAATGTAGCGGATGGAGACATTCCATAGGTAACAACACCTGATATTATTCCATCAATATAAAGACCGTAAGCATGAGATACTTGACACATTCTTTTTGCGTAATGTTTATTTAAAATCCAATCACTATAAACATTCTTCGGTACTTTTTGTACTGATATTTGCATAATATACTCTCCCATCGTTAGACCATTTTTTTGTTTCTATCCAATATGTAATATCACAATCAGAACAAATAAATTTAAAATCTCTAAAAATTGTTCCTCTTTTCTTCCACATATCACACTCCAAACATAAATATCTAGTAAGACTCATATCTACCCCAACAATGTTTGGAACTATTCCAATGATGCCAACCATCATAATAAGACAACCATCTAGCAGCTTTTACGTTTGTTTCAGGATCATACATATCAAGATCCCTTTTATATATATCTTTTTCTAACCAGCGTTCTGTACGTTCATTGAATTGAAACAAACCCTGATCTTTTGATCCGTCTTTGTTTATCCCTGTTGCCTTTGAATATCCTGAACTCTCACAATACATTACAACTAATGCAAAAGCGGATTCCTGTTTAAAATGGATATTTGTTAATGGAATCCACTCTTGCACCTCTTCTACTATCTCACATTGCTCAACCACTAGAGGAATGTCGTTAATTTCATTTATAGTGAAACTAACCTGAGATAATAAACTACAACCTAAAAGAAGATCAATCATTCTTCTTCTTGTTTAGCTTCTTTTTTTACAAACATTTCATTCTTAATTTTCCATTTAGGATGAAACAACGATTTATCTTGTTGAAACATTTTATTTGCTTGTTGAATGTTTTTAACTTTATAATCTTTTTGTAAAATAACCATTATTGTATATGTTTTCATAATGCCCACTCATGTACATACTTTTGATGTTTACGTGGAGTACCATCATTATTAAGTGTAGCTTTCATCATTCCCTCTACACAATTACAATTCTCTTTATAAATTACAAAATTCTCTTCTTTTTGTAATAAATATACTTGTTGTCTTACACGACTTACAGACGGATCAAGAGAACAAATCTCTCCCTCCATTTCTAAAACCGCTCTTACTTTCTGTAAATTTGTCAATTCTTTATACAAAACTAACAATTTTCAACCTCCTATTTTTATATATTATATTCTTTTCTCTACTCTTCTCTACTCTACTTTGTAATATCATGTGTTGTAACACCGTTGTAACACGTAACATTACTTAATCTCATCTTTTATTTCAGGATGTAACTTCTTTTGAAGATCTTTGTACTTCTTGTTAGATTCATCCATCTTTTTTCTCTGTCTGTATTCTTTTTGTCTTTGTGCATTCATCTTCCTGTATTTATCAAGTTGTGAATACTTATCCTCCCAATCGTGAACATAATATCCTGATTTCTTTTTATCTATGAAACCTGAATCAACCATACTCTTTAAGAGATCCTTACCATCCCAAACTAAATCTTTACATAGTTCAGGATGAGGAATAAAGCCTGGTTTCTTTCCATATTCAAAAGAATATGCCCAAAGTTTTACTAATGCTCCTATTGATTCCATTTGAGATAATTTATTCATCTTAGCGAATTGAACTAACTTAGGATTCCTTAACAAAGATACATCGACTTGTATCCAAGACATCACTCTCCCTTATCATTATCTATTGTTGATAAGTTTACAAGATCAGATATTTTATTCTTGATACTTTGCATGTTGTTTATAGATACATCATGTTTAGATATACCCATTTCTCCCAATGCTTGTGCAGTAAACGTTCTAGCTTTATCAAGATCATTACCGGTTACGGTAAGTGCATAATCTTTGATATTGTTCATAATGTGCTGTTTTGATTCAGAAACATCATTAACCTGAACTCCTGCATCTTCCAACTTCTGATCTAGTGGAGTTTTCTCGTTTGTGTACCCCTCATACTTGTATTTAACGTCCTTACGCGGTTTATTTGCAGTATTCTGCGGCTTTTTAGACGTTTCTGAGTTGTTTTGTACAATATCCTCCATCTCTTCGTATAATGGTTTTTCAGAGAATAAAACTCTTAAACAACGTCCTCTTGCAACTGATTCTGCCTTTTCTAGTTTTTTATCTCTTACTATTTTTTCTGCACCGTGTCCTGTATAGATAGGATCAGAATCTCCATTGTAGAAAGTTGCCTTAAACACAACTAGATCTCCAATTTGATTTACTAATTCTGTAATTAGTCTCCCCTCCGGATATTCCTCATTCATTCTTTTAATTAGATCATCTACTTTTACGTAGTCTTTAAGATCCATTTTTTACCTCCTTATTTTTTCCTAGATATTTCATAGTCGTACAACCATCAAAGGTTGCATTACCCCACGCGATATTCTCCGCGTATTTGAATCCTCTGTTTGTCTCTATTGTATAGAAATGGATATAACTGTGTTCCACATTCCAATATAAGAACTTATATGTCCAAATAAATTTGTTTGGTATTTTGTTCTCAAACATCAGAAGATATTGTTTTTGTCGAGAATCTCTCCTTTTTGTAACCTAGTTACAAAATCAGATTTATCCTCTAGTCTTTTCTCTGTAATCCATAGTGATATATAACAAAATGTAAATATCAAACTAATGAATCCATACATTACAAGAAATAGATAAAACCATTCTTGAATCATCATTTCAACCTCCTTTTAGTTCTTTTCTTATATGATAAATATGATTAAACTTCTTTTCTAATATTTCTACATGTTTTTTATGTTCACTTTTTGAAAATATCGGAGTAACTTGTTCATATTCAAAATAATGCATTCTCGCGTAATGATCTATGTCATAAAATATATTCTCTACTATTTCTAAATCAACAAGATTTCTAATTGAATAAATTACCTGTTCTCCTTTACCGACTTTTCTAAATGTAATATTATTTTTAAAAAAGTGTTGTAGATCA
>TARA_R100000353_G_scaffold37140_2_pt1 | contig 12226 bp, 8 predicted proteins | sample TARA_R100000353 | Tara Oceans TARA_R100000353 (sample SAMEA2620663) | marine metagenome | biome: marine biome (ENVO:00000447); feature: surface water layer (ENVO:00002042); material: "saline water (ENVO:00002010), including plankton (ENVO:xxxxxxxx)" | depth 5 m | reverse complement strand
GCCATTATGCTGCTATCTCCATTATTGTTATTGTAGAAGTACCCCTACCATGCCATGAATTATCATCATTATTTCCATCTCTGTTTAAATACATTGTGCCAGTAGCACCTCTACCATTATGAAGTCGATAATCATATGTAATTTGGCTTGTACTTGCAGGAGTAAAATAATGGCTATGACTAATACAAGAATAAGAGTTATCCTGATCGTTAAAAGCACCCATACTTATTCTTCTTCTACCACCATCAGTATCACCAATAGCACTACTTAATGCACTACCACCAGCGTATAAAACTATACCAATTCTTTCGTTAGCATGAGAATTAGCTACCATTAAATTAGCCATTATCAGCAACTTGTTACTTGTACTTGTAGCTGTAAAATTCAATGATATTGCTGGCCCAGTAAGATTACCAGCACTTTCACTACTTGAAAAAGTGTCAGTTTTTGTTACTGATTGAACTTGAATAACTTTACCAGCATTTGATAAATTAGATATAGTTGTACTTCCATCAGCAGCTAAAACAATATTGTTAGAACCAGAGGAAGCATGTTTTAAATTTGTTGCGTTTAAAGTTGCCATTATGCTGCTATCTCCATAAGTATGATCGAGCTGGCTGTATTACCACCGTTAGCATCTTGATTGTATGGTCTATTCATGTATACATATCCGCCATCACTAGCTATTGATGCTTGTAGTTTGTAAGTTGTAGCTGATGTTGTGTTTGGAGTATCTAAAAAACTGCGTGAAAGTGGACTCATATAATAATCATCTTGTGCAGTTCTATGACTTACTGCTATTGTTACTTCCTCTCCTGTTGCTGCATCTCCTGTAAATAAAACAGTTGAACCTCTTAATATGTTTCCAAAAGCTCTTTTATGCGAAGTTCGGTTAATAAACTGACCTAATGATAATAAAATTAAAATCTTATTAGAAGATGAAGATGGAGTAATAGTTGCACTTAACCCTGTATCAACCATTGTTTGCGAAGATGTTGTAAAACCAGAAGTTAATGTTCCTTCAACTACTTGTAAAATATTACCAGCTCTTCCTAATGTGTCCAGCGTAGCTGACGCTGTACCGGGTACAGTTAGATCAAGAGCTGCATTACCAGTTGTACTGGCTGGCCCTTTGATAGCAACTGTTCCTCCACCGCTGTCTGCGGTTAATTTTAATTGACTCATGCTGCTATCTCCATTGCTGTAATAGTTGATGATCCATGAAACCAACCATTATCCCAAGTTCTATTAAGATACATAGTTCCAGAGTGCATATGCCATTTAATACCATATGTAATTGCACTTGTTGTGTTTGGCGTATCTAAAAATGAAAAAGTACCCGGAGTGTACTGAGAGCCTCCACCTATAGCAAAGTAACCATGTACATCATTATCTACAACACTTGCATTGCCTATTTCAGTTGCAGTTCCACCTACTGTTCTTGTTAGTCTAAAATTTCCTTCTGCACTTGAAAAACCCAGATACAAATGACCTGTATATAAAATTTTACTACTTGTTGCAGATGGTGTAATACTAACTGTAAAACCTGATATATCTGCAAAACTGCCTGAGCTTGTACTTGCAGTATCATTCTTAAAAGTTTGTTTTACTTGTAAAATTTTACCACCAACTCCTGATGCAAAATCGGCACTTTGTATAATTCCGTCTGGTAAACCACCAACGGATATACCGGATACTGTGCCAGACCCGTTTAATGTTATTGGCATAATTTATACGATTGTCCAGTTTTCTCCAGTACCGATTGTTACAGCAACACCATTATTGATTGTTACAGGGCCAGCTGACATTGCGTTGTAGCCGTTTGTAATTGTATAGTTGGTTGTTACTGTTTGACCATTTTCCCAGAATATTTTATCTGTGCCACCACCTGTAGCTCCGGCTGCTGATTCGACCCACTCCATACCATTGGATGTATAACCAAGTACTTTGTCTGTGCCAGAGGGTGCGGCATGTATATCTAGTTTAGCTTCTGTTACGCTGTCGTCTGCTAACTTACTACCAGCAATAGCTGCTGAAGCATTGATGTCAGCATTGACAATAGTACCATCTACAATCTTAGCAGATGTAACTGTATCGTCAGCTGGTGTGTTTATACTTATTGCGTTTCCGAGGGTGAGAATAAAGAAGTCAGCACCGTTAGCAGGGGCACTGGCAAATATAATATCGTTACCATCAATAGCAAATCCTTCACTTGGACTGGTTCCACTATTAGGTTTCTGAATGACTCCATTGACGCTAACAAGATGAGCTTGTGCATTTGTACCGGGATCTGATAATGTGAATCTTGTGGCAGAACCATTAAAGGTTGCACTACCACCGCCTGAGCCGCTAGAGCTAGACAGTGTGTTGATTGATATATTTTGATTTCCGCCTGCGGCTGCCCAGCTTAGATTACCGTTAGAATCTGTTTTTAGAAACTGACCATTTACTATATTAGATGGTAATGTCAGTGTATAGCTTTGTCCAGCACTGTGAGGTGGTGACTTAATTTTAACACCGTGACTATTATTCTCACAGTTAAGTTGTAAAGTACCGGCATTTGTATTACCTTTAATTTCAAATACACCTGTACCGTTTGGACCAACTTTTATATTACCGTTAGTTGTAGTTGTATTGATTTCTCTTGTCAGTACGTCTAAGTCACCACCAAGCTGTGGTGTAGTATCATCTACTATATCTTGAGTTGGTGTTGTAACTGTAACAAACTCAAGTGCATTACCAGATGAGTTTACCTTTACTGTTTTACCAGCTGCACCTGTGAAGCTAGTTGGGGTGTCACCTAAACCTACAAAGGTTGTAGCACCAGCACCAGCTGTTATGCCTGATAGCTTGGTTTTTTCTGCATCTGTAAATGCGTTTGTATCTGAGTTTGACTCGTATTGTGTTTTTATATAACTTGCGTTATTGTTACCAGAATCTTCGTATAATGTTTTAATTTCAGAAGCAGTCTGGTCAGCTGTTGCTGCTGTTTCTATACCGTCAAGTTTTGTCTTATCTGCTATAGACATAAGTCCGGACGCAGATGTTGATACGTTACCTAGATTTTGCTCTTCTTGTGCAGCAAATAGTAACTGCTCGTGGTTAGCATTGAGGTCGCCTGCCTTGACTGATGACCCTGCTACATATGTAGCCTTTGCAACATCTACGCTTGTATCACGAAATATACGTATCTTTGCAGGGCTAGCTGGTATATTACCTGATGTAAAGACTACGTTACCACCACCTGTAGTAGTGTAGCTTGTTATATTGTAGTGTGTGCTTGTTGTTTTTAAGACACCATCTACTTGTACTTTTACATCTGATTCTTGTATAGAGGGAAAGGAAAACGATTTAGTTGCGTTTCCATCCCCAGTGTAATCTACGAATGTTGTTGCCATTATTTATACATTGAAAGGAGGTTTGTGCTTTGATCTGTTTTCCTTAATCTTTTAACAGTTTTTAATCTTTCTTTTTCTCTTAGTAATGCTACTTCTGGTAAAGCCATCATTCTAGCCCAAGCTTGGTTTCTAGCATCTTCAAAGAGATCATCTATCACTTGATAATGATAATAGTCTTTAGCTTCATATAAAGCTCTTTGACCAGATGCAATATCTCTATTCATCTGTTCTATAGATGCAAGTATTCTAGGGTTACGAGCAAGACGTTCTAATTTGACGTCTAGTCTTTCTTTACCTATTTCTTGTTGGAATCTAGATCTTATGAAGTTTTCGTCTGTTAAGTCGTCACCTTGTGGTGAATATAATACTGATAATCTAGCGTCGTATTTACTTGCAAATAGTAACTCACGACCCTTGCTAGGAGTTAAATGAAAAGCGATAGGACTAAACATATTATATGCTCGAGTCATAAAGTCATAAGGATTAACAGGCTTACCATCTAGTACGCTGTACTTAGTTGGTAGTTTTTCGCCTTGACCGGCAAATGCTTCCATATATAAGTTTTGGTTACGTATACCGTCTTCGATACCTGAGTTAAGCTCTTTCATATATGGGTTAAATAGTTTACCTAAGTCACGTCTTAACGCACCTAAACCTAAAGCATTGTTCATAAGACCACTGGCAATTCTAGCTCCACTACCGGGTTTACCACCAACTAAATCAGCAAAGCTTTGTAAGCCTGCTATGTAAGATTTACTTGTTACACCCTGAGATACAAGAAGTGATACCTTAAGTAAATTGTCTTCTGTCCACTCTTCACCCATTAATAAACTAGCATCACCTATATCAGCAATAGTAGACATAATTAAGTTAAAAGGTTCAAACGAAGTATAATCTACTTGTATATCACCAAATGTTATAGTGTTTGGTTTATAGCCTGCGTCTAGCCAGCTTTGTCTCATCTGTCTATCTACCGGACCATTACCAGTCATTTCACCACGCATCCACTTTTGGCTTGCCATAAATACTAATCCAGCACCCATAGCTAATCTACCTGTTTGTAATGCTTTAGCGTTAATTAACTCTTGGTCTGACGTAATACCATATTTAGAAGCTAGCTCAGGTGTTAGCTGTCCGGGTCTAGCAAATGCTATATCATTAAACTCTTTAACAAGAAAGTTAAATCCGGGTGTATGTTTTGCAGTAAGTGCTAATCCGTTTACTCCTGTTCTCGCAAACAAGAAGAAAGGTTTAGCCCATGGATTTTGTTGGAATACAGAGTTTAAGCCTGCTGCAAATCCAGTTAAGTCTTGTGTAAGTGTAACTTCTTTACGTGCAAAGTTTGCAGCTTCTTCTGTTACATTACCGTTAGCATCAAATACATCACGATAAAACTTGTTCTCGTAATTTCTGATAAGTTCTGGTGTAATTTCAACATTATCTGATAATGCACCAGCTGCCTTAGCATCCAAAGCACCTAGTAATGCTTTTTCTTTCATCTTAGCACGACCTATAATAAACGCAAAAGCGTCGTCAGTCGCTGCCATAAGTTTAGTAGAGTAGGTCAAGAATCTATTATCATTCATAGATCTTGCTATGTTAGCTATAAAAAATGCAGCTTTGTCTCCAAAAGTTGCATCAGGACTATCTTCTGCAAATCTTCTAAGTATTTCCCAGTTATCGTCTCCTTGTGTATAGTCAGAAAAACGTGTTTTAACACTTGCTATTTCACCACTCCAGTAACTACCAAGTCTAGTTTTAAATAACTCAAAAGATTCTGGTATAGCTTCTATCATAGCGTTCATGCTAGCTAAACCTACACGTATTGTACGACTATCACCAGTAAATGGGTATCTAAATACTGCACCTAAAGTTGCTGCCATAGGTCTAGTAAACGTAAAAGCTGATGTACCTATTATAGCACGAGCTGGTGTCTTAGGTCCACTTAGTACACTGTGTGAAAACACACCTTCGAGTTCTCTGATAAGAGCACCTTTCTGTTGTTTACCTTCAATCTGACCACCTTTTATCATCTTTCTTGCCCAAGCGTTAAAGTCGTCTATACTATTAACAGTCTGCATAGAAGAAAATGCTTCAAATAAAGCCATTAACATATCTGGATCATCGTCAGCAATATCTAGTATAGCCTGTATTGACTCACGAGTGTCTACCATTTCTTTATTAAGTGTTTGTCTAAGATATCCTCTTTTTTGACCCGCACCTAATTCTGCAAAGTTTTGTGATTTGATAATTCTAGCTTTTTTAACTTCAGTAAGTAAGAAAAACATTGTATCCCTTACCTGTTCTAGTGGTCCATCTACGTCTCTTACATCTACAAAGTCAAATATTTCTCTAACACCAGTGCTTAAATCACGCACTTGTTGTAACAAAGTACTAATTAGCATATCAGCTACAACAACATTTTTACTTGTAAGTGTCTCGATTGTATCAACTAAGTTACCATCTATGTCAGTAAGATCATAAGTATCTCTAGATTGGAATAATTCTTGTACATAATCTGCTGTTGACATCTCAGCTGCATCTCTACCTAGTGATATACGTTGATGTGCAGCTATAGAATCTCCAAAAGCATCTAGTAATGATATTTTCTTTTTGTTTATATCATCAAGAATCTTTCTAAATTTATTTTTACTGTACAGTTTAGATAAAATATCCTCTACAACTTCTTCAGTGTAGTCAGTATACATAGCACCACGCTCTCGTTGCATCGGTCTTATCAAGTTACCGGCTGATCCTTCTGCTGCATCAAACTCATTACGTATTCTTTTCTGATTTGTAAATACATCATAAGGGTCGTCTACTGATAAATGTGCACCTTGATGTGAGTCTGCTAAAGGTCTATTTTTACTTGCTCTAAAACCTTCTTCGTATGCTCGTAGTTCATCTAAACCTTTTTCTGTTGTTCCGCTTATGATACTTTTATTACGTTTCTGTACCATTTCTACGACAGGTCTAGCTCCTCTACCTATAGCCATAGCAACACCATCAAATAAAAGACCTATTCCCATACCTTCTACGATGTTTTTAAATTTCATCATAATAGGATGGTCAGCTTCTTTTGTACTCAGTGGTGTATCTATAAATCCATAGTGATCTCTAAGTGAACCTAAAGCATTTTCTCCGTCAGATTCTTTAGATACAAGGTCAGATATAGCACCTATTCCAGCTGCACGTACAAGACTGGGAGCACCTAATAATTTAGTAGCAGCTACACCAGCTATAGGTATGCCAGCAGCGACTGCACCTTTTGCAGCTAATACTGTACCAGCAGCTAGTGTACCAAAATGTACCGTACCTCGAGCTAGTTTACCCCACCATGTTCTTGTAATGATTGGGTTATCGTAAGAGTTAAAAGGAGACCAGTCAGGTTTATAGAATCCCTGCTCTCTTTTCTCCTTAACCATATTACCATTTATAGCGTCGATGGTACGCTCAGGAAATGTAGCAACGGAGGAGAGAGTATCTTGTATTCCACCTGTAACAACTGACTGTAGTTCTTTAGCAACAGCTTTCAGACCCCATCTTTCTTCGTTTCTAGGATCATCTAGTTCAGCTTGTGTTTGCTGATCTTCTTCGCTAATATTTTGCTCTACTTGTCTAGCTTGTTCAGCCTGATCTATCTGTTCATCTAACGATTCAGCGGCGTTTAAGGCAGGCGACGTGTATGACGTCTCTACATTATACTGTTCTTCTTCGTTCATAATTCCTCATTCATAAGTTCTTCAAATAACGTGAAGTTTATATATTTAGGTTGATTTACACCTTTAAAATAATCAGCATTTAATCCTATAGATCCTGCAAAATCTTCACCTACATTAAACTGAGAGTTAAAGCTAGGATCTAATCCCCAGAACATTTTGTCATTATATAACTTTCTATCTTGTAAGGCATCAAATGCTTTCTTTTGAAACTCGGCATCAAACTTACCATTCTGAAAATCAAGATCTCCAAACTCTTCTCCTTCGTCAGGAACAAGAGAAAGCAAATCTGCTTTAGTAAAACCAAAAGCTCCTAAACCTGATTTGTGTCCATATCCATTATCCCAAGCTGCAATCACTTGTGGAAATGTAAGTTCTTGTAAATTGTTTATAGATGTTTTATTTTTACCAGCGTCAATAGTATTATATCTTTCTTCTGGTAAGTCAGATCTAAGATATGCATATCTAGTATGGTTAGATTCATAATACCAATCAGTATTTTCACCTAATTCATAAAATCCTCGTATAATTTTACCATTTGTAGGTTTATATAAAAACTTTTCAAGTGTCTGACTGTTATCTATATTATCTTTTTCTGGGCTAGTTACTTTAACATCTTTAGGTAGCATACCAAGCTTTTCTAGACGCAATAACATCAGCTCATGGCTACTATACCCCGGTAGATCTCTTGCTATCTTAGCATAGTAAACAGGGAATGTCGCCCCGGGCACACCATTGATATAATCGAGAGCCTGTTTAGCTGCTCCTGTATCTTCTCCATCCCAGAACTTTTCGCTGTTTAACATCTGTATAGGATTCTCGTTTACCTTACGTAAAGTATTTAACAAGTCTCTATCCAGTTGAGTCTTAGTAGATCTTGGTTGAGACCGTTTATAAAAGATAGTATCTTTATAATCGACACGTAATCCAGTCTTTGGATCTTTTGCATTAGTTATAGCTTTAACTTTTGCTAATGCGGTAGCAGCTGCATCTTCTGCACTACTTGCCCCGGGTAATGCTTTAAGAAATTCATTACGAAAATATTGTTTAGCACTTAACTGTACATCTTTTAAATCATCAACGTGAAGAGTTTTAGTTTTACCCGCATCTCCAAATAGACTTCTGACATCAGCATCAACTAAGCCTTCGTAATCTTGTACAACCTTTTTGTGAGTTTCTAATCCGTTTACTTTGTTAGCTTCCTTAAGAGCTTGTTCACGGATGGACCCAGTGTTAAACTCACCTAATCTTACTGATAAGTTATTTAAAACATCTAAAGGATTTCGTTGTAGATCTTCCATAAACTTAATAAAAGTTTCTTGATCGTCTTTTTCTTCCCATACTAAATGTTTACGTAACTCATCTAAACGCTTATCTCCTATAGGTATGTTATGTTTACGACTGACTTGTAATAATGCTTTATTTCTATCAGCCATAGATGGCATAGCATCTGGATTGTTAGTAACCAACTTTAACTTTGCTATTTCTGCTTCGACATCCACAGCTATTGCATTTGACTTTTCAGCTTCTCTATTAAGTATCTCTTGTCTTCCAGCTTTTAATTTAAGTCCACGTATCTGTGCAACAAATGCCTTACTGTTAGCATTAAGTTCAGATAAAGGTATTTTTTTACCACTAGATCTATGAGTCATTAGTGACTTTTCTATTGCTGTAAGATCCGTAACCTTAATCATATTTTTTTCTGTAAGATATTCGAGATCATCATATAGTTTACTAAATACAGCTGCATTATCTTTTACGCCTGTTTCACTTTCATGTATTTGTATATACTCAGAAATAGCGTCTGATATTGGTATAGTTTTATCTGCAATAGATGCAAGCAGAGTACTGCGCCTCTTATAGTCTATTTGTTTTTTATTGTCAGCTAGTTTTGTGTTTAAAAGACTGCCATAAATTTGGTCATCAATCGCATTTTGTTGTTTAATAATAGCTTTACGTCTATTAAATCCTAAAAAATTTTTACTACCTCTGTCATACATTCCGGTAGTTATATTAAATGACTTTCTTATATTTTGTTTAAGTAATGCAGCTTCATTAATCATACCTTTATTTACTAGCTGTTGTAAAGTATAACTAGGATCTCCGGGCTGACCTCCATATAAACTTGGTGGAAATGCTGTCGTAGTATACTCAGTAGCAATATAAGCATTATACCTATCTACTATAACTTTACTATTTAGTCTGCTTGATTCTTCAAAATTGCTTTCTTTAGTTATATTAGTTGTTTGAACTGCCTCTTCTTTAACTTTTACATTTTCCGATTCAGCAGCATTTTTAAATGCGGTAGTGTTTAACTCTGCTTCTGTCTTTTTTATTTCAATATGGTCTTTTTTTTTCTTTATTCTGTTTTTTTCGGAAGTCTTTGTAGTATCTGTGTCATCAGTTGCTTCGCCACCTGACGGTCCATCTGTACCACCACCAGCTTCTGGTTGTTCTTTATCTTCTTCTGTTGGTTTACCGTACTTATCATCTTCGCTAGCCGCTTTCCACTGATCTATTGCATTTTTAGCAGCAGCAGCTTCTTTAAATAAATTACCAAACTTTTGAAAGTTAGAAGATCGTTGTTGAGCCATGGCAATAGCTTGCTGACCATACATGTTAAACATTTCAGCATTGCTTCTGGACAGGCTGTCGATGTCACGACCTATAGAGTCAGATGCACCGAAGCCTACACCAAGATAGTTAGTATCTGAAATGTTAAAAAATTTATTATTAGGTAATGTAGCCATTAAACAGCCTCCAATTCAACATCAATTTTATCATAGTAAACACCTAGTAGCCCGTTGTCTAAAATACCAACAGCCATTGGATCATGTTTAACAACTTCTTGAGCAATAACTCCTCTGTATCTGTTATCAGGAGATTCTCCTTTATAGTTCCATTCATAAATTCCATAGCCTTTAGGCGATGTACCTATATAGTCTATGTTATCTTTAATTCTAGCATCACTTGCAGCTAAACCAGCGATACCTGTAGCTACATTTAGACCAAAACTAATGCTATTCATTAACTGACCAGCTTGATCTGCACCGGGGTCCATAGTTGGCATACCAAATTGTGGATCTCCACCGAGAGCTTGATTCTGTTTATCTATCATAGCTTGCTGTCTTCTTGCTCTACCTGTTTCAGCGGTAGCTTCTCCTACGGTAGCAAGTGCAAATTCTTGACGATCTACAGCAGCTATCTTATTTAGATAGTCAGCCATTTTATTCTTACCAAATCTATTAGATCTGCCACCTTCGTCTACACTTTTGCTAACGTAATATTTTTTAGCAGCTTCTTGTTTAGCTAATAAACCTGTGCCTTGCTGCTGTAAGGCAAATACGTCAAAATCACTACGGGTACGTGATGCACCTAAACCTTGAATGTCTTGTACGTTTTGTTTATAATCTGTTTCTCTATTCCATTGTTTAATGGAGTCTGCATAGTATTTGTTTATCCGCTCGTTATTTTTCTGGCGAGCAGCTTCACGTCTACCAGCATTAGGATCTGGAGCACACACGGCAAAATTCTATAAAATGTAAATTATTTGGTCCATGCTTAAACTTACGTAAAAACTTGAAACCTAAAAACTTTAATAGTTTTAAATGTACTGTATTTCTACAGTCTACAATGTTCCACAAAAGAGGTTCATCACGGCTATCGACATACCGTTTCGCTTCTCTCGCAAATGTAATTGGATAACGATGAATAGCTGGAGTGCATAGCATCCAGATTGCACCATCATTCCCGACTCCTGCTAGTCCGGCGGTCTCGCCGTCTGGTACTGTGAAATACACAGCAGAGCCCTCCTGAGCCACTTTAGGTAGGAGTATGGATGGATCTAACCCATGCCCTTCTGTCACCTCTCTGAGGTCATCTGGACGTAGGTTAGAGGCCACCTCTTTGGCAGCCTCTTCTGTTATTGGGTGTATGTAATTAGACACGTCTATAATATCTAGGTGAATAGTAACCTTCCCATGTCATAGCTCGTAGAGTAGATGGAGCGGGATGGCTAGATTTAAGTGTAATATCTACGTTTGTATTCTGTTCATATACAGGTACGGTTTGTATAAACTCTTCCAAGTATGGTGCATCTGATACATCATACTCATCTAAAATTGTAGATTCATATACTTCTGTATAGTCTGACTTGCCTACACGTTCAAGTGTAGTTTCATATAGACCTATCTTACCGAAGTGAAACTTGACTCTATGTACTACAAGTGAGGAGTTGACATCAGATAAAAAGCGTTGACCTTCTGTTCTAGTGTAGTATAGTCTTGGAAACTTAACACTGTATTCATATATGTAACCTATGGTTAGTGTTACACCAGACCAGTCTCCCGGTACTGTAAAGCTATTACTGCTAGTTAAGGTTGGTTTTGCATATCTACCTACACGTGTAGAAGCCGTGTTCGTATCTACAATAACTAAATCATAGTTAGGGCTAGTTACACTTGGCAACCAACTGACACTACTAAATGTAGTTAGATTAGTTGCTGCACTAAAACTACCACCACTGATAGTTGTATGATTATCTACATGAAGTAAAAATTCTACATTATCTTGTGTGATACTAGGATCAGCTTCTTTCTGCACTAAACGCATACTTTGTAAAAAGTAATCAGAATCTAAAAAGAAATATTCATCATTAATAATAAAATGATAGGTTAGTGGGTTGTTAAACTTCCACTTAAACCATGCAGATTGTTGACGTTTATCGCCTACATTAAGATATCTAAATCCTATTACAGTATCAGATCCAGTTTTACCTATAGCAACTATCTGATTTTCTCTAGAATTAGTTAATAAATCTACATCTTTTGATATTGTAGTAGGTATAACCTTGCTCTGTTCTACAACATTAGGCTCTCCTTCTCGTGCAATATTAGCCATTTCATTAAATCGACTAAATTTACCTGAGTTATCTAAGTAAGCTATTGTCACACCTAAAGATATTGGTGCTACCTTTTTGTTATAGTTAAATGTAGATATACTACGTAGCTTTGCAGTATCAGGGTTTAGTACTGTGTCATCAGATGATAACAAAAACTGTTGGTTTGTACTAAATACTACCAAACCTGTGTTAATATCTATACCATCAAA
>TARA_R100000353_G_scaffold397_1_pt1 | contig 12456 bp, 13 predicted proteins | sample TARA_R100000353 | Tara Oceans TARA_R100000353 (sample SAMEA2620663) | marine metagenome | biome: marine biome (ENVO:00000447); feature: surface water layer (ENVO:00002042); material: "saline water (ENVO:00002010), including plankton (ENVO:xxxxxxxx)" | depth 5 m | reverse complement strand
TAAAACAGGGTATGAATATACTGTCACTGGAACGGGTATCAAATATTCTGGTGGTAATATGGCTCCCGCAGCAGTCGAAACTACTGGAACAGTTGGAGGCGTAAGTTATACATGGACAGGTGCAGACATGACAACAAAACCAACATGGGAGTTAGTAGATCCGACTTCAGGCAATGCTTTCCAATTTTCAGAAACCTATTCAGGCTCAGGACTTCAAAATGTCACCACAATTACAAGGGATATAACAACAGAATCCGTTACTTCTACTACTTCTGTATTCTCACAGTAATACTTAGTCCAGTAAAAGTTTTAGCTAATGCAATAAGTCAAAGTAATAGTGGGTCAGTGACTAATCAGAACTGGAATGTTAATTCGGGCAGTTTTCACTCTAATTCTTTCGGAGGAAATATTGTATGTCAGGGGGCAATGATGACTATAACTCCATTTACTACATTCAATACAAATTATCGAAAACCATTTGAACATTATTATGAAACTCCTGTTTACGATCCAACAGATTTAGTTGGTGATTTTGATGATGATGGTTTACCTATCGGAGACGGAGTACCCGATAATGCAGGTAATATTCTTTATATGCAAAAAAACTATTCTGGTACAAATAAAGATTCTTATGCACTCGGAACAGGAATTACCATGAATTTTACTATCCCACTAGATAGAAAACTTGGTAAACAATGTAAAGATGCAGCCCAGACTCAGATAAATATACAAAAGCAAAGATTAAAAAACCTTGAACTTGATTGGCATATCAGTCGCTTGAAACATTGCGGAGAGAAAAAGATTGCTGGAATCAGATTTTCAAAATCGAGTCCTTACTATAATTTATGTAAAGATATAGAGATTGTAGAACAAAAAGGTCAGGTATTACCGCACAAGCATGAAATAAAATAGAAGTAGAAGGTGTCTATATCCTTAAAGTGTCTTACGTTTTAAGAACCCTCTACTCCTTTTTTAAATCTACCTTATCTTTTTTCTTTGTCAGTTTTTTAATAATATTTTTTACGAGAGGTTTGATGACATTAACAAGAAGTGGAGTAGTAGCAGCGACCAAAGCAATGCCAGCAGCAGTAGTAGAATCCTTAACTGAAGGTAAGTATTGGTCGATAAATTTCGTATCCTCATAGATCGTTATACATTCCTTATTTTCTATTTTATGACCAGAAACAATTTGCAGCTTTTGAGAATTTCTGAAATCCCCGATCATTTGATCTTTAGATGGGTCTGGGCATTTTATAAAAAATTCTTCATCTTTTTTTTCAGGTAGTTTTGGTTTTTTAGTCTCAGGTTGTACTGTTTCATTTTCTGCTGTTTTGCTTTCTTCTTCCTTAGTCTCAACTATCTCAATCTTTCTTTTGTCATACAACAAAGGTTCAAATGATGGCATTGAACCAAAAGGGCAACTAATCACAGTACCAGTAGGATCATCGTCATATAATGCAGTATTTTTTGGTGAAGCGTCTCTGTGATAACGTACACAAGCTGGCATCATCAAAGATGGCATTGGTACGTTTAATACATGAAAAGGATTATTTATATTGTTATCAATTAAGGGGACATCAATTTTCGGTACTTTTATTTCAGAAATATTATTTAAGGGCATTTATTTTATAAATTACCAATTTAATTGTTCTTCAATCTGTTCTTTTTGTCTCCTTTCAATATATTCCCAAAACCATTTATTTGGATCATTAACATCTACTACAGGTCTAGGTTTTAATTTTTTTATCTGCTTTTCTAATTCATCTTCAACCAGCCAATCCATATGTTTCATTACTTGTCCTAACAACTGATCTTCAAAAGCTGGACTTTTCATATACAAAAACACTAATAATCCCGAACCAAAAGTAATTGATGATGTAACTAAAGCAGCAATAGCGATAAAACGAGTTTTCATTACTTAGATATGGGTAACGATATTCCTGTAGTTTTTGGTATTGCTTTTTCTATAGCCTTTGGCATTGCCTTTTGCAAATCACCCATAATTTTATTTTTTAGTGTTCTTTCAAACTCTGGACTCTTCATGTAACGATATGCAAGAAATCCTCCTACACTCATTGAACTAACCATCAAGAATGAGATAATTGAAAGAACCTGACAGATTTTATTTAGCATGAAAAAAATTATGTATGCTTGTATTTATATTTTAGCAATAACAACAATAACATCACTTACACCTCTATATCTAACAGCAGGTTACTTAACAAGAAAGGTTAAAATTTAGGATTATTTTTTTTAACTTCGCTGCAATGCTTGAACCACTCGCCCCTGTTATCTAATACGCCATATTTTTCTATGTCTTTGGTCATCATAGAAAACTGTTCCTGTATCTTTTTATATTGCTGTTTTCTGTTTTTAATAACCCGATTATTTTTTTCGTATTTATCAGCTAATTCTTTATAACTGTCCATGTGCATTTGGGTTGGCCTTATCACGTCTGATACATTCCAAGTCTTAATAACAGCACCATTACCGCTATCTAATAACATAATTTTATTTACATTAGACATTATTGCTTTTGCTTCTTCTTCTGTTTTTCCGTTTTCTGTCAGATGTATAAAAACAAGAGATGATAACTGTGGCATCAAGTCGGTTCAGTAGGCCATGTAATATTTGATAATTTTATGTCTGTTGGTGTTTGGTTTGCTGGCAAATCTCTTAATGCTTGCCTGTAAGTTTTCTGTGCATCTGTCATTGTTCTATCAGGTGATGCCATCCAATCAGATTCTTTAAGTTTCATGTTTCTTTGAAACCTCAACTCTACTAAAGGTAAAGATCCATTTTTACTTTTCCAAGTTTCCCAAGCTGCGTTTATTTGCTCATCAGTAGGTTGTGGATCTGGGTTTCTGCCGTCATCGTACCATTTGTGAATACTATGAGTTTCCCAATTAATAACATACTCATTATTACTTAAGCCAAGCTGCTCAATGGCCAAATCAATGTTAACATCTGCATTAATAGTCATACGTGTTTCATTCTGAAAATAACAACTGTTGCATAAAATTCTTCTTCAGTGCCAAAATCAGCATCCTGTCCAAAACCAGTTGAGCTTTTGGTTGTTTGACATCTATGTTTTAAAAAATAACCTTCTGATGAAGCATTTGAAACGTAACCAAAACCTACTGAAACATTTTGAGTAGCGTCTCCTTGTGCACATCTTACATTATTTCCAAAAATCACATCAGTACCACCATCAGTAACAATTTTTGCTCTATGATTATTTACATCAAAAGCTGTTGCTGCGAAATAAATTAAGTAATTTCCAGCTGGCAATGTAAATTCACCTGTACTTGTATCTAAACTGCAGAAACCATCTCCATCATGTTCTTCAGTATTTAAAACTCTTGTTCTATCTGCCCCAGATGTAAAAGTTCCTGCATTAGCAGCATGAGATAATTTTTCTCTTAATACACAAACAGAAGTACCAAGAGCAACACCTCTAATTTCCTCCTCGATATATAAATCTTCGTATGCAATTATTCTGTCATCCATCAATTGCAGCATTCTTACAAGTGATGGACTTCCTACATTAGAACATTTAAATGTTATTTCTCCACCACCACTAGTTGATTGACTTTGACCCTGTATTCTTGCTACTACACCAGCACCAGAACTGTCAGAACCCTCAAAATCTATTCTTCCAATAACTTGATCTGTACTTGTAGAAGTATCTGTATCATGGAAGTTTATAACATTTGTTGTAGTACCATTTTCACCTTGACCGGTATTATCATCAACAAGCTCTAATCCAGCACTACTAAAAAAAGCCTGTGTTGTTGTACCATCGGTTTGAAATTGAATTTCATCGTCACTTCTAATAGTTATATCATCATCAGAATCAAGTAAAATACTAGCACCATTACCACAAACCAAATCAAAAGCATTTGTAGCAGAATCAAAATCTAAAGAAATATCATTTCCAGTACCAAATCTAATTGCTGTATCATCATTAAAATCTACACCTGTATCACCGCCTACTCCAGCAGCAGAACCCCATGTAAGAGTTGTTGGGGTAGAAGAATCAGCTAGCAACGCTTGACCTGCTGTAGGAGCAACTGCTGGTAGTGTTAGAGTTACATTTGATGCTATTGCTGCTGGTGCTTGCAGTGCAATGTAATTAGAACCATTTGCTGTTGCTTCTTCAAACCTAATGTCAGCTTGATTATCAAGTATTGCATTACTTGTAAAAGTTACATCACCTGTAAAGGTTCCTCCTGATAATGGTGCTAATCCAAAATTTTCTGTCCCTATTCCACCAGTAATAGAAACATTAACAAAACCATCATTTGCTGCATTTCTAATTTTTAACGTGTTATCTCCTGTGTCTGCATAAAATTGGTAGGCAAATGTTGTACTAGGATCTGATGCACCAGAGTTATTTGAATTTATTGCAGCCAGAGCATTATTAATGTCTGTTCTTACAGCATTTCCCGTTCCATTATCTATAGTTCCATCGTGTTGTGCCATTTAGCTCACCGTTAACCTATAACCATAAAACCAAGTTTCAGCCGTAACTGTATTTTGATTGTTGCCTTCATTATGTTCAACGTATTGTGCCACAGTATCTCCAACTGATAAATCCAATATAAGTTGAGCATGAACTGATGTAAACACATCAGCCGCAGAACAATAAGCCCTTGAAACCTTTCCATATGCCGTTAGCTGTGCATCATTAACATAAAAGGACATTTGTATGGCATCACCATCTTGCAAGTCATCAATGCACACCTGACCGCCTATAACGTACTTTCCAGCCTTGGCTGTTGGTACTGTAAATTTATAAGTTGAAGTATTGTATGCGCTGTCTGTATCTAAAATTTCTGTATTGTTATTAACAATCGTAAAAGTTGTATTTGCTATTGCTTGCGCTCCACTTGGCCTAGCAGCGAAAGCTGGTTTATTTATACCAAAATTTGTATCTATTACCCCAAGTTGTATAAAGGCATTATTTGAGCCGTTTCTAATCTTTAAAGCTAAATCAGATGTATCAATATGTGGCTGAAATGCTGTTGTTATTGATGGGTCGCCTGATCCTGAGTTAAGTGAATTTATTGCAGCAAAAGCAGAATTAATCTTCGTGCGAAAAACCGAGCCAACATTATTGTCAACAACAAATCCATTTCCTCCTGTAGTATCGACTCTTGCCATCAGGTTCTATTTAATAATTTAAGTTTACAGTAAAAAAGAAGATATGCCTATGATGTATCACCTTTTCCAAAACCTGTTGCAGAGTAACTAAATGATCTGTCTACTAAATTATCGTTTCCATCTGAAAATCTAATATTAAAACTTGTTTCGGTAACAGCGACAGCCTGATAATTTGTAGCATTTGAAGCATCGTTAACATCATTTCTATCAGGAAAAACATTAACAGTTGGTGGCGTTTTAAATCTTTTTCCAAAGCTGCAAATCAATCCAACGATACGAGAAGAAAGCAAACCAGTTGTCGAATCTATTGTTACTGGTATTGAAAAAGTGCAATTTCCACTTGTATCTAAAGAACTTGCTGCCGTAACTGAAAATCTTGTCGTATTAATAACTGTAATTGTGTAAGTGCCATCGACTGCATCACCACTTGTGAAATCCATAATGACAGAATCGCCGTTACTTAGACCATGGGGATATGTTGAAGATGAGACAATAATTGTGGTAGTTCCACCAGTTGCTGTATATGTAGCTTGAAATGGATTTGTCACAAAAGTTCCATTTCTTTGTGTTTCTGTTCTAGGTGCTAGTGATCCTGTAGCCCTTAATGTAGTAACTTTAATATTTTCATCAGGCTTTGTTGAAGTAAATACAGCTTTAAATTTATATCCTCTGCCTTTAAAAGTAGCATTGCTGAACTTTTCAAACGCAGTAAATGTTGGACTACCAGAACTAGGGTCATCATCTGTAGTAGCAACAAATAAATCAACTTTTGGCTCGTCTATTTTTGTTCCATCAATATCAGAAAATAAATCAATTTCATTTCTTGCATCTATCTCTGTATTCTTTAAAAATGTAGTGGCTGCAATATTTTTTATAAAATGTGTAGGCATTTTATTATTTGCACCAAGATCTCCAACAGTTGTAAATTCATAAGTTCCAGTTGTTGAAATAGTATCTCCAATCTGATCTAAATTAGGTGTTAATGTATCGAAATCAGTTTCATCATCAAATAATCCATCACCAGCTAATATCATTTCTAACCCATTACCATCTGGAGAAATCGTACAACCTGTTTTTGTACCAGCAAAACTAGCACCATCTTCATTTATGTTTGTGATTGCATCTTCATCATCTGCCTCTGAATCATCTAAAGTAAATTGAACTGTTTGAGCATTTTCAGAAAAAGTATTATTTGCATCTCTAGCCCTAACAACATAAGTTCCAGCAAGTTTTGGAACCATTGCATCTGTAGAAGTACCAGCAACAGCCTCTATTATTGGACTTGAATTTTGAAAACTTCCACCAGTTGTAAGGTTTGTATGTTTGACATATATTCTTCCTCCGTTAATAACGCTTATGTCTTCAGATTTGTTCCATGCAAGTCTTACAAAGTTTTTATCTACAGGCTCAACTGTCAATCCAGCTAAGTCATCTGGCGGTGTAATTTTTCCGACAACCTCAAAATCTTCAATTGTAGTTGGTGTACCTGATGCAATTTCAGCACCATTAAGAGAATATACATCAATATCATACTGTCCAAGTTGTGCATCTAATATATCAACAGTTGTTGACTGGGTATTTATCTCAAAAAAATCTTGTTCAGGTGGGTTTATATCAACTCTATATCCAACTGCGCCCAATACTGGTTGCCATGAAAGAATAATCTTGCTTTTAAGTTGTCCGTTTTCTGAATAAATTTCTTCTTGTATTGTTAAATTTTCTGGCGCATCAATAATTTGATTTAAAACAGTTGTTTGTGCTGTCTGTAATGATAAGTCAGTCTCAAAAGTTTCTATAAAATCATATTTATCTGAATGATATGTAATTGCATTAACAATATAAGTTTTTGTATCTGTATTTTCTTTTACTGATAAGACACGATAAAGAGCTAGAGCAACACTTGTATTTTCAACAACAAAAACACTATTTGTTTGTGGTTTTGAATTTTGTAAATCACCATTGCTATCTGCTTCTTGAAAATGCTGTCCAGAGGCAAGAGTAATGACATTACCAGCTATACTGCCAATATTTTTAGTGCTTACAGTTCCATCTGACATAATTACACTTATTTTTGCTGAACCAGTTGTAGGAATATCTGTAGAATCTGAATTATCTATAGTTACAGTTGAATTTGTTTGTGGATCTTCAGCAGTACCATTGACAGCAGAAACAATTCTTCCTCCCCTTCTCACGCCAGCTTTCATTGGATCATTTACACCGATTATTTGATTTGGTTGTAATAAAACACCTTCAGTTATGGTTGTTTCAAAGTTGATAGTTTCAGTACTTCTTTGATCTTCAAATAAAGTAAATCTTGCAAGTCTTTTTGCCTGACCAAAAGAAGTGCAGCCAAAAGAGTCAATTTTTTTATGAATTACTCCAAGAGATAATTTTGCATTTGTATCATTTGTAAAAGAAGAAGCTGAAAACAGATCAGCTAAATCCACTGTGACATATTGCAATTTTTGTAATGTTTTATCAAAAAAACTGACCGATACCTTATTAGCCCTGTCTCTCAAATCAGTTCCTGTATATGAAAACCCTTCTTCTGTGACATTGCTTCTGTTAAATACATAGTCAGGTGTGGTTTGTGGCCTGTCCTGATTTATTTTTATTAATCCCTCGCTAAAAAAAGGAACTGCTCTAAAATTTGAACAAATATTATTTATGACATCAAAGGCAGATTGTTGATCACTCATCACAGCGTTAAAACTAAACCTTGGCTCCTTTTCTCCCTCTGTAACTAAATTTTCAACAAGCTCATTACAATAAACAGATGCGTTATAAAAAGAGTAAACATCAAGCTGTGTTGAATCTATAAAATCAGAAAGTTCAGTTGTCAAAACATCATATAAAACAAAAGCAGGGCAAGCGCACCACTCTTTTGTAGTTTTTAAAGTTCCATTAAAAGATCCACTAAAAGTTAAACCTCCTGTTTTTGTATCAACAGTTGCGTTGTGCGGTATGGCTATCCTTTTTCCTCTAAGCAAATATGACCGCTTTGGTAGGCTTGGAAATTGCTGTGAATCAAACCTCATAGCAAGATGAGCAATACCAGCATAAGCATTGTTTTCCAGAATAATTGTTGATAGTCCAGAAAATTTAATTTTGTCAAAAGGGTTTTTAGGTGTATCTGCGGTAACACGACTTATTTTTACAGAAACTGGGTATGAATAAGAATCTAAAAGTTTAATTATATGATCTCTAGAAAATGGTTTAGTAGTTTTTCCTTTTATTTTCATTTGATCAAATTTTTTATCCTTGTTATTTAATTGATACTGGGTATCTTCAATTGCATAAACCGCACCAGCATTATCTACGAGTTCAATTTTATATACAACTGTCGTTGCTCCCTTTCCATTTTTTTTAGTAAATTGATCTGCCGATATAGTTACTCTTACTTCATCAATTGGATTGTTTGCATCATGTGGGACTTGTATAGTTACAGGTGTATCTTTTTTAATTTCAGTTCCTAATGTTCCAGAATTTACAGGTGTTTCTACCGATATGAGTCCTTCCAGTGGCTGCTGAGCCTGTATAAATACAGAACAAGTACCGCTTGAATTGACTTCACTTGTTGCTGGGAAAACCAACTTATTTTCAACTAAAAAATTATCTGAATCAGTAACACTTTCTACTAAAAAAGTACCCTCTTCGTTCATTGCTGATTGTCCGCCAGCAGGGGTGTAATCAATCTTTAAAATATCGCCTTCAAGGTAACCATGATTCGTGATTGTAATTGTTGTTTTTTTAGTACTAGCACTAGCAGAATAATCTCCTGTTTTGGTTGATCCTTGAGCAATTACACCTTTTCTAAAATCTACTCCAATGTTTTTAAAATTAAATTGACCATCATCTATATCTACTAGACCATCCTCATCAAACACAGACAAATCAGCCGAAGGTCTTAAAATTGGTGTACCATTTAAAAATATATTTTTCTTTGCAGCTTGGTTATAACTAAAACTTCCTAACTTAAAATTTTCAGCTACTGGTGCTGGAAATCCCTCGATCTCACCTTCCGCTATTGCTTCCACTAGAAGTGCATATTGTACAGTTGATAAGTTTTTTGGTTTTTTTGGTGGCTTTACACTTAGCGATTTTGTTGGGTCAAACATGATTAATTATATTTCTCCTTACCTTTTCCAGAAAATTGTACAGTATCTACTGAAGATGAAACCACGATACTGCCAACTATAGTTTCACCATAAAGTAGAGGTATTGCAGTTCCAGCATTTACTGTATTTGTAATGCCATTAAACGCGCCAGATATAGATTTATTTTTTTGTGCTTGTGTTTTTGGTTGCGCTGCTTTCGTTGCAGCACCCAAGATAGTCGAAGCTGCACCAGCAGCTACATTAACAGCAAGCAATTTTACAGCCTTTGGTATTAATGTTTTTGCAACAAAACCAAAAACCGCACCAAGAAAAGCACCTTCAGCAACTGGAACTAATCTAAGGGTCCGATCACTTAATGGATAATTAATATTTTTTTCATTTACATAATCATTACCAACTTTAATGCAATAGTTTGTTTTAAGAAAAGTATCTTGTAGTTGTGGGTAATTTGCTCTTAAAAAACTAAAAACTTGACTTACGTTATACAATTCTGCATAAAATACCTTTTGCCCTAAAAGTTTAACAAGCTTTCCATAAAGAATTATTTTTGTTTTTTTCATTTGAAGTCTTTTGGATAAAATATTTTATAGTCTTGTTTTTCAATACTAAAAAGGTAAAAAGGATAATCAAGAGAAACACATTTTTTTATATCGCCTTCTGACATATTCAAATCTCCTTTTGGATGACTGTGAACTATACCAATTATATTAGCCTTATCCTCTATTTCTATCCAATCATCAGGAGATATTAAAAAGTTGTTTGATTTATCTTCTGCATAATTTTTACAAGGAAAGAAAACTGTTTTACCACCTTGCTTTGCCAAAAGACCACAACATTCTTCATCTTTTTTTTTATTTATATATTTAAAGATAGAAGTTTCCCAAGTATTCATTAAATAAAATCGCCTATTGCTGGAAATATTTTTTTTGTTGCAATTCTTGTTGGTAATTCAACATTTGGTAGATCAACGGCAGCAACCATTTCATACTCAACAATTTCTCTAGATTCTAAATTTTTCTTATTTAAAACATAAATTCTTTTCGGTAATTCTTTTGATGTATCTGGAGTACCAAAAGGGTTAAGATCATTTGCAAAATTAACAGCATCTATAAATTCAACCATAGTCTGTATTCTCGTAAATTTAGCTCCTACAAGATCATTGCCAAAATTAAAGCTGTTAACAGTAGCCATTAATGTTGTAAATAAAGATAAAACATTACTTATCCTCATTTGCGGTCTAGCTAATGCACCCTCCCCAGACAGTTCAAAACCAGCACATTCTATTGGGTATCTATTGTAAGTATCACCAGCCCAAACAATAGCATTATTTGTTTTTAAACTTGTTCCGCTATGAAAATAATATTTACCATTATCAGAACTTGATGGAGCATTTCCAGTTGCATAATGGATTCCTTCTATTAATTGAAGCTGAAAAAGCTCAATAATCGCAGAGGGATTAACTTTCTGTAATGATGAATTAGGTATTGCCATCAGGGTTCAAATACTTCAATAAATGTAGTTGTTACAGTACATCTATTATTGTAAGGAATAGAAATTGACCAACTATCGCATTTGTATTTACCTTGACCTGATTTTGTTATTGATAATGCTGTAGAGGTTATATTGGCCGCAGATGCAGTTAGGGTGAAAGTATTTATTCCAGTATCATTTTGAACAGTATAAGTTCCATCAGTTGCCCCACTCGTAAAATCAACAGTAATAGTATCACCCGCAGATAGTCCATGATTATTTACAGTTGCAGTTATTACTGTCCCTGAAGCACTTGCGTCTGAACCATCATTCTGAACATAAGTTCCTGTTTTTGTAAATCCTTCACCTTCTGGGGTATAAGTAAAACTTTCATTGTTAAATTTTCTACTCCTTAAAAAACCATCAATAACTTCTGCTTCAGTTTGTGAAACAACAAAAGTTAAATTATAAACTTTTGGATTTTGTTGCAATCCCACAGTCAAGCGGTGTTCATACCCATCACCCAGAGAAACCACACGCTGTTTTGGTGCTTGGTTCTTTACCTGTCCATAAGTCGGTTTAATATTTACCGCTGTGTCAAAATCAGCCATTATGCAAGTAAACCTCCGCTTCGTTTCTGTCTTATTATCTCTTGTTGTATAACAACAGCCAACTCCTGACCAAATTGATTACCTTTTTGATCGCTGCCAGAAATTGACGATCCGCTTGCGTCTACGCTGACATTCACAACTACATCGCCACCCATTTGATTATTTGGAATGATTGTTCCAGCAGATCGTGGCACAAAAAGCTCTGGCCCTTTCTCACCAACAATAGATGGCTTACCTACTGGTGGTTTGCCACCCTCTGCAAAAGGTAAAAAACTTCCAATTGCAGCCCCAACAGGCCCTCCAATAGCACCACCAATAATAGAACCAAACTTAACTCCACCTCCGCCTCCGCCACCGCCACCGCCAGAGCCACCTTGTTGCACAGATGTATTAGATATTTGACTTGCAAGACTTTGAAAATCCGCTGATAATCCATCAAAAATTTTATTTATAGCAAGATCAATTAATTTATCTTTTATTGAACTTAAAACATTCTTCATAGCATCACCAAAAGACTGCGCCCCTTTTACAGCCTCTTTGAGTTCTTTTTTTAAGTTATCTTCCAAAGCGTCACCAATTTCTTTAATTATTTCTTTTTGCTCATCAAGTTCTTCATTACCTTCTTCTGTTTTTCCATTATTTGTGTCTACTTTATCTTTTATGACATCGACCTTTTCTCCTTGTTCATCTAAGCTTTCATTTTGTCCATCAATAGTTTGTTTATTTTTTTGTAAAATTGGTGTTAATTCTTTATTTTTTTTAACAATATTGTTAGTAGCAGTTGATGTATCTTCAACTCCTTCTTTTAACTTATCAACTGACTCTAAATTTGTTTCAACATTAATTTTTAAAGTTGGGACTTTTGTGATGCCAAAGATAAATCTTAAAACTTTATTGTCATTAACAACTTGATTTATTTTTTGAAAAACTCCTATAACAGCTTTTAATATGCGGCCAACTATAGTGCCAACTGTTTTACCAACAGCCACAACAGCATTTGAAAACTCTGTAACACCTTCTTTAACTCCTATCCAACTCTGTTCTAAATCAAAAACAATATTAGTAGCATCAATCCCTATAGCCTCTGCAAT
>TARA_R100000353_G_scaffold28972_2_pt1 | contig 12548 bp, 15 predicted proteins | sample TARA_R100000353 | Tara Oceans TARA_R100000353 (sample SAMEA2620663) | marine metagenome | biome: marine biome (ENVO:00000447); feature: surface water layer (ENVO:00002042); material: "saline water (ENVO:00002010), including plankton (ENVO:xxxxxxxx)" | depth 5 m | reverse complement strand
CGGGTCCACCTATGCGACGGCGGGCAAGCCCAGCCTCAACACGATGGCGCGAAGCTGGCCGACGCCAGCGGTCTCGGACTGTCGGAGCTCAGGCAGGCACACGACGACAACGGGGGTGATGCACCCCGGAACAAGCCTGACGGATGCCATGAGGCAGTGGCCGACACCATGCGCGCGGGACCACAAGGGGGGCAACCTCAAGCCGTACAGCGAGAGGGGCGGTGGCACCAAGGTGGAGCAGCTGCCCAACTTTGTGCGGCATCATTTCCGCCAGGGCCAGACGACGCCGATGGATGGCGACGGTGGACCCGTGCCGATGGTCCTCAACCCGGAGTTCGTGGAGGCTCTCATGGGGCTCCCGATCGGGTGGACCGCATACGCCTACTCGGCAACGGCGTCGTCCCCGCTCAAGCAGCGCTCGCGTTCCGCGAGCTAAGCGCTAGAGCGCTCGCCTGATTTACTTTTCTTGTCCGTTTGTGTTGTCGGCGCCCGTCTATTGTATTGACAGCAGGCGGACGGTGACTACACTCGACCCCAGACCACCACACAGGAGACCCTCATGGGATGGACATACCAAGGCCGACCGATTGGAGGCCGAACGCTGCCCGGATACGGCGACTGCTCACCACCTGAGCCAGATGACCCCATGGAGGGGTTCGACATCGTAGAGGACACTAACCTCTATCATAGGCTGCACGCTTGTGGCTATGAGTACGACTTCTGGAAGAAGCACTGGACAAGGCACGTCAGCACAACGCGCCATGTGTGCAGACGCGACCACAAGGACGGAACCGTCAAGGTCGGTGACGAGTATCTGCGTTACACGTACCGCATCGTCTGCGATGAGACCGGCAAGTCTAGGCATGCGCACAGCAAGCGCGTGACCAAGCCGGCAGGGGGCAGCCATGAGTAACGCAGAGATCGCGGCGCGCGTCGCCGACATCATGGCGGACCTGGAGCAGACCGGGGACGCAGACCTAGCAGTGGATGCCTTGGGCACGCTGCTTCAACAGCTCGGCGGTAAGCCGCCGGTAGACCACTTTTCAAACCTCGCGAAAGCGATAGGGGGCAGCTATGTCAGGGATTAAAACACTACTCGACAACGAGTCCACGGGCTTCAATGACGACGACATGGGCGAGGCGTTTGGGCGCTACGCCATGGGGCAGGAGCTCCTGCCAGTGCTGAAGTCCGCGCGCGTGGAGATCAGAGCTCGTCTGCTGGATTGGACGCGAAGGGGCCTGAACTCCACCGCTCCGGTGAACTTCAACCAAATCGCCACGACCCTAAAGGCTCTCGATGCAGCCATTGCAGACATCGAGCGGCCCCCAGAAGAGGCACCGGCAGAACCAATCGGGGCGATGCCAAGTGTCAACGACATACCTTTTTAGGCGAAACGCCCTCGCGGGGGCGTCTGTCGGGGGATGGTCTCCCGGCACTGATGAGCTAGACCACAGGAGGATCCAATGGGCGGAACGTCCTTTGAGATTGCAACGCGCGCGCGGCGTCTTGCCAACGCGCTGATGGATATCACCGACGACAACGGTGAGGTGAACGAGCAGGCATACGACGCCTGGCTCGCTGAACTCGAGGCGACCAGCGCAGACATCAACACAAAGCTTCAATCACTACGCGCGGTGCGTAGCAGGTTGCTGGCTGAGTCCGAGGCGCTCAAGATGGAGGCGACACGCATCTCCACCATGTCCAAGCGCAGGGTTGGCGAGGCGACGCGTGTGCGGGGCTACATGAAAAACCTGCTCATGGCGCACCAAGAGACCAACCCCGGCACCACCAGGATCGACTGCGAAGACGGGCACGTCAGGCTCGACAGGCGCACGTCAATCAAGGTGGAGCTCGGTGAGTTTTGGGAGCCCACCAGCTACCTCTCTGAGTTCATGATTGACCAGCCGCCAAAGCTGGACAAGGCAGGCATCAAGGCTGCCATCAAGAACGGCACACACACCATCAAAGAGCTTGGCCGGGCCGGCGTTATCGTCACCTTGTCCGATGACCTCGTTGTCGTGGAGGGCAAGTAGATGGGCGACGACATGATGACATGGGCCCACAAGCTCTCCGCCTGGGTGGCGTTAGTGCGACAGCGCGCCAACTCACCTGACCACCCACTGCACACCACCGTGTACATGCCGCTTACCCAGTGGCTAACCGACAACCAGCCCGACGACCTCGGGCTCAAACTGGAGATGACCAATGACTGAGCAGACCACCACACCATCAGCAGCCTTTGGACTTGGCGGACCCAAGCTCTTCAAGGCGCTGGCCGAGTTTCAGGCGACCAAGCCACGCGCGGTGAAGGACAAAAAGAGCAACTTCGCCAAGTACGCCAGCTACGAGAGCGTGCTCGACGCAGCAGCCAAGGCGCACGAGTTTGGGCTGTCCGTATCGCACACCATGGACGGCGACATGATGGTCACCATCCTCGCGCACGTCAGCGGGGAGATTCTGACCTCGAGGATGAGGGTGCTGGCAGACCGTCAGAACGCGCACGGCTACGGCTCTGGCATGAGCTTCACAAAGCGCTACGCCATCTCCGCCATGCTGTGTATCCCGGCAGTCGATGACGATGACGGCAACGGTGCCATGGTGTCGACCGGCCACGAGGGTCAGACCAAGAAAGGCTGGCGCAAGAAGGAGGCCGACGCCAAGCGCAGGGCCAGCCACAGCGACGACTTCAAGGCCGGCAAGATGAAGGGGATGTTCCCCACCCTCGAAGCTGCAAACATCGACTACAACATGGTCAACACCTGGCGCATCAGCAAGGGGCAGCCAAAGCTCTCCGAGATGCCCAAGAACGAGGCAAATCGGCTAATCGGTGCGCTTCTAAACAAAGGCCACGCAGCGCGTCAGGACTTCGACGCATGGAGTATTGAGCATGGAAACGTCTAAGCGCACGGTGCTTCAAATACGTGTCACCGAGGACTTCATCACGAAGCTCGACGGCGCTATCAAGTCTGTCAACGCTGGCAGGCGCAACTCTGACCCCTTTGCCCAGGAAGTAGACCGGAGCAAGTTTGTACGGTCACTGGTCGAGGACTTCGTTAAAAAACAGGAGCAGTCCAATGGCTGACATTTGCAACATTACTATCACAGGCAACCTAACGGCTGACCCGGAGCAGAAGACGACGAACAACGGCAAGACGTTCGTTGAGTTCACCGTCGCCGTGGGCCGCTACGACAGGCGAGCTCGCGAGGAGCGCCCGATCTACTTTCGCGTCAGTGTGTGGTCTGAAAGCGAGCAGGCTTGGATCATGAGCAAAGCCCAGCGTGGCACAGCCGCAACTGTCGTCGGAGAGTATGACCAGAGCCCGCGCCAGGGGGAGGGTGTCTTCAACAACATCAGCCGCACCGCATCGGTCAAACTCACAGCCCGCACCAAGAGCAGCGGTGGCTACGACAGGCAAATTGCTGGCGCGCCATCGACTCCGGTGATCCAACCCTTTGACAACGACGATGACATCCCCTTCTAATGGCGGGGTGCTAGTGGTCTAGCTCTGGTTGGCCTCGGTGGTGCGGACCTATCCTCCCGCATCGCCGGGGCTTTTTTGATGAGGTTTCATGGGCGCAATCATTACATCTGCCATGCTGCTGATTGGCAGCTGGCAGGCTGCTTACATCGCAGACAACTGCCAACGGTGCCCAGACTGCTGCACCACTCAAGAGCAGGTGCTACTTGAGCACTACGTTGGCCAAGCCGTTAGGCTGGGGGCCACCGAGGAGCTTGCCCGAGACCTGCTACACGTCGAGGTGCTGGCTGGCATCCCCAAACATCTACGCGGCATGGTGTTGGCAAAGGCAGCGCATGAGTCACGCTTTAACCCTCGCGCCATCGGTGACAACGGCAAGGCGGTGGGGCTGTTGCAGCTGTGGCCATGGGCTAGGCAGTTCATCCATGACCGAAACGACCCGGTCGCCAGCGCACACGTGTTCCTTGGCAGGCTCGTCACCACAGAGCGCACGGTGCATCGCTACTGCCCCAAGGTTAGGGATAGGTGGAAGCTCGCGTGGATACGCATCAACAGGGGGCCCTTCTGGAGGCGCCCTGACAGGGCCGGCGAGCCAAGGTGCAGCGGGACATCGCCCAAGGGCATGAAGGTGCTTAAAAGGTGGCGCAGAGCCGCTCTCAGGCGTTAGTCGGACAGCCTGTTTATCAGGTCGTCTACACGCCGCCCCATGTCTTGGATTAATATGGCGAGCTCGGCCTGTATTGAGTCGCGCTGGTCGGTGACTCGGTCGATGTCTTCTTTACACTCAGCGCGGATGGCGGTGATGACATCGTCGTAGCGCTCACGCATGCGCTCAATGCGCTCATCATAGTTCTCGTTGATCTTGTCGACCTGCTCCTGGAACGAGGCCACCAAGCCATCCAGGCGCTTTTGCATGCCGATGTGCTGCCATATCAGGAACCCTGCGAGCAACCCAATCCCGCCGGCATCTACCAGCTGTGCTAGCAGGTCATCGGTCACGGTCAGTCGTCCACAATCTCAATAGCCACGCCATCACCAATCTCCATGGTGCCGGACTCAATGTTGACGTGGTCGGTGCGCAGAGAGCCAAGCACTTGAGCGATCTTGTCGACCGGCACTTGTGCCAGCTTGTCTGACGCCTCATTGAGACTCTCTTCGCCTGTCATATCACCCACAGCGTTCAGAAGACCGGGCACTAAAAGGGCCCATCCGAGCGCCTCTTTCTCAGTATCAGTCAGCGCCATTGGTTTTCGCCTCCAGCTTGGGGCACGAGGCCTCGAGGATGCTCTTAGGCAACTTGATCGGCTCGGGGGCCAAGATGCACACGACGACAACGTCAGGGTCACCATCGCCATGCACAGTCAAGCATGTGCCTTTCTTGGTGTCCTTCTCGATGGCCCATCCACCCTTCTTCAAGGTGTAGGTGCTGCCACAACCGCCCGCAGACAGCATCAAGATCACGCCGACAGCCAACGCTGCCACAAAATCAAAAGCAAAACGTTTCACGCTCCCTCCGGGGGCAAGTCATTCAGTGCGATGACCATAGCAGGTCACTAGCCGTTCCACCTAGCCCTAGAAAGGCGTATGTCGTAGTGGGTGAAGTTTGAGCTTGGATACACGCCAATACCACCCTGTGGGATTACACCGTCAGCGATGAGCTCCTCGAGACACGCTGACACCTCGGCCGGCGTCTTGCCACTAAGGCGAATGTCGGCAGCCTTACCCGTTAAGTGCTGCGACTTGTCCGCACCACCAACGCGCTTGTTGTACTCCTCTGTGCGATACGCAGAGATGATGACGACTGGTGATCCAAGCTTCGCGCGCAGATGCTCGAGCGCGACGCACAGCGCGGCGACGTTGCCCTGATACTTCTCTGGCACCTGGGTTCCGTCCTTACAGGCGAACTCGCTGAGCTTGAAGTGCTTAGTGACTTGCATTTAAATGCTCCTAGAATAGGTCAAACTGGCTTTGTTTTGGGAGGTTCTTCCTCCCCTCGCCAGGGGTAAGGATCATCTGAGGCGCGCGCCTCCAACCCTCAAGAATATACTTCTTGTAGTCCTCAATGATGGTGTTGATTAAGCCACCTTTAGAGGCCTTCTTTTCTCCAGGGTTAGAGCTGCCCATAATGCGCCTCCAGTGTTTAAGGGAGTTGGCGCGCTCAGCGATAAGCTCTTGACGCTTTTCATCTGATGTTTTGGGGCTAGCTATCTCTTTGTTTAGTTGAAATATATCTGCCCCAAGCGTGTCACGGATTGACTTCCGCATGGCCGTTTTAAGGCGAGTAATGTCTTGGTCGAGAATACCCTTACGCTCATTCATTGATGAGTTTGGCTTACCAGCAGCGCGCAGGTGAACCTTTCCTAATCCGGTGATGGCTGTCCACATTTGCTCAAACGTGTCGTTGTAGTCAGCATCCGGGGGTAAGTATCGAAAGACACTGCCTCTGCCAGCAAACGCTTTACCAACCTTATATGCGGTGCCACCAAAAAGCATCGGCCCTACGGCGTTTTCAAATCGGTCAACAGCATAGCCCGCTGTCTCACCACCAAGCACCTCTTTGCCATAACCCCATGCCCGGTCGAGTATACCCCCTGTCAGGCCGGCAAGGGCTGCCGCTGATGCAATCGCAGACTTCTTCCCACCCCATGCGTCGCGCACAACCTTCCTCACTCTCTTAACACCACGCCTATACTCCTCAGGCACATCTCTGAGTGCGGACTTGTCTGCGCTTGCAAACGCTTGGCTAATGGTTTCAGACGCCCTGCCTTGTCGTTTGCCTGGGGTTATGGTGGGGAACACCGATTCAAGTTCAAACTCGTTGTTTGGGTCGAGCGAGCCGAACATCATAGACATGTCGTCATAGCCTGCATACAGATTGTCAGCGGCCTTTAGGTCTTTGTTTTCTTGCGCCTGCTTCCTAATCATCTTGGAGCTCGGGTCGTCAGGCGAACTGATTAATGCGTCGACAACACCGAGCAAGTTGTCGAAAGGCTCAAGAAATGTAGACGAAGTCCATTGTTTAGATGCGATGTATGCAGGATTTGCGAGTGTTCTAAATGTAGCAACCGTTCTTTGGTGACGGCTGTTTTTGTATTGAGCGGAGTCTCTGAGGGCCTCGTGATACTCTCTGTCACCAAGCGTGTTCCTAGCGCCCTGCACAAGCGCAGCTCGCCTAAAGGCAACCTCAGCTTGGCTCATTGCTTGCGATGTCTTGATGCGCTTGTTGTTGGTAAGCACAGGGATGCCATTCGTAAGTACCTCGCCAGCAAGGCCCTTCTGGACGCCAGGTATGGTCATGGCTTTGTTTTGCCACGTCCAGTAAGGGTTCACGACAACGGTCAGCACGGTTGAACCCCGCATCCCTCCCGATCTTGCCAAGCGTGCGGCTCTTGACGGGTCGTTATAATCAAAGAAAGCCTTGGTACCGGGGTAGACCGATGCGCGCGCGGTTATGGAGCGCATCTGCGCATCCGAAAGCACGCGCCCACTAGGCTTGTCCAACCTAAACCTGTCGCCATCCTTATAGATACGAACCGACTGAGCTGGACCGACCCTGACCTGCATCCAGTCGCCGTCGTCCAGCATGCCTTTATATTTATCAAACTGTCGGTAGTTGTGGATAGCATCCTCTAACTTGGCGCCAGAGTCTGTCCATGAGAACCCAGACTCTTGGAGCTCGATGGCTTTGTTAACCTGCCTTCCCGCTTCATACCTACCGAGCAGGCTTGTTGCTATGCCACCAGCGCCCTCACCATAAGCCTTGTTAAGTTCGCTCTTTACATATGTAGAGCCAAGCGCACCAGTTCTGTCGATTGCCTCGATCATTGCCGCATCTTTGGCATTTAGCTTCCCAGCTCGCCATTTTGTGTACATGGCAACAGAGTCCGCCATCTTCTTAAAGATGAACGGGTCGCCTCGACGAACCATTTGGTAGAGAATGTTTCCAGAGGCAGCATTTAATAAAGAGCCTATGTTGCGAGCAACAAGGTTGCCCTTAAAGCTGCGTTCAAACTGAGCAAGCTTATCCATTGACATGCGCCACTCGTCAGACTTCTTCATCAGTTCGATAGCGCTTGCTAGGTGTTTTGGTATGTACAAAACCTGCATGTCGTCAAACGATTTAAACGGTGCATCCACCTGCACTGCACGTAGCTTTGACTGCATGGCGAGAGGCATGTCAACAAGGCCCACATACTCGGCCAAGTCTTTTGACATGGGTGTCCAGTTTTTGCCCTTCTTAAAGCGAGCCCAGAAGGTAGGCGGCAGCTTTGATAGAACATCCTCAGGCAGCTGCTCAAGCGCCTTGTAAACGCGCGTAGGGTCATTCCTGAAGGCAATGGGTAAAGATGGCTGCCTGCCGGCATCCTTATCAGCAATCCAGCGCTCAGCAAGCTCAAGCGCCTCGGACTTCTCAGTTGGACGCGCGCTCTTTTTAAGAGCACCCTTCCCACCCAATGCCTGAAGCCAACCGCGCTGGCGTCGCCTTTGCCTGACAGTCTGAGACAGCCTTTCGGCGACTGACACCATACTTTGCTCAAACACAAGGCCTGCTAGCTTTTTATCATCAGCAACCACACCGCGTGCAAGCTTGAGCAAACTGGTTTTGGTGCCATTAGGCAGCTCAACGTCAATGTCATACGCCTTTGATGATCCAAGGCTATCTAAATCTGCCGGAAGCCTAGACGCGGCATCGTGGACAAGCCTATCAAGCCGCTGCGCAGTTTTGAGTGAGACGCCAGACTCAGACGCTTGGCTGTATTTATTGATAAGGGCCTTTGATACCTTCCCACGAAGAGCTGCGGAACTCATAATGTTTGCCGCATTGATATCAATCGCCTCGCCCATTGCTTCAAGAAACTCGTCGCTGCCCAAATCAACAACACCGGCGCCTTTGCCGTCCTTTTTAAGGATGCTGGTGCCGCCCATTTCATCAACAATGCGCTTGGCTCTGGGGCCAAGTGTCTTAAAGATGCGCTGGCGAGCCGCGTCCAAGTCAACGCGTTTAAACTTATATACGCCTCGCTCTGCCGCCTTCTCTGCCTTTACCTTTGCCTTCGACGCGGCTGACTTCTTATCAGCCCCCTGAGCCGCATACCTTTGTTGAAGCTCTTTACGCATGCGCTTAGATTGGGTGCGCGTTGTCGGCCTAAGCGACACCTCTTCAGTAAGAGGGTCGACGCCAGCCCTAAAGACCTCAAACTCTCGCTCTCGAGAAAGGGATGGCTTTATATCGTCAGGGGCAAAGATGTCGCTGGTGGGCTCACCAAGGACATCCTGAGGCCTGCTTGGTATGGCATCATCAACATTGGTTGAGACAGGCCTCGACCTAAGCGGTAAAGAGCCATCAACCGTTTGAGGGATAGGAACCTCACCACGCTCTGTTGCTCTTCGAGTCTCTCTAGCAAACTCAACCCCAGCGCTTTTAACAGCCGCGGCCTGCCTCTCAGGCTCCCTAAATATAGATTCGTACGCACGAGTCTGCGCCGGCTCGACAGAGTACCCCTCCTGGGAAAGAGCGCGTGTTGCCTTGGCTTGAAGCTCTTTAAGACCAGTCGATGCGTAGGCGCCAGCCTCGTTTGCTTTATTGTGCAACTCTTTCAACGCGTCTAGAGCTGCTGGCGACATTGACTCAGCCATCCTGTTAATAGCTTGATCATAAAGGCCCACGCTTTTATCAATCAAAGCAAGGGTTGGCTCTGGCAGTTTGGACATGTCAACGGCAAGCCTTCCGGCCTTTGCTGCTTTCAGGATGGGCACTATCGTTAAGAACGAGCCAACAGGGTCCGCATATATAGCGCGACTTGGGTCAGACATTAGTAGCGCAAAAGCAGCGATAGCCCCTTCAGTCATCTGAGACCCAAGTGTTCTACCAGCAGAAAAACCAGCCACAAACCGGTCGATTGCATTGGCGGCCTTGAGTTCTTCTTCTGTGATGGCTCCAGCAAATAAAGCCTCCATAATCTGGAACATGCCGCTTTGCATCTCAGCCATGTTGCTACGCATGTTTGAAGTTATGGAGTCATCTAGTTTTGAGTCGTAGAAACGGCTTGTATCAAGCATGGTTTGTTCCATGCGTGTTACAGCTGCATCATATGACTCTTCACCTATACCCATTGACGCAGCAACACCGGTAAGTCCGGCCACAACAGGCTCAACAACACCAACGGCTGAGCCCAAAACGGTGCCAGCAACGTCAGACGCGTATTCTATTGGAGCCTCAATAACATCGCCCACGCCAGCAAGCGCAATATCTTCCATGCGTGGGGTTCGGCCTTGAAGCATAGACTGTGCCACAGCCCTGGTTACGGCGTTGGGCTCCCTATCTTCAATCGACTGCTGGGACTCTTGTGCTTGCGTACGTGCGAACTCAAGGGCAGCGGGCTCATCCAGTTGTGAGAAGTCTATCATCTCACCAACGCTGCGCTTGATTGCGCGCTCGGCTTGGCCTAAAGCGCGAGGGAGTGGAAGTCTATCTCGCTCAAACTGGGTCTGCTGCTGCTGTAGCGCTCCTTGGAAGCTTGGCGTGCGAGCAAGCGATACGTCTAAATCCCGAACAGCGTCAGCAAACTGCGATGTTTCACTGGCCACAGAAGGGGCGCCTTGCGTTGGCTCTGATAATGGCGCGCCAAAACCAAGATCGGCCTCTTCCTCACTAAAAGATATTTGCTCGACAGGAGTCAGTCCGCGCTCACCAACACCTGCGACAGTGGGCATCCCTGGTGAAAGACTCCTTAGCTGAACAGGCCCTCCGGGGCTCTCCGTGTCTGGTTGGGGAAACGGTTGTGGTGGTGATGGTTGCGCGTTAAAGCGTTGCCGGACGGTCTCTGGAACCGGGCTGTCTAAACCGCCACTACCATCAAAACCAATGAGTTCTGCGGCAGCCCTTACGTCTTGCTGTGACGCGCCCTTCCTTTTAAGGGCCTGGAACACATCCCGGTATGTCATTTGTTCATGACCTCAGGCGCAGGTGAGCCAACACCTGCAGTGGGAAGTTCTTTAAACACTTCCCTAATCATCTCACCCGCTGTTTTCTTGCGTGGCGCTATACCAACTGTAGGCATCGAAGGCCTTTCTGGTGCTGAGGCAAACGGGTTTGCCGATGCAGCAGCGTCAGCCTTGGCTTGTTCAAGCATGAACCGTGCGTTTTGTGCTGTAGTAACTGCTGATATTAAATCACTCAACACGCGGTTAAGGGAGGTTGGGTTTATGACTGGTTCCTGCCCCACACCTCGCTCATTATCTCTTGTGACCGACTCCGCAAAGGATGCAACCGACTCAGGCGTTGTTGCAGTGATGTCAGGGACGTTTTTGATACCCTTTAACTTCTCAACTCCGAGGCCCTTAAGCTTTAGGATGGCTGCGCGCGCGTTTGTTTCTGCTTTCTGCAAGGTTTTTTCGTATTGAGACGCCCGTTTGATTGCACCTTTAACGGCAGGCGACGCCTCCGGTTTTACGGGGCCTTCGGGTTCTGGCAGGAAGCTGTTGCGAAGGTTAAGGCCTGTTTCCGCCTCTATCTTTGCGAAAGCCTCTTCGGGAGAGCCCAGCTCAGAAAAAGCTCCCGACCTAACCCTATTAACAAAACCCTTCTTGTCGGCCTCTGTAAGCTTGCGTTTGCGTGGCATTGACACCCCGGCAAACTTCATGGCTTGACGCCACTTGTTATCTGGCACTTGAGACCGCCTCGTGACCTTGCCCCTGCGGTTAATCTTATCAGCCTCTGCTTGCGCTTTGTTTGCCTTAGCTAAATCAAGGCGAACCTTTGCCATGTCTGTCATGGTCATGGGCTTGCGCTGCTTGTAGGCGTTGAGCACCTTGCGTCTAGCTTCAATAGTTGCAGCCAAATCTTGGCCTCGACCGGTCCTTGCGCCTGGCAGGGCCGATGATGGCACAATATCGAGAGCCATGTCTGCGGCCCTGGCAATCTGCATCGCCTCCTCAGGCGTACGCGCCTGTCGAGCCAACATAACTAGATCGTCAGTAGTGAACTGCTCGTAAGCCATCAACTGGTCAAGCTGCTCTAATACCGGTCGCGCAGACTCCTGGGATTGAATCCGAGATATTGCTTGGAGAAGGACTCGCTGCTTTTCAGGTGAGGATGAACTTTGGATTTCCATCCGCTGCAGTTCTTGAGGGTTAGGCAGCCGAGCCCTGCCCTCCTGGAGCGCGGATTTTGTCATCGACCGCATAAGAGCTCGCGTTGATGGCGGAAGCCGTGGAGACACCTGGCGCATGGTTACAACATCAATAACAGGCACATCGGTAGTAATCGGCTCTCGCCTTTGGCCTTGGAACCTCACACCAAGCGTGTCAGTAGGCACTTGAGTGTCAAACTCGGACGGCAAGGAGGTGTCTACCTCGCGCTCAAACTCCTGGCGCCCCTCCTGCATCCTTCTTTGAGCCTCGATCCTTGCCTTAACCGCTGCCGGTATAGCAGTTGACTCACGCCTAGCCCTGTCGAGTTCAGATTGTCGAGTTGCTAGGTTTTGCTCGTATGCGCTCTTTTGAACGCGAGCAAGTGCCTCCTCAGGAGTTTCCTTGGCGCGGTCGTAGATGTCTGTGCCAACCTTGTACAGCTGCGCGGCTGTGCCGACGCCACCACTGATGGCCTGCATGATCTTGAGCGCTTTGTCCTCGTCGCTCTGCTTCTTAATCATGAAGCGCTGACGCTGGGGAACAATGGGGCCAAAACCCCTTGCGACGTCTGGAAGGATGCGCGCCATGGCTACTCCGGTGTCGGTGCGGGAGTCGCGCCGAGCGAAAGGATTGCTGCCTCAATACCTGGGATTGACTGCAGCTTAGTGCTACCAAACTGAACTGACTCTGACGCAGCCGCGCCCTCAGGCTTGTTTGCGTTGTAGAAATCACGAACCATGCTCCAGAAGCCAGATGCGCTTTTCTTGTCATTTTCACCTGCCCATGATGCAAACAACTGGCTGAGAGGCATGCCCGCATCAATCAGGACATCAAGCACCCCATCGCTAGGCATCTGCTTAGGCCTCTCCGTTGCCATCATCCAGAGCTGCCTGAATGAGTTCTTGGCGGCCGTTCTTTGAATCGGGTCTCCAAGA